>Ga0272441_10004480_pt1 | contig 25237 bp, 25 predicted proteins | sample SSMProp6N_FD_193582 | JGI IMG/M metagenome (GOLD analysis project Ga0272441, IMG submission 193582) | Marine sediment archaeal communities from Little Sippewissett salt marsh, Falmouth, MA, United States - SSM-Prop-6N | ecosystem: Environmental > Aquatic > Marine > Wetlands > Sediment ...
AACTAGACCTATATCCTTAATCACATGAATATTTCCATCATAAGTAAGTTTACCAGCAGATGATTGACCGCGATGTTGGAGCGCAAACAAACTATGATAGATAAGACGTGAAACTGGCTCTCCCCCAATAATACCAACAATACCACACATTGAATTATTGGAAATAGAAAGACGATATTTATAACTTTTTTTAAAAACCTAGAGCAAAAACTTACCGTTTTTATAAATCAACTCATCATCTGCATATACCTTTCCATTTTTGCGTAGATCACACATCATATCCCAGTGAAGACTTGACTTATTTTTACTTCCAGTCTCAGGATATCCGCTTCCAACAGCTATGTGAATAGTTCCTCCAATTTTTTCATCAAATAAAGTATTTTTCGTATATTTTTTAATACCATAATTAGTACCAAAAGCGATTTCCCCAATCCTTCTTGACCCTTTGTCCATATCAAGCATAGATTTGAGAAATTTCTCACCACTCGATGCTTTTGACTTTATTACTTTTCCTTTTTTAAACCAAAGTTGAATATTCTCAACAAGTCTACCACCGTATGCTCCTGGAAATGAATAACTAATATGCCCTTCCGCAGAATTTTCCTGAGGTCCTGTAAATACTTCACCATCTGGAAAATTCTCTTTACCGTAACAATTAATCCATTTTCTGCCATCCACAGATAAATTAAGATTGGTTTCTTTTGATATAATTTGTAATTTTTTCTTTGTTTCTAATAGCCTTTTAATTTTCTCTTGTTCTATGTGGATCTTTTCCCAATAAGAAACAGGATCCTTTTTATCTACCTGAGCGGCCTTAAAAATGAAATCTTCATATTCAGAAAGAGACATATCTGCATCCTGAGCAGAGGCATTTGTTGGATACTGAGTGAGACACCATCTTAAATCCTTTTTTGCTGATCGTTTTAGAAATATTTCATGTATCTCCTGTTGAGAGGTGCTATATATTGCCTGTTTTTTAGGATCAACATTGGTTAAGTTTCTAGTATTTTCTGGACAGATTATACCAAGTTTTGCATCAATATTTTCAATTTCAAACTTTGCGATAGGAGACATATATTTTAATTGTTTTTGAGATGCCCTTTCATAAAAAATCTCAGCTAATCCTTCAACTCCAATCTTTACATATGGATAAGCACCAACCTCCAACGCTTTTTTATATACTTCCTTTATTAAAGGAGCGGCGGTATTGCCACCTATTATCATAAATAAATCTTTTTTCTTAATTTCGAGAGAATGTGTTATTAAAATATGTGCAAATTTTTCCAATCTTTTATCAATCACAACTATCCCTTCAAGAGAATGGAATAAATAGAAAGGTGATATAGTTTTCCTAATGAACTAAATATCTTCCCACTCTTTAAGGACAGATTCCCATTTAAATTTTTTAATTGCTTCAATTTCTTCCAATTTTCGTATAATTTTTTCATAACCTTTTACAAGAGTTCTAATCCTTATTTTTATAATAAAATCATATATACCTGCAGTAGCTGTAACACGTGTTACTCCACGAATGTTCCATAATTTATTCATTGTTTCGTCAATTGGATAACCAGGGTTAACAGTAATGAATACATATGCTTTAGTCATTGCAAGAGCAAACGAAATGATACCAAGAATCACAAGAATTGTCCCTATTATTTTTAATAATATCATAACAGGATCTGTCGAAAATGGAGGAATAACATTGTAATATGACGCGATTAAAGAGAAGGGAATGGCGAACAAAACCACAGATGCGCGTACCGCCTGTGTAACACTAGCTTTTCCAATTCCAAGGGCACGTATATAAAACACGTATGAGAAGAAAGTTATACCCATTGTAAGTGCAACCCAATTAAATTGTTCTATTGAAGCATTTATACCTTCAATCAAGTGACCTGTACCCATAAACATATCATATATAACAATTAATATTGTAGTCATAATACACGCAAATATCACATTCCATAAACGAATATTTAGTGAATCATTAGGTTTATTGTCGATCTTTAATAATTTTAATTTTCTTTGATAAATTGAAAATACAACCCATGCTGGATTAACTACTAGAAAAACAATAGCAAATGCTTCTAAACTTATGCTTCCGGTTAATGAAATCGATACGAGGATTGCCCCAAAGGTTACAATAATAGAAGATTGAATTTCAGATAGTGTTGGAATATTCTTTTCTGTAATCGATTCTATGATGATAAGATACAATATCACAATTTGTGAAAAAGGCAGTACTGTTGATGGATCTCCAAGTATTGAGAGCAATGATAGAAAGCCAATAGTTAGAATAGCGTTTCCCAATCCTGCAATAACATGAAATTTTATTTCCTCTTTTCTAACTAATCTAAGCCGTTTGAAAGAGGGATCAATAATTTTTGTTCCTAAACTTTGTTTTTTATTTATAGGTATGGAGAATATAATAACCATTAATAATGAAATAAAAGTACCAACAAGAAAACATGAAAAACCAAAGGCCCAAGCATTAGGTATATAAAGATTGCTTATTGTTGCATCAATAGTTGAAACTCCTGCAGCAATAATTGCAGAGGTAAACGCAAGGGCGTAAAAGAGATATTTTTTTCTTATTCTCATAATGCTATTTCTTTTTCTATTACTTGAGTAGTAGTTTTTTTCACACCGTCTATTAATTGAAGTTTATCTGTTACTTTGAGAAGTTTTTCAAGTGTTTTAACATTTACCCTTACAACAATATCATATTCGCCAGCAACAATAGAGATTTTTTCTACATTTTCTAATTTCCTCATTTTTCTGATTATATTATCTGATTTTCCTGGTCGAATAGATATTAATATATAAGCATTTATCATAATTATTCACCTAAATTTCTCAGCCGCAATATTAGAATACATTATAAAGTTATCTAATCAAACTTATTAGTTACTTTATTGTAATAACTCCCATCTATTTATAAACCTGTTTTTTTCGAGATGTTAAATATATTTTATTCTTGATTCTAAAATATTTCAACACATTATTTGGCAAACTCTTTGAAAACCATCCTAATCTATTACCTCAATTTTTTTGTACAAAACTGGGGGTTTATAAAGTGTAGTTATTACTGGAAGATACCTCAATGGTCCATTTTTTACTATAGAAGGTTTGCCTACAAGAATAATCTCAAGTGGATTGTTACCGATAAAAGGTCTATGTATGAATGACTTATTTGGTAGTTTTTGGTTTTGCAGAATTGACAATTGTCTTTCAGAGATAACCTGAGAACCAGTAATATCATTCGAATAATTTCTAGCGTCTGATATACTTGAAAACTCTTGGGGGAATAATGTTTTATCTGGCAAAATTACAAAAAATCTCATAACCGTCCTTATAGTTGATCTGTGAGAACTTTCTTAAAACAATTTCGGTTCGTTACTTTTTTAAGATTACAGTTGATATTAACTATAGAAAATATGAATAGAGTATTAATTGGTTTGATACTAGTTATTGTTGGCATAATAATAGTATTAATTACTTTTACTACCCAATATTTAACACCACAAGTTTACTTTTTTGGAGTATTAGTACTTGGTGGATTATTTACTTTTGGAGTAATGCTATTACTTTCTAAAAAATTAGAAAAAGGGGAATGGTTAAAGAAACATTAATAAAGTAATTCCGGAAGGAAAAAATAAAATTGGAAATAAAAAATTAATAATTAGAATTAATTTATTCTTTATAAACACAATTTAAGGTATGTTTAGTCAATTCTATCCATCGGATATTTTCTTCTGGGATTACTATATCTTCATTAAAAACAAGTTTAAATCCTTTTAAACCAATGAAAATATGTCCATATAATCCACCATCATCATCACAAATATGGAAGTTTCTTCCAATTGCCCTTATATGTGTTCTACCTAATATTCCTGCATCTGTTGGTTCTGAAACTACTGGAATAGTAACTGTTGTTAATAGTGCTATTAATACTATTCCTGATATTATTAATAATTTTTTATTCATATCAACTCACCTGTGATATAATAGTTGTTTTATAAATATATAAACATTTTTATTTACAATTAATTAAAAGTGTTGAATATTTTATAAAAATAACCTTAAAGGTTTATCAAAAGTATTTTTACGACAAAGGTCAATATACGACAAGTTAATTCTTTTAAGGGGAGTGATATGAAATGTTAGGAATAGAAACATCCTAAAAAATAAGAAGTCACTGCCACCTATGGATGATAAGAACTTCAACTTCAAGAAATTCTTACAACAATGTAAAAAGAATAAGAAATTATCTGTTGAGAAAATATAGTAATCTCTCTTTTTTAGATAAGGATATAAAACTTTGTAATATATTATTAATTATAGAACAAACTAATTATACTCCTTTATGAATTGAATAACTAATAATATTAAAATTAGTTTAAATACAAAAGTGTTGCCATCAATAAATAAAATAATATTTATTTAATTTGGGTAAGCTACAAATGACACAAATTTCTGAGGCTAAAAAAGGAATAAATACTAAAGAAATCAGAGAGGTTTCCAAATCTGAGAACTTAAGTTTAAATATAATAAGAAAACGAGTCGCTTCAGGTAAGATAGCAATACCCAATAATCCAATTCATTCACCTAATACACTTGGTATTGGAAAAGGACTTAGAGTTAAGGTTAATGCCAACATTGGAACATCAAGAGAATGTTGCAATCTTCAAGATGAAATTGAAAAAGCGAAAACATCTATAGAGGCTGGTGCACATGCTGTAATGGATCTGTCCACTGGAGGAAATCTGGATAAAATTCGAACGTCTCTTATTAAAATTGTAAATGTGCCATTTGGAACAGTACCAATCTACCAGGCCGGAATTGAATCAATAAAGAAACATGGTTCTATCATAGATATGACTGAAGATGAAATGTTCAATATATTTGAACGTCAAGCTAAACAAGGAGTTGATTTTGTTGTCACCCACGTAGGAATAACTAAACAAAGTGTGGAACGGCTCCAAAAACAGAAACGTCTAATACCGATGGTATCCAGAGGTGGAGCATTTCATATGGCGTGGATAATACACAATGATCAGGAAAATCCATTGTATAAAAATTTTGATTATCTCTTGGAAATAGCAAAAAATTATGATGTAACTCTAAGTCTAGGAGACGGTATGAGATCTGGTGCAATATTTGACTCAAATGATAGAGCGAAATTCCAAGAATTATTAATAATTGGTGAACTTGTTGAAAAAGCAAGAGAAAAAGGAGTTCAAACGATGGTTGAAGGCCCTGGACATATGCCCTTAAACGACATTCAATCAAATATTCAGATTATGAAGAAAGTGACAAGAGAAGCACCCTATTTTGTTTTAGGACCTATTGTTACAGACATTGCCCCAGGATATGACCATTTTGTCGGTGGTATAGGTGGATCAATAGCAGGTTTTGCTGGTGCAGATTTTCTTTGTTATGTAACACCGGCAGAACACCTTTCTTTACCTGATAAAAAAGACGTTCATGATGGAGTCATTGCAACAAGAATTGCTGCTCACACTGCAGATCTTGCACGTGGTATTGACAGAGATATTGATTCTGAATTCAGTAAAGCACGTGAAAATCTTGACTGGAATAAGATGTTTGATTTATGCATAGATCCAAAAAAAGCGAAGGAATATAGAGAGAAACGACTACCTATGGAAGATAAAAATGCATGTTCTATGTGTGGCAATCTTTGTGCTATTGAACTGGTTAAAAAATATTTACAGAAATAATAATTAGTTATGTAATTTGCATTAATTTTAAATGATATCCAAAAAAAATTATGTTTTAATCCTATTTTTATCTAGGAAAATAAGGAAAGATTTAAATCATAAGATATGTATTCCCGATAAGGAGGTATAAATTATGGCCTACGAGTATGAAGGATGGACGTTATATACAAGAGATGTAAAGCTTAAGGGTGGGAGAAATCAGACAATATATTTCTTTAGTAAGAGAACACCAAAGAGCGGTACACCTTGTGACAAACCTGCCAACTATACTGTTGGTGTTAACAAAAGAACCGGTCTTCCCTATCTTAAAAAGAAATAAGACATTTATTATGTCTCTTTTCTTTTTTCTTTCTTTTTATTTAATAATATCAATGTAATCGTTTTGAAAGATTATAGGATTCAAATAATTTTAATTAATATTTTATTGAGTTGGCGGTGCATAATAAAAAATTATTGATTCCTAATAAAAATTGAACAAATATTAGCTCCTTATTTAATTCAATTAAGAATCCATGATAAATTTCAATCATTCATAAGGCATTAAAACAACCACATCATTATTGTTATATAATACAATATCAACAGTAAAAGCATCAAAAAGTTCAACGCGATTATTGATTCCTTGAAAAAATAAACGAAACATTTCTTCTATCACCGCTGCAAAGTCCTCCCAAGTTTGTACATGACTAACCCATCCTGACCCAAGATCAAAAGGTGGAGCTAGATATCCTGGTTGAGGCCAAACAATACTACTGTTTAACCAATCAATATCAGGACCTGAACCAACAGCTATAGAATCAAACTCATCCTGTTCTGTAGTCAAATCAAGTTGTGATATTGCATAGCTACTAGCAGATTCAGCGCTAGCTTTCCCTGCGTTTATCTGTGAAGATGAGGTACCACAGTCATAACCTGAATATTCACCTTCATCTGAAGCACACGTTGGTTCACCATCCGTAACAAGACATAAAATCTGACTTTCATAAATAACAAAATTGACAGAGTTTTTAATAGTATCAATAGTTAGATATGTACCAGCTGCCATAGGTGTCCAACCTCTTCCTTGAGTTAATCCCCTAATTTGACTTCCAATAGCATTATAATTACTACTAGTAACAATTGTTGGAGAAACTTCAACTCTACTATTTCTATCATTTGGATCTACCCCAAATTGAATTACTGTAAGTTCAACTGAACCATCATGTGGAAAAATATTAGGATCCTCGATCGCATTTGCTAAACCTGTTCGCATTAACTGCCAATCAGGGGAATTGATACTACCAGATCCATCTAAAATCATAGCTAACTGAGTGAAACCAATAGTCCCAAAAGCGACAACCCTTGCCTTAATAATTAATGTTATTGGTTGATTTTCTAATAATAGATCTATATCCCAAATTCCTGATGAATTATTATAAGATCCGTTCTGAGCAGTACTATTGATATATTCCAATTCATCAGGTATTATATATTTTATTCTAACATCTACTGAACCATTGACATCTCCACCATAACAAGTAACATTAATAGTAAAAGTAACAATATCTCCAACCGCAGGATATAAATTATCAACATTCATTTCAATTCCAATATCACTAACTGGATGAAGTTCAACAGGTCCTTTCAACACAATCTCATTTCCTTCTTGATTTACTGCGGTAATATCAATATCTAAATAATTTCTTAAATTATAAACATCATATTCAAATGGAAATACCATTCTTTCCCCTAGGCTCCATCGATTATCATAATTTTCATCTATTAAAAGATCTCCAACTTGAACATCAAATGTTTCTCCTGCAATGGCAAAGGAAACAGGAGTGCCCAAACTAAGTGTTTCTCCACCTTGATGTTCAAGAATTAGATTGGTGCTTTTTACTTTTCCAACTATTGTTACAAAAGTCTGTTCATCTGGTTCTAAATCTGAAAATACAGTAAGATATGCTATAGATATTACTACAATTGCTAATGTTAAAAGAAGAATTGTTTCAACGATTTGCACAACTGAAAATTCAGAAAGTTGCCTTTTCATTAAAATCCCATTCCAATATTATTTTAATTAGACTATCCCCCACGCAATTTGAGCAGAAATTTTAACTTCCTTAATTATAATATTATAATTATCTGCTGGGACATTATCAAATTCTACAATTACTCTATTATTTGAGTCTAAAGGATTAAGAGAATAATTTAATCCTGAATATATAAGAGAATCATTAAAAATCGTATACCAAGCTTTTGGGTAGTTTGTTAAAACTGTTAATTTTTCCACATTTTCTATTGTTGTAAATTGATCATTTGTGCTTAAAACTCTTGTATGAATTGGATAAGTACCAATACCTGAAGCAAATGATTTTCCTCTAACACCAGTTATGTTTACAAAAGTAATTGATAGATTTTTTCCATATTCAGTAACAGTTATTGATGGTTGTCCTTTCATTACACTTGAATTAGATTGCGCCAATATTATTGCTCCGGCTTCAAAAATATAATCTTGATTTACATAATATAAATTCTGAGAAGAAAATTCAATTGAATCAGTTGTGAAATTATTATAATTACTATTATTGTCCATAATAACAAAAGTACATCTATCTGGTTTAACTGTTATACTTCCAAAATTTCTATATGGGTCTAAAAATGGTATTTCATCTCGAGAAAGTTTAATCGAGGTTGTAAGTGCAGTATTATCACTTATTAAGGATTGAATATCTAAAGCATATTTCAACTGAGCAAATTGATTAGATACCATTTCCATATGTGATGATTCCTCATTTTCTACCCATCGTGGTACATAAGAATAATTTACAAATGAAAGAACCATTATCAATAATCCGATAAGTAATATTGCTGAAATCATGCCAACCACTGCATCATTTGATTTTGTTATATTGTGGTATTTCATTTTTTCATCTCCTTAAGTTTTATAATAACAAACTGCATCATAATCTGGAGAAACAGGCGAAGCTTCATCGGGCCACCCATTTCTCCCTCCAATGCTATAAAATTTGTATAAACCTGTACCGTTATCAAAGTTAAAACTCCAAACCCATCCATCAGAGCTATTTGTATCTTTATTATGCTCTAACCAGTTTTGGCTTCCGTGTTTAACATTCCAACTATTGAGTTTAACAGGTCCATTAAAACTTCCATGTAATCTTATAGTATCACTACTAATTATGGAAATATTATTATTTAAACCATCTAAATCACTAAGAAGCACATTATTATTATCATCTAATATTTTAAATGTACTATTTGCTGTATTATTTACATTAGCATTAAAGTAACTCCAATTCTTATTAGCTGGTTTTACAATATCAATTGATGTAATATTTCCTTCATAAAAACTATTACTTGCTTGGTTCCATATATGAATAAGAGTAACATCTATCTGCCAAGTGTCTTGATTCGTATCTGAGGTTTCTGTTCCACCTTTATATCTTATGGTAAAGGTTGAACTTGTTAGCCAGGTTGTTATTGAAGCATTATTCCATCCAGATGATAAGTCGCTAAATACTGTTTCCCAACTAACGCCATTCCATGCGTCAACTATGATATCTTCATCTCCCATTGTACCTGCATAAATACAAAGTTCTTCATATGTTTCATCATAATCAATATTAGTCCATTGAGCCTCTAAGTCTAGTTCGTAGTTTTCTACAATAATTTCCTTTTGTATTAAAACATCATCAACCCATAAATGCTCACCTGAATCGATTCCTGATCCTTCAATCTTGATACGGAAATCATTAATAAAATACTGGGTATTACCACCTGAGTTGCTGATAGTATCACTATAAGTAAGCCAGGTATCCTCTTGATCATCACCTATTTCTTCAATAGAATCATAACTACTACCATCATAGTACTGGACATATACATCATCATAGGAACCAATATCATCTATTCTATATTTGAAAGATATGGTGATATTCGATGCACCTGCAGTATTTAGATCAGTTGATATTAAATCATTTTCGTCTTGATCGCATTCAATTGAATGGGTTGGTGATACACTATAAGTTGTAACAATATCCCAATCTGTATTCCAGTTGTTTGCTCCTTCAAAATCATCATCAATTAATGTCATAGTTGTTCCTCCACCCCCAATATTTTCTTCGGTTAGTGTATCATAAGATCCATCTAGGAATTTCTGATTATTAAAATCACTATGAGACCCTTTATCAGAGGAGCCATCAACATCACCAACATCATTATCAACATAATCTTCGATATTTACTCCCAAACCGCTATTATTAACTAATACATAATCTCCATAAATAAAAGACATATTATTATAATCTAGCACATATATATCATTATTTTCAAAATTATCCTCCCAATATCCCTCCCATTTAAACCAAAGAGACACATTATCTGGGGAAGATCCAGTTGACGTTGCTGCAATCTCCAATGGAGATATCGATTGTAAATAAGGATTAATAGAATTGACAAATGTAATTAATGGATTTGGAGATGGAAGTATTGCAGAAAATATGATAGAATTACTTTCTTCATCAAAAAGATTTACAGTAATATCATTCACAACAATTTGATTTGACGTTAAAACTAAACTTTCTCCGAACCCCCATCCATTTTCTTTTAATTCATCTTTGAGATAGTCATCTACTAGATATTCTTGATTTGAACCAGTACCAATATTTAATATTATTTTAACCTGAGTAGATAATGATTCACCTCCTACATGACTTAAAATAATATTATCCTCATCAACTTGACAAAGAATATCAACAGTAGGCGATTCAACATCTGGTTCAATAACTGTAAAAACAGTTGTTAAAAGTAATGAAAACATAAGTACAGTAATTAATATTAAAAGATTAGTTCCAATTATCTCTGATACTGCATAATCATTAAACTTTCTATCCACCTAATCCCTTCCAATGTTATTTATTACTTATACTAAACTTATTTATATTAATTATGATGAAAAATGCCAATTTGTAAAAATACCATAAATTAATATAATAATATCTAATAAACAACAATAAAAATTAATTATAAAATTATTGCCTTGTTAGACTGATTAATAAATATTATCAGAAAAACCAAAACAATTAAATCCAAAATCTGAATTAACTAGTTACGCCTAGGGCAAATAACCACCCTACGCCACATAACCGATGACTAATTTGGGCGGGTAACAAAGTGGTTATGTGGCGGACTGCAGATCCGCATACGGGGGTTCAAATCCCTCCCCGCCCTTTTAATATATAGAAGGTCTATTACAACACTATTTATATTGCAATTACATTTTACATGATTTTTGCACTTATTGCATTTGACTGGAGAAAATTAAAATGGATTTAGTAATATTACCAATAGGATTTGTCTCTATAATTGCTATTTGTATTATGATTGGAACAATTACTATTGCCTATTATAAAAAATGGTTGATGACATATGCTCTAATAGTTTCAAATTTTATTGTATTTATCCTTGTAATGCTTTTCGAATCGGAGATAATTTTTGGATTATCCGATGGGGTTTTTCAGTACGCTGGCTTAGCATTTAGACCAATATATCTTTCATTTGAGTACTCGCCTCAACTGTATACATTGTTTACATCAATGTTTATACATAGTGGTTTTGCTCATATTTTAGGAAATATGCTAGTATTTTTCTTTATTGGAATGGCATTTGAACAACGAATTGGTTGGAAGAAATTTTTAATAATATATTTATTGACAGGTGTTTGTGGTACAATTACTCATTCAATATTAAATTTAGGTTCTATTATTCCATTGGTTGGCGCATCTGGAGCAATATTTGGTATTATGGGGGCATTTGCATATTCTTATCCTAGAGATGAAGTTGTTATGCCTATTCCACTAGGAATAATTATGATACTTCGCCGTATCAAAGTAATATATGCCGTACTAATTTTTGCTGCAATTGAAACTGTTATAGTTATAATTGGCACTCAAGATACTACTGCACATTTTGCTCATTTAGGAGGTCTTGTTGGTGGGGTTATCTTGGCCTCTCTTTTAATAAAAAATAAAAATACGCACGGAAAAAAAGGTGAAACAATATATTATGACTCAAATGCAAATAAGGGCTTAAGAAGAATTGATTTTTCAGCACTTCAAAAGTTGGCTACAACCCTTAAACAAAAAGAAATGTTAAATAGAATAGAGAATGAAACAGTTCCGCAAGTTAGAGAAATATGGCTTGAGCATTTTCTTGAAGATATTAAGTGCCCTAATTGTAAAAATCCCTTGACTCATTTTGACGGGAAGATATGGTGCGAAAACTGTAGCTTCAAAACTAAATATTAACTATTTTAAAAGGAAAAAGTTAAGCCTCTTAGCTCCCCAAACAGCACAAGGCTAGACACCACATAACCAGCTATTGCACCGCCACAAAGACATGGAAGACCTGCTTGTGGTTTACCCTTAATAACAAAGGTCATAAGTATTGTAAAACCAATTAGTGTGCCAATTAAAACTGACAAAGCTATTGGAAAAGCATTGTCGATATTACTATAGGTGGCAACAACAAGAATACCAGGTATTACAATATCGCCCAATCCCATAAAAAATGCTTCTCGTTCCACGCCCTTCTCAAGTTTTTCTTTTAATCTTTGAGTCTCTTTAATTAGCGAGTATTTCCTAATTTTTGGTACAACCAATAAAACTGGGAGTTTAAGATCCATTACAGTATCAGCAAGGTCAATCATATGTTTTGTTTTATAAACAGATATTGCATCATAAATAGCTAAACCAACTAAGAGGATAATCACCAATAAAACACCTAAGGATATTCCAAATATAGCAATAGCACCCGCACCCACAATAATACCACAGAAATCTATTACATACCATTCAGGATATTTATAAAGTATTACAATTATAATAACTGCAAATATCGATGAAAAAACTATTGATAATGAAGTTGTGACAATACTGTTGAATAATGGATAAAATACATAAGCAGCGGTATAACCTATTGCACCTAAAATTATTACCTGTATTAATTGTTTCTTCCAAAATTTTGCGATTAATAGAATTAAAACTGTAAAAGCCATCATTATTATAAAAATATATGCAATATTAATAGGATTATCAGGATTTTCAAATGCTTGCATATTCGCTTCTTCAAAAGTTCCTGTTATTAACAATGCTAAACCATGTATAAGAATGAAGAAAAAGGCCATTATAACAACAGCAAAAATCTCCTTTTTATCTATCGTTTTATTTTTACCCATCGTTTTCTGGGAACAACATTAACATATTTATAGAGTTTGTTATATCATTTATAAAATGAAAATAAACCAAATAAAAAACGAATATAAAATTAAGAAAAATATTCCTTCTTTCCTAGAAATAATATGTCCAGTAAATATCACTGGAAACATAATAAGTGTTGCTATGATAAGAAAAACTATATGATATAGAGAATCCGTAGCGTTTAATGGTATAAATAGAGCACACGCACCAAGTATCAGGAAAATGTTAAAAACATTTGACCCAAGAACATTTCCGACAGCAATATCGGATTCTCCTTTATATGCAGCAGTTGCAGAAACCACTAATTCAGGAAGTGATGTTCCAATTGCTACCATAGACAATGCAATAATAATAGTAGGAATGTTTAGAATTTCTGCAATTGTTACAGCTGATTCTATAAGTAACCAAGCTCCTACAACAACTCCAATGATACCTAAAATTATAAAAAGTACATTTTTTTGAGTGTTTCCTTTTCCATATTTTTCTAAATTGTTTCTCTCCTTTTTTGCACAAATGAGAAAATAAATAATAAACATTGAAAATAAGATCAAGAAGATAATTCCTCCAATTATGTGATGAGGATTATCCAACAAACCAAAAAACGAAAAGAAAAAAAGAACAATGGTAGCTCCAACAAGAATTGGCATCTCTCGTTTTATTATGCTTTTTTTTATTTGTATGGGACGGATAATGGCACTCAATCCTAAGACCAAAAGTATATTAGCAATACAGGATCCGATTATATTTCCCAATGAGATGTCTGCCCTATCCTGAAAAGCAGCACCAACAGATATTGCAAATTCAGGTGTGGATGTACCGAATGCTACTATTATTAGTGAAATAATAAGAGAGGATATCCCTAATACCGCTGCAATTTTTGATGTACCTTCTACCAATATATCCGATCCTTTCCAAAGGAGAATAATTCCAATAATAAATGCAGGAATTGCCAGAGTTGTATGAATCATAATAGCGGGTAATCAAAATGTTCATTTAAATATCTAATTAGAATAAAGGGATATGAAACAAGTATTTTTAAAAAAAAATTTTTTTTATTAACTATTACCCCCAATTGCTAGAAAATTAATTAATATAAGATTAAACAATTTTTAATAGATACAATTTTTATTGATAAGGGTTTAAATACTTATAATATATTTTTCTGGCATTGTGAACCATCATAATCATACAAATAAAGATATAGTATGTATTCAAAATTCTACATACGATTCTATAGATTTAGACACATTACTACATCCTCTTGGTAATCTTAACAAATTCATAACTAAAGGCGACAGAGTTTTAATGAAACTTAATCTCTTAACTGCAAGTATTCCTGAAAAAAGAGTTACCACAGATCCTTCTCTAGTGAAAAAGACAGCAGAGGCAATACTGAAAATAGGAGGAATTCCTTACATTGGTGATTCGCCTTCTGGTCAATTTTCAAAAAGAAGGCTTAAAAAAGTTTACGAAAAAGCAGGATTACTAAAACTATCACATGAACTGGGCATCGAATTGAATTATAACACTAATACTACAAAGGTATCAATTCCTAATGGCAAATTATTGAAAAAAACAACCGTATGCAATTTTATACTTCAAGCAGATAAGATTATTGCCCTTCCAAAAATTAAAACACATTCATACATGATTATGACCCTTGCCACAAAGATTATGTATGGCGCAATACCAGGTTTAACAAAAGCAAAATATCATTCGCTTTTTATAAAACGTTCTTCTTTTGCTGACATGTTAATTGATACCCTATCTATTACAGAACCTGATCTAATTATTATGGATGGTATTATCGGAATGCATGGCAATGGACCGGCTAGTGGAACACCAGTTAAATTAAATATTCTTATCGCTTCAGAGAATGCCTTTGCAACTGATATCACAGTATGTAAAATTCTCAACATTGAACCTGTTGGAATACCGATCTTAAAACAGGCAAAGGTTAGAGGACTATGGCCTAAAGAGATTTTATATCCACAACTAAAACCTAAGGATGTAAAATACACCAAATTCATTCTTCCTAGCACAGCTAGTTATCTGCTTACGGGAGGGAAAACACCTAAAAGAAATCCAAAAGTAACAACTAAATGTACCTCTTGTGGATTATGCCAAGAAATCTGTCCAAAAAATGCAATCAAAAATAATTATGAAGGAGCGCAAATTGATTATACTAAATGCATTAGATGCTACTGTTGTCATGAAGTCTGTCCTGAAAATGCAATTGAATTGGAATCGATCATCTAATTTTTTCTGAATGATTTATAATAAAATAAGTGCATATTTTGCATAATAACATTCTTATACAAAAAATTGTATACCAATCATTCTAAATTTTATAACAGGGAGATATGGTAATTATGATGAATGGGAGACAACCAATAATAGTATTAAGAGAAGGAACAACAAGGGAAAAGGGTAAAGACGCTCGATCAAACAATATAATGGCAGCAATGGCAATATCAGACGCTGTAAAATCAACGTTAGGGCCAAAGGGAATGGACAAGATGCTTGTTGATTCTATGGGAGACGCTGTTATTACAAATGATGGAGCAATTATTCTCAAAGAAATAGATATTGAACATCCTGCTGCAAAAATGATTGTAGAAGTTGCAAAATCACAAGATGAAGAATGTGGAGATGGCACAACTTCTGCCGTTATTCTAACTGGAGAATTATTGAAGGTATCTAATGTATTATTGGATCAAAATATTCATCCAACAGTTATTACTGCAGGATATAAACTAGCTGCTGATGAAGCAATTAAAATCATAAATAAGAATTCAATTCCATTAAAATCAGATGATAAGGAGACCTTAAGAAACCTTGCAATGACTGCTATGGCAAGTAAAGGCGCTAGTGGATCAAAGGAACTCCTAGCTGATGTTGTAGTAAATGCCGTTACAAGTGTTTCAGAAAACATTAATGGAAAAACAACTGTTGATCTTGATAATATTCAAATAAAGAAACAGCAAGGCGGTTCAATTGAAGACACAGAGATTATAAATGGGATCATTTTAGATAAAGAACGAGTTAATAATGATATGCCACAAAATGTAAAAAATGCAAAGATTGCATTGGTTAATATTGCTTTTGAAATTAAGAAAACCGAGGTAGATGCTCGTATACAAATAAATGATCCAACCCAATTACAGTCTTTTCTTGATGAAGAAGAAACAATGCTTCGTAAAATGGTTGAAAAAATTAAAAAGAGTGGAGCAAACGTTTTAATATGTCAAAAAGGAATCGATGATGTTGTTCAGTATTTACTTGCAAAAGAAGGGATTTACGCAGTACGTCGGGCAAGTGAAGGTGATATTAAAAAACTTGCTAAAGCGACAGGTGCAAAAATCATATCAAATCTTGATGATTTAAATAAAAATGATCTTGGATACGCTGGATTAGTTGAAGAGAAAAAATACGGTGATGATAAATTCACATTTATTATGAAATGTAAAAATCCTAAAGCTGTTTCAATCATGATTAGAGGTGGAACTGAGCATGTTATCGATGAACTTGAGCGAGGTTTGCATGATTCTCTTTCAGTTGTAAAAATCGCATTGGAAGATGGAAAAGTAATTACTGGAGGGGGTTCTACTGCTACTACTATTGCAATGGGTCTTAGAGACTATGCTTCATCTGTTGGTGGAAGAGAGCAGATGGCGATAGAAGCATTTGCTAATGCAATGGAAATCATCCCGAAGACATTATCACAAAATGCAGGACTTGATCCGATTGATATTATGCTAAAAATTAGGACTGAACATAAGAAAGGTAGCAAATATGCTGGAGTAAATGTTCTCGAGAAAAAAGTAGATAATATGTTGAAAAATAATGTTATCGAACCAATTAGATTAGGTCTTAATGAAATTCAAGCAGCATCTGAAGCTGCAACAATGATACTAAGAATTGACGATGTTATTGCATCTAAAAGTGGAGGAGGAGGAATGCCACCTGGTCCACCTGGCGGTGGTATGGGAGATATGGATGATTATTAATATATGAACACATAAAATTCATATTTTCCTTTTGGAATCATAAAGAAATTATAGAATTTGGTAATCAACGTGAGAGAGTCTGTAGAATTACCACTATTAATCAACACCGATCTTTATATTAACGATTCACAAAAAACCATCGTATGCAATTTAACATCTCCAAGTCAAGTTAATATTATCATTAATAAGATTCGTTGAATTTGGGACAAATTCCTAAAAATAGGTAGATATTAACATTATATTTGATATTTTTATCAATATTTAGAATTAGCTTTTTCTTTACAATAGTTTAGTCATAATTAAGAAGAATTTAATAACAATAGTTAATACAATTAAGTTCATAGAAACTTATAAATAGCTCCAATAATATAGTTAACAATTGTTAATACTAGAATTATATGGAATTTAATAATGAATGAAATTAAACATTTCAAAAATAATAGTATTTTGATTTTCATTATAACAGTAGTTTCAATAATTATAATTAATTTGGGAGGTTGTTTACAAGAAGATTTAAAATTAGATGCTGTAGAAATTAGAGAATATCAAGGAGCAAAACTTTCTTCAGTAAATGAATTTAGAGAAAATTCAATTAAAGGACCGCAATTCATTTCAAAAGAAAATTATTCGCTTAAAATAACCGGTTCAGTTCAACAAAAATTAAATCTTTCATATGATACGATCGTTAACAATTTTAACCATTATAAAAAACTGGTTACATTACATTGCGTAGAGGGTTGGAGTGTTAAAATTCTATGGGAAGGAGTATTAATTAAAGATTTATTAGAATTAACAAATATATCACCCAATGCATCAGTAATCATCTTTCATGCATATGATGGATATACTACATCTCTACCAATTGATTATATAATGGAAAATAACATTATCATATCATTTAAAATGAATAATGTTACTCTTCCACCAGAACGAGGATTTCCTTTTCAATTAGTAGCTGAAAGTAAATGGGGTTACAAATGGATAAAATGGATCACAGAAATTGAACTATCAGATAATGAATTTTATGAGGGATATTGGGAGAAAAGAGGATATTCAAATATTGCTGATTTAAATAACAGCTTCTTTGATTAGGACTTTCATGAAAAAATTTCATTATATCAAAATAATTCATTGGACATTATTAATATTCGCTATAATTTATATCATCACAGGATTTGGAATAACTGAACATAAATTTATTGAAACTATAATTTTTGGTATTATTTCCAAATCAATAGCATTTCAACTTCATATATTTTTAATTTATCCATTTATTATTTTATTAATTCTTCATATATCACTTTCAATAAATAAAAAAAGTAGATGGAAAAGTAAAAAGAATGAACAATGAAGATTCGCCTGAGACAATTAATAGAAAAAGAGAAATGATAAAAAAAATAATAATTTGGATTATTGTTATTTATATTTCTTTAATGTTAGTTTTTCTTGTTTTTTTCAACCAAGATTTTTTACATTTTTAGACTAACAAAATAACTTTTGATAGTAAATCATAAATTATCAACTCTCTTTTAAAATATTAATTGTATTGAAATGGAAAATATTAGAAATTCCTTATCTATCGTACAATAAAGTAGGAAAAGATAACAATTGAAATTGAAAAGTAGACTATAGATAGAATATCCCAAAAACACTTAAATACATTATTACTTAAACGAAATGTGCATTAAAATGAAACCTTTATTATTTCAAAAAAAAAACTCTGTTGGTTGGCTTACATTAAATCGTCCTGAACAGAAAAACGCTCTTTCTCTGGAATTAATGTATGAAATGCAGAAACAGTTTAACATTGTTGCAAATAATCGTGATGTCCGTGTTATTGTGATCAAGGGGAATGGGCCTGCCTTCTGCACAGGACACGACGTTTTAGAATTAGTTGGAGAAAAATACGATATACATCATTTTCGTAAGATCTTTACAGTATGTTCTGATATGATGCAAACCATTCATCAGCTACCCCAACCTGTTATTGCCCAAGTTCATGGTTTTGCAACAGCAGCAGGATGTCAATTGGTTGCCGCATGTGATCTTGCTATTGCAGAAATTGGTGCCAAGTTTGCTACTCCAGGTGTGAAGATTGGTCTTTTCTGCTCTACTCCCATGGTTCCCCTCTGTCGAATTATTGGAAGAAGAAGGTCACTGGAAATGCTTCTAACAGGTCGATTTATTTCGGCTCAAGAAGCTGAACAATTTGGTCTGGTAAACAAGATAATCGAAAAGGATAAACTCGCCGAGGAGACCGAAAACTGGGCTAGAAGGTTAACTCAATACAATCTATCAACACTTGAATTTGGAAAGAAAATCTTCTATAACCAAATCGATCAAGATGAATTATCAGCTTACAACTATGCAAAAGAGGCGATAGCTATAAATTGCCTTGATGAAAATGCTCAGGAGGGTATGAAAGCTTTTTTGGAAAAGCGTAAACCTGAATGGAAAGATTTGTAGTTAAAAATTGTGGTAAATTGTAAAAAGGATTAAATTTTTTAATTTTTTTTCAATATGTCATTTTAACATATTTTCTTGATTTTTCAATAAATAATTTTTAAAAGATGATAGTTAGATGAAACCGATTATTGGAAGGCTTTTTTGAAGGCGACAAAAAAATATTTGAGTGTCCTCTACCTAATTTTTAAAAACTATGTCTTTATAATATTTAAATTGAAAATTTTATTAATATTTCCAAGAAATCTTACAATTTTATCAATCATATAAACTGATTTTTTCTTTAATTTACAATTTTAAACGTTACTTTTTGTAACATTACAAATTATTGAATGTCTAACTTTTATTAATAATTTTTGCTAATTCATTAATTAAAGAATATAATATAAATGGTTACACGGAGTAACGTGACAAATTATAAATATATAATATTAGATAACATTTTAAATATATGATAAAAAATATTGGTCCATTGGAACGAAAAATACTAGAAATACTATGGAATAAAGAAGAAGCATCTGCCCGAGATATATCATATTCATTGGAAGAAAGTGGTGAAAGAAGAGCCTATTCTACCGTACGAACTATTATTCGAAGATTGGTTAAAAAGAAAATTATTGCTGAAAAAATGAATAAAAAAGAGAGAATTTATATATATAAACCATTAATTACTAAAGATCAGCTTGAAAAAACAATAGTCCATAGTGTTATTGGGGAACTCTTAAGACGATTTGAAAATAGTACAATCAATTACTTAGCAGAAGAGCTCTCTGATAGTGATGAAGATATAAACAAATTAAAACTAAAATTAGATGAGATGAAAAAAAATGTATGAACTTGCAATAACAATTGCATTAGCTATATTATTAACTTTGTTTTCATATATTATTTCTCATATTTTAATGAAAAGATTTAAAATAACTCATCCAAAAAATAGGTTTTGGGTTTATGCAATTGTCATGATGACTGCTTTTTCCATCTTTTCATTTATCACTATAGGTTTCTCTATAAATAACAGTGTTACAAGTGATATAACAATCAATGGATCCGAAGAAGAATGTTATTCTATGGTTATGGTTTTGGAAGAGATAGATTTAGAAGATTCTGAAAAATGTATAAGTAATGATGGATTTTTAATAAATAATTCACCCCTAATATCTTCTATTAACAAAACAGTTGAAGAAAATTCAACCTTGCATAGTACAATAGCATTTTTCTCTAATTTTTCTAAGCAACAAAGTAAACTAATTTCTCAGATGTTTTCTAGATATCAAACTAATTTATATGATATTTCAAATTCAGCAAATCCTACAGATGAAGAAACAGTAATATCTAGTCTATTTACTGATATCGTGTATCAGGATTCTGATTCAAAAAGTTATAATAGTTTTTATATTTCAATTTTTTTGATTGTAAATCTTTTATTAATAATCATATGCTCTCTATATCTTATTTTTAGTTTTTTCTTTGGAAAAAAACATATTGTAAAAAATTTCAACGCTAAGGAGTGCGATACCTCTGAAATTTTAAAAATTGCTGAGGTATTATGTAAGGAATTGAAAATCAAGTCGATAAAAGTATTTGTTTATGATGGTGCACCAAATGCATTTGTTTTTGGTTTTCCTGCATCTTTGGCTATTTCTAAAGAATTAATTAATTGCCTATCAAAAAAAGAACTCTGTATGGCTATACGACATGAATTAGCCCATATAAAAAATAAAGATTTAATTATCAAACCTATTCTACAAGTATTAAGAATATTGTTTTTTTATAATCCCATAATTCACTTAGTTTATTACAAGATGATTAGGGAAATGGAATTAATGGCAGATTCATTATTCATAAATTCTAAAAAGGAAAAGGTTGCACTTATGGAAGCGTTGATGAAAATCCATAAGAATTCGGTTCTACAAAAACAACAATCTAAGATTTATTATGATTCACCTTCATTGTCATTACTTTCTAATAATTTTAATAAATTGGAAATTATAGATAGGTTCAATCATTTGTTTGGAAGAAACGTTAAAAAATCTTTTTACTCATTTCTTATTTGCTTAATAATTCTTATTTCAAATATATCGATGATAGGTGTGGCAAAAAATGTTTTAGATAATTCTGACATTGATAGTGTTGAGCGGGAAATCATATCTGGTGATTTGGGTTTTGAAAAGTGTACTAATTCTCACCCAGTAAAGTATATTTTTAGAGTTTTTGAAGAGTATTATCCAGAATTTTATAAAAAGTATGAAATCTATTTAGTCCTAATAGATTCCCAAAAAGAAAATTTACCTTCAACAGAAATATTTAATACTATAAAACATTTATTGAATGAATGAATTTGTTTTCTGATTGTTTATCATGTTTTTATTTGAAAAATATATAACAATTATAAAGATGGTTTTAATATCTAAAGTCTACCTTAAAAAGCAACTTTTATAAGGGATTACTAAAACAATAAGATCTGATAATTTCTATTTTTTCCTTTAAAAAAATAAAATTTTCTAATTTATAAGGCAATACCATCGGAAAATCATGATACATAATTGAGGGTAATGAGAAGAAAGTCTGGGAAAACTTCTCATCGCGGTTGAGATGGGATGGTGATACACTCCTTAAAATACCAGCCCAGACTTTTATTGCTTCCATCAGCTAAGATTAAGCATTCTTTTAAGTACTTTTTTCGTAGGTGATTATGCAGTTGAATTATTATTAAAGCATATTTAAAGGTCTTTTTTATGGAGAAAATTACTCATAAAAAATCCTTATTATTGATTGTTAATTTAACGACTTAAAAGATGAAAAAATGCTTAGTTTTTTAAACAATACCTGCTTATTACATTATGGTGAGGAGGAGATGGAATCCCGAGTTAAAATAATATATACAGTCCCGAAGCAGATACCATTATTTGAAGAGCAGGATGACGGCAATCTTAAACAATATAGAAAGGAAGAATAATTAACAATTTTTCCTCCATTTAACATCGATTATTGTTCCAAATTTTAAATCATTGAGATTTTACAGATTGTAATTATTATAACATAAAAACTGTTTATTACTTTCAATATATATTATATATATTTTCTTTCACCGTATTCATTGATATATAGTTCTTTTGTATCTATTATATAATAATCATTAATTTCTCCAAAAAAGGTTATGTCAACTTTAACACTATCATCATAGTACATCATAATGCTAGATATTGATGTATTCATTGATTCATTACTTCCATCATCTTCGAATAGTCGTAAATGACTAACATCTTCTACTCCAAAATTCTGGTTTATTTCAGTTTCTATACTAGAGTCACCTGCACATTCTACAGGAATCCAACCTTGATTACCAATCTTTCCTCCAACGAAAACTTCTGCCCATGCATGGGAAACCATACTGATTTCATTGTCATTTTCTTCCACTAAATATCCTCTTATAAATCTAGCAGGAATGTCTATTGATCGACAAAGTGATATATACAGAAATGAAAGATCGTCACAATCTCCTGTTTTTTTTTGTATAGTGATATTGGTAGGTTGAATATTATTGTCTCTAATATGTGTCTGATAATTTGTATTTTGTTTCAACCAAATAAAAAGTTCCTTTGCTAGAATGAATGAATTGTTACTTTTTGTTATATTTAATATATTGTTTACTGTGGTTTTGATTAAAGAATCTTCTGGATCTATAAACGTTATAGTTGAATTTAATTGTTTACAGCAATATTGATTAATTATATCTTTGTAATTATCTTGTAAACCTTGCAATGTTTCTGCTCCTTTACCGCTTAGATCTGAAACAAGAAAACTTTCTATTTCAATTGTTGCAACTAAACCAAGTTTGTAGTTTTTGTTGCCATCATCACTTATATTCCAATGTATTACATCATTGTGTGTTATTGTAGTCTCAAAATAATCCTGATCGTGAAATAAATTTACTATTTTTACCAATCCAATAAGAATTTCAGGCTTATCACAATTATATTTTATGTTATAATCTCCAACTCCCGTACAATTGACATTGTATCCATAATCAATTGTATATCTTACTTTGGTAGGATGAGATTCATAAATTGTTAGTCCGCTATTTATATTTATAAAATCCAAACAACCTGATATTGTCAATATGCTGAATGAAATTATTACCAAAAACAAAATTGTTTTTTTATTCATAAATTTCTTATCTTCTTCTTAAAAATCCTTTTTTCTTATCTATACCTTGTGAGGAACGATATTTACACCCATCTTTCATTGGACATTTTATACAACTAGGTTCATTTTCATAACAAAAGTTTCTACCAAGATTGTCTAGTGATTCTAAATATTTATAAACATTTTCTTTCATCTTTTCTGCTTCTTTTGTCAATGTATTTATTGCATCATCTGGATCATCTGTTGAAATCCATCCAAGTCTTTTTGCCACTCTTGTTACATTTATTGCTTTTTCTGTTGCATTATTTTTAGGAGATTTTGCTTTAGATATTTCGTTTATTAATTCAGGTTGAGGATTAGATATATGAATTTTTGGTGATGGATAATTAGAGTTTTTCCCTCCTTTAGATATTGTAACTGATCTTCCACCATGACTTGTTTCTCTTGTACGTATCTCTGTCATAATAGGCTTCTGTAGAGCAGCTCCAGAAATCAATGCAACACCAATAGGAAGGCGCTGAATCTCCCTATATGTTTGGTTTGTCACACCTTCTACAGATTGAACAATTGTCTTAAGATCATTAGGGTTTGTTACCTTAAGAATAATATTAGTATTGCATTGTGAAATGATGTTTTTATCTACTTTAGCAGGACGTTGGCTTACAATACACAACCCCATTCCAAACTTTCTACCTTCAGATGCCACAGTTCTCATCATATCTGATGACACGGCACTTCCAAAACCTCTTTCAGGGCAATAGTTGTGAGCCTCCTCGACTATTAATAAGAAGGGAGGTATTTTACCTGCTTTACGATCATCAAATAATCTTTTTGTAAGACGCGCGACAACAACACTCTGCACATCAGGTGGAACACCTTTCATATTTACAACAGAGCACTTTCCCTTCTTTACAAGATTATCTGTAGATGTTCCTGACTCTGAGAACACGCCAATTGAATCAAGTGATTCTAGCGAAGCAATGACATTCCATCTTGCATTGCTTTTACTTATTCCAACTGTATCTATTATATCTCTAAGAGTAAATACATTCTTATATTCCTTAACTTCTTTTATTGCCTGATACAATACACCTTTCTGTGGACCTGAAATTTTTGAAGGGAGTAGATCTAAAATCTCATGTGCTTCTAGATTTGATCCATTGAGGGTAAGATGTTTCATTCCATCTCTATTTCCTAAAGGTGAGAATTCAGTTATTTGACTAGAGTATTCCCCTTTTTTTATTCCAAATTTTTCCATGTCTTTTTGTTCTTTTTTACTTCTATTTGGTTTTGTTAAGGATTGATATTCTCCATGGGTGTCAATAATTACCAATGGTATATTTTTCTTGAGTAGTTCTTCAACAAGTACACCACAAGCATAACTCTTACCCCCTCCAGTTTTTGCGAGTATACATATATGTTTCTGGACCAATGAGTCTATATTGAGATAAACTGGTAAATTGTGTCCTTTTAAGAGTCCAATGTACGCCCCATTATCTTTTGCTGCATTTAGTCCGAGAACCTTTCTTACAAGATCCTCGCCAGCACGAACAATTTCAGTACCTGCATCAAATGGAGAACGGGGAGATTGTAAAAGCCCTCTCTTATCACGATATCC
>Ga0272441_10004482_pt1 | contig 25220 bp, 23 predicted proteins | sample SSMProp6N_FD_193582 | JGI IMG/M metagenome (GOLD analysis project Ga0272441, IMG submission 193582) | Marine sediment archaeal communities from Little Sippewissett salt marsh, Falmouth, MA, United States - SSM-Prop-6N | ecosystem: Environmental > Aquatic > Marine > Wetlands > Sediment ...
ACCGAGTTCTTCGGGGCGGATGACATCGACTTCGAGTCCGATCAATTCAGCCGAGAGTTCCACGTGAAAAGTCCCGATAAGAAGTGGGCGTTCGACGTCATCCATCAAGGGACGATGGCGTTCTTGCTCGCGAGTCCGCGATTCGCAATCGAGTTTGACGTGCGTCACGTCATCGTATGGAGAAACCGCCGGTTCAAGCCGGAACAGTTCGAGGACGCGCTCGGCGTCGCCGAGGGGCTTCTGGACCGGTTGCCGGAGTATCTGCTTCGAGAGCAAAGGAGAGGAGACAGATGATCCCGCTGTACATCATTCTGGCAGTTGTTGGTGTGATCCTGATTTGGGGAATCGGCATGTACAACTCGCTGATTCGCACGCGGCAACACGTCAAGGAGAGCTGGTCGGCAATCGATACCGAACTCAAGCGCCGCTACGACTTGATCCCCAATCTGGTGGAGACGGTCAAGGGCTATGCGACCCACGAATCGGAAACGCTCGAGGCGGTCATTCAGGCGAGAAACCATGCCGTCGCGTCGACCGGGAGTCCCGGACAGCAAGCACAAGATGAGAACGCGCTGGTCGGCGCGTTGCGTCAGCTGTTTGCGGTGGTCGAAGCGTATCCAGACCTGAAGGCGAATCAGAACTTCCTTCAACTGCAGCAGGATCTGACCGTCACGGAGGATCGTATTCAAGCCGCGCGGCGCTTCTACAACGCCAACGTACGCACGCTGAACACGAAGGTCGAGGTCTTCCCGTCGAACGTCATTGCGTCCATGTTCGGCATCACGCAGGCCGAGTTCTTCGAAATCGAAGACGCAGCCGCCCGCGAGGCACCGAAAGTGAGTTTCACGAACTAGCGTCCGTGTGCCGGAACCCGCCCTGGCAAGAGGCAGGGCGGGCCGGCGCGAGTAGGATGCGGATTGGACGCCGTCGGACGCCATGTGTCCTCCAATCCTCGAAGTTCGTGAGATGACACTGTCCGGATGGAGGTCGATGATGACAGAACACCCGTTTGCGTTGGAGATCGATGCGTCGCTCCGGCCGTGCCCTGCTCAGTTCGGTTTGATATGGGCCGAGGGGATTCGCCCACCGGAGCCGTCGACCGATGCCCCGGAGTTTCTCACGCCGCTCCTCTCCTCGGCGTTGCAGGTAGGAGAAGCATACGTCCCGCAGGATGTTCGCCAGCGTGTTCGCAGGATGCTGCGCTACGGCAAGTACAAGCCGTCGGGCCGCGGTAAGCCGGCCAGCGAGTTTCTGTTCCGGGCCGCACTGAGCGAGACCTTCCCGTTCGTCAACGGACCCGTTGACGTCAACAACGCCATCAGCCTCGAATCCGGCTTCCCGGGATCCATCTTCGATGCCGGCCTTTCCGGACAGCGGCTTCGCATCCGCCGTGGATTGCCGGGAGAGAGCTACGTGTTCAATCCGTCCGGCCAGACGATCGATCTCGAGGATCTGTTGCTGGTGTGCCGGATGGGGGAGAACGAGTGGGAACCATGCGGCAATCCGGTGAAGGATGCCATGATCACCAAGACCTCCGCGGAGACGCGGTCGGTGGTCGCGGTGTTGTATGCGCCTCCCGACGAACCTGCGTCGGACGTCGAGGCCTGGTCCCGACGGTACGCCGATTTGCTGGCGTCGCATTGCGGGGCATCAGCCGTTGGCTCGCTGACGGTGTCGCAGACCGACGCCTGAAGAACCGGTCGCGCCGGCCGCACGCACTTGACAAGTCCGATGGCGTCGCTATACTTCGTCCGTTTTCGAGCCCAGCGTCCCAGCCGCGTCCCGGCTGGGATCAGCTTTTTGCGGGAGTCACGACGATGGTCAAAGCAGTGCAAGGTTGGTGGAAAGACATTGAGCGATGGTACGTCGCCGTCGGGCTGGCGAATCTGGCCTTGGGCCTGTCGTCGGTTCTCATCCCTTTGAGTATTGATCGGGTGTTCGACGGATCGGTGGACGCCGTCGGTGTGCTGACCAGTGCGGTCAGCTTCGTGGGCGTCGTCGGGAGCCTGATCTGGGGGCGCCTCTCCGATGCCGCGCACCGGCGCAAGCCGTTCATCATCCTCGGATATGCCGCCGTCGGGCTGTGCTTCCTCGGCATCTCGTTCGCGCAGTCGTTCCGCCAGTTGGCGATTCTCAACATGCTGATGAACTTCTTCTGGGTCGCAAACGCGTCCGTCACCGTGCTGCTCGTCATCGAGAACTGCGCCCAGAACGCGTGGGAGCGGCGCATCAGTCATCTAAATCAGTTCGGCGCGATCGGATGGGTCGTCGGACTGGCGGTTGGCAGTCTCTGGATGCAGTGGGTGCCGCGGGTGGTAGACGAGGTCAGCGCCATTCGTACGTTATTCCTTCTCATGGGACTCCTCGGCGCCTCCGCCTCTGCGATCGTAACGTTCACCATTCCTCGGACCGCACCCCGGTATACGCAGCGGAGGTTCCGCGGCGTGCTGTTGGCCCTGGGCAACTTCATCACCGAACGCGCACGATTCGCGCCGCTCCACCTGTACCATCGCCTGCATCCGCGACGAATCATCCGACAGTTGATGCAGCCGGAGGGATTCCGGACCGGCACCAAGCGCTTCCTGTTGTCCACGCTCGTGTCCTTCGTCGGACTCGGCTTCTTCGGTATTCCGCTTCCGATGCTGCTGTCTGAGCAGTACGGATTCCCTTCGTCGAGCGTGTTCCTCGTCTTCCTGGTGCAACACATCGGGATCGTCATCGCTTACCCGCTGGCGAGCCGGCGCATTCATCGCCTGGGAAATCGATACGTTCAGATGGGATCTTTGTGGACGCGCACGCTGCTGTTCGGCGGCTTCGCAACCTACCTCGCCCTGTCGCGGCAAGCGCCGTCGATGATCGTTCTGATCGCGGGATTCGTCGTGTACGGCGTGAGTTGGTCGTACTTCCAGCTCTCCGGAATCGCACTGACGTCTCGCCTCGCCAGCGAGCAAAACCGAGGTCTAGCACTGGGCTTCTACAATGCAATCGCTGGGGTTGGATGGATCGTCGCCGGCTTGGGAGGCGGATTGCTCGCCCGGCACGTCGGCTACGCCGCCACCTTCGGCGCCGCTGCCGGACTGCTCGCCATCAGCCTGATCATCCTCCGATTCGTCCCGGACCCGGAAGACGCAGCCGGCGTTCTGTCGAACGACGTCGAAGAAGAGGAACGTGTAGCTGACGTCAACCGGACATCCTCGGCCCCCGCCAACATCCGCGGCGGTCGAGGACGCCCCGCGTTCAAGCCCGTCCGCTGACCAACGCCAACAGCGCCATTCTCACGGGAACGCCGTTGGCTGCCTGCCGGAAGTAGGCCGCCTTTTCGTAGTCGTCGACATCGGTCGCGATTTCGTTGACCCGCGGAAGCGGATGCATCACCACCATGCCGTCTTTGGCGGCATGGACGAGATCCCGCGTGAGAACGTACGAGTCCTTCAGACGATCGTACTCTCCAGGATCGTCGAACCGCTCCCGCTGAATCCGCGTCATGTAGAGCACATCCGCCTGCTTGATCCCTGTAGCCAAGTCGTCCGTTTGCAGCACCGAGATGCCCTGCGCTTCCAGCGTCTCGCGGATTTCGTCCGGCATGCACAGCGCCGGTGGGGCGATGAACACGAACCGGACATCGTAGTTCGCCAGCAGCAGTGCCAGCGAATGGACCGTTCGTCCGTTCTTCAAGTCTCCGGCGAGGGCGACGGTCAGACCGTCGATGCATCCCGTCTCCTTGGTGATGGTGTACAGATCGAGCAGCGATTGCGTGGGGTGCTGCCCCGCCCCGTCGCCGGCGTTGAGAACCGGCTTGTCGGTCGCCCGTGCAGCCTCTTCGGCGGCGCCGATCTGGGGATGCCGAAGGACGATCACATCCGCGTACCCTTCGACGGTCTTGATCGTGTCATGAAGCGACTCCCCCTTGGACGCCGAGGTGGACTTCGCTTCCGAGACGCTCACCACGCCACCTCCCAAACGGAGCATGGCGGTCTCGAAGGACAGCCGCGTCCGCGTGCTCGGTTCGAAGAAGAGCGTAGACAACACCAACCCCTTCATCACGTCAAGCGTTCGACCCTCGTTGAGCGCTCGCTCGTACTCGCTCGCAAGCTCGAGGATCGCGGCGATCTCCTCTTTCGTGAACTGGTCGGCTCGCAAGACATCCTTGGCGGTCCATCTCGACATATCTGATCCTCCTTCTATCGTAGCTCCGTGGGGTGTGACGGACGAAGCTCGGAGAGCTCAGCCCCACCGCTCTGCGTCTTCAGGAAGCGTCCTCGTCCGGGACGTGCGTGAACCTCGCCCGCCTCGACCAGGATTTCGCCCCGCTGGATCGAGAGCACCGGCGCGCCATGGAGCGACATTCCTTCGTACGCCGTATAGGCCGCGTGCGAGTGCTGCGTTTCCGCGGACACCTCCAGCCGCGCCCGCGGATCGAAGACGACGACATCCGCGTCGCTTCCCGGCTGAAGCACGCCCTTCTGAGGGTACAAGCCGAAGATGCGCGCCGGATTCTCGCACATGACCTGAACGAGACGTTCCCGGCCCATACGCCCGGAGTGAACACCTCCGTGATGCAGCAGCGGGAGCATCGTTTCCACCTGCGGCGATCCGAACGGGGCCGCAAAGAAATCGTCCTCTTTCGTCTTCGCCTTCGGCGCGTGGTCGCTCGCCACCGTATCGAGGGCGCCGGCAGCCAGCGAGTCCCAGAGTGCCTCGCGATCCGACGGCGACCGAAGCGGCGGCCCGATCTTCACCAACGGTCCCAGCGTGTCCAGTGCCGCTTCCGTCAGCGTCAGGTACTGGGGACACGTCTCTGCATACACCCGCTGTCCCGCGCAACGGGCCCGCGACGTCTCTTCGATTCCCAAACGGGCGGTCATGTGAGCGATGTACAGCGGGCAGCCGGCCACGCGCGCCATCGCAATGGCGCGGTGGATGGCCTCCGCCTCCAGGTCGGCGGGGCGGGTGGACACGAACGCCGTTCGCGGATCGAGCCCGGCGTCGTTGGCCTTGTCCTCGAGGTAGTCGGTCGCCAGACCGTTCTCGGCATGGACGATCCCCATGCCGCCGACTTGGCCGAGAATGTCCAACGTGCGCATGAGCTGATAGTCGTCCGTCATCCAGCCCAGTTTGGCATAGGTCATGAACATCTTGTACGACGTCACGCCGGCCGCCATCCCTTCCGGAATCTCGTGTGACTGATGTGCGGGATCGAACAGCCCGCCGTGCAAGGCGAAGTCGAGAATCGACCGCGATTCCCCGTCCTCGCGGAAGCGATGAAGCGTGTCCATCAGCCCCTCGCCCGGCTTGGCGTAAGCGTAGTGAATGACGGTGGTCACACCGCCGTGTGCGGCCGTCACCGAGAGCCCGTTCAGATCGTCAAGATAGACGGGGTGGGTATGCACGTCGATGATTCCCGGCAATACCCAACAACCGGTCGCGTCCACCGTTCGTTCCGCCGGCAAATCGAGGTCGCGTCCCACGACGGAGACCTTGCCCTGCTCGATGGCGACGTCAGCCTCCACCGATCCACGGGAACTCACGACGACGCCTCCGCGAATGACTAGATCGGCCATCAAACCGCCTCCCTCGCAGCACGCTCGATTCGCGAGCGTTGGAAGTCGTCCCTGCACGCATAGTTTGCCCGATGCCGCTGCTTCCTGCATCGTCAGGCAGCAGCTGTGGTTGGGATCGATGCCCCCGTGTACAATCCCGCCACGGAGGTTCCCATGTTCGAATACCGCCCTTTGAGCGACGCAACGGAGATCCTCGAAATCGCATCGTCGGCCTTCGCCGTTCGACATCCCGAGCGGCGCGGACTGCAGGAGTGGCTCGAAACATCGGTTGCCGACGGACGCGAGTTGTACGGGGTGTACGAAGCCGATCGATTGCAGGCGGGATACATGCTCTACGACTACGACATGAGACTCCGCAACTCCGTCGTGAAGATGGGAGGCATTGGACTGCTCTGCTCGCGTCTCGACGGGCGCGGTCGAGGCGCCGTTCGCGCGATGCTTGCGGGGAGCTTGAAGACCATGCGGGGCAAGGGACAGGTCGTATCCGTCCTGGATCCGTTCGACGAAGGATTCTACCGGAAGTACGGATGGGAGAAGTTCTCTCGCCTCAAGGTCGTGGAATTCTCGCCAGGCGCGCTGTCCGTCCCGGAAGACGACGCGTCCGGGCTGACGGCGACAGATCTCCCGTTCCCTGACGAAGCCGCGCAGGCGTTCTACAACGCGTACGCCGCCCGTCATCACACGCTGGTGCAGCGAGGCGTCAGGGAATGGAAACGCCGCACGGAAATCCTTGGCTGGTATCCCGATGCAGCCGTCCGGGGTGTCGTTCGATTCTCGCGAGGCGAAGACGTCGTCGGGCTTCTAGGGTACGACATCATCCGAAAGGCCTCCGAGGAGAAGTCCACGTTCCTGGTCCATCTCGCCATCACCGAACGTGAGGACGTGTTCCGGGAAATGCTCCGCTACCTGCGGCGTCTCTCGCACCAGGTATCGACCGTTCGCTTCGACCTGCCGCTGGACGCGGATCTCTGGCCGTACCTCTCCGACCGCCCCACATCGTGCAAGATCCAAGACACCTTCATGATCCGGATCGTTTCCATCGAGGCGCTCGACGGCCTGCGCATCGACGCCCCCGACCAATCGATACGCATCGCGGTGGAAGACCCGCAAGCGCCTTGGAATCAGGGAACATGGGAACTCCGGATCGCCGCCGGCGTACTGCACATCGCGCCCGCGGAGGCGCCCGACCTTCGCTGCGACATCGGGAGTCTGTCGACGTTCGTCTCCGGATTCTCGACGGCACAGGATCTGATCGCCGCTGGGCGAATGGAAGCACTGCCCGGCTACGCCGGTCAGGACCTCCCGGCAACGACCCCCTTCCTCGCCGATTACTTCTAGGTCACATTTGCAAGGAAGAAAGCGGAGCGGATTTCTGATCCAATCCGCGAGAAACAGCGAGAGCGACGAAGGAGATCGAGCTACTCCCCGTCCCAATCGTCAAAGGAGCAGGATCGGCGAGCACCGTGAGCCGCAGCCTACTTCACTCTCCAATCCTCAAGGAAGCAAGACAACGCGAACGAAGTGAGCGTCGGCTTACTTCACTCTCCAATCGTCAAAGAAGCAACACGGACGCGAACGAAACGAGCGTCGGTCTACTCCCCGGTCCTATTCTCTGAGGAGCAGGATCGGGGAGCACCGCGAGCCGCAGCCTACTTCTAGGTCCAAACGTCGGAGAAGCAAGACACCCGAGCGAAGCGAGGAGTGGCTTACTTCACTCTACCATTCGCAAGGAAGAAAGCGGAGCGGATTTCTGATCCAATCCGAGAGAAACAGCGAGAGCGACAAAGGAGACCGAGCTGCTTTTAGGACATACCGTCAAAGAAACAAGACGACGCGAGCGAAGTGAGCGTCGGCTTGCTTCGCTTCGTCGTCGCAGAAGAAAGCCACTCGAGCCAAGTAACGATCGGATACACTGGTCGAGAAAGGAGGCGGACGATGGATCAGCGGCGCATCGAGCGATACGGGCGCATCACGCGCCAACTCGAGGACTTGATCGCCGACACGTCTCCCTCACTGACGGCGGGGATGGCGACGATCTGTGCGGTGCTTCATGCCAAGATGCCCCACCACTTCTGGACGGGCTTCTACCTCGTCGTCGGCGACGAGTTGCATGTCGGTCCTTATCAGGGACCGCTGGCGTGCCAGGTTCTCAAGGGAAGTGGCGTTTGTCTCCACGCGGCGCAGACGCGATCGGCCGTCGTCGTGCCGGACGTGTCCGCGTTTCCGGGGCACGTTGCCTGTGATGCTCGCTCGAAGAGCGAGATCGTCATTCCCATGCTCAAGGACGGCGTCGCTGTTGCCGTTCTCGACATCGACGCCGCCGAGCTCCACGCATTCACTGACGCAGACATCGAGCCGTTGACCGACATCGTGCACCTGCTCGACCCGCTGCTCTAGATCGCGTCTCCGGGGTACCGGGTGAGCACATCGTAGAGAACATGGGCGCCAAACTCGACCGACTCGACGGGGATTCGCTCGTTGGCAGCGTGGATGGTGGCAAAGAAGTCGAAGCCCTCCGGCAGATTCATCGGAAGGAACCCGTACGTCTGAATACCCAATCGAGCGAAGAAGCGAGCATCCGAACTCCCGGGAAGAAGGTACGGGACCGTGTGGGAGCCGGGATGTGCATCCTCGAGCGTTTCTCCGAACAACGGAAGCAATCCGAGATCCATATCGGTCGATCCCTCGTCGTGCAGCCGAACGGTCGTATCGAGCGGCATCCCCACGGCCTGTTCCAGTTCGTTGAGCAGATCGCGCGGCTGGTATCCGGGAAGCAACCGCCCGTCCAATCCCAGAGAGATGGCCGACGGAATCACGTTCGGTTTCTCGCCGCCGCGGACGAGCGTCGCATTGACCGTATTGCGGAACAAAGGCTCCAGGTTTCGCCCGATCTCTCCCAATCGGCGCAGAATCCGATCCGTCCGCTTCGGATCGAGCAGGCGCCGGAAGATCGCACCCTTGGCCACGGGGAGAACGTCGGCAATGGCGTGCACCATCCGCTCCGTGGCCGGCGTGATGTGAACCGGAAGTCGGGCGCGATTCAGCCGCACGAGCAGCTTCCCGAGCTCGGCCATCGCGCCGTCGCGCATCGGCCGCGCACCGTGTCCCGCGGGCCCGTGCAGCTTCACCTCCGTGTAGCACGGTTGCTTCTCCCCAACCTGGATCATGTACAACGGTTTCCCGCTGATGTAGAGCGGAAAGCCGCCGAATTCCCCGATCGCGTAGCGAATGCCGCCGAACAGGTCGGCGTGCTCACTCGCCAGGAACCGTGATCCCGCGTCGCCGCCGGCCTCCTCGTCCACGACGACAGCGAGAAGGATGTCTCCGGGGAGCGCCCGACGATCGTTCGCAAGTCGCAACAAGGCGTGGAGCATCATCGCCACGCCGGACTTCATATCCAGTGCGCCGCGCCCCCAAAGAAACCCGTCTTGGATGCGCCCCTCGAACGGAGGAACCGCCCACAGCTGGTCCCGCGTGGTCACCACGTCGACGTGCCCGAAAAGGAGCAGACCTGGGGCCTCCCCTCGGCCCGGCAAGCGAGCCAACAGATTCGGCCGTTCCCGATCCTTGGCGATGTACTGCGTCGTGATCCCCGCCTCTTGCAGCAAACGATCGATGTACTCGATGCACGGGCGTTCGTTGCCCGGTGGATTCGTGGTATCAAATCGAACCAGGTCTTGCAGGATGCTCGTTGCCGTCGGTTGTGTCATGCCGTGGCCTCCCGGATCATACTGCCTGACGCATCGGCCCAGTTCAAATGGCTCCGGACGGCGGTTTGCCGTCCCGTGTACGATCCGCTCTAATGGGACGAGGTGATGCGTATGAAGAGGGTCGTAGCAGTTGTCTTACTCGTCGCGGTGGCCATCGGCTCAGGCATGGTCGCAAGCGCGGAACAGGTGACGGTGACGTTTCTCGGGCATTCATGTTTCACCATCCAAGCGCAGGGTGGCGACATCATCATGATCGACCCGTACGCCACCTACGTTCCCTATCCGGCGCTTCCACAGCCTGCGGACGTCGTATTGACCACCCATGCGCACATCGATCATTGCCCGCGATGTTTCGGGGAGACCGACCGATACACCGGCGACCCCATCGAGGTCTTCCCATGGGACAGTGACGGGCGGACGCAGGAGGGCACGTGGCGCATCACGGAGGACCTCGTCGTTCGATTCATCGAGGCGACGCACGTGACGCTCTCCGGTGGGGGACAGGGATACGTGACGCTTTTTGCCTTCGACGTCGGCGGCATCCGATTCGCGCACTTGGCCGATCTCGGACGGACGCTCGACAACGATCAGATCGCAGCATTGGGCGATGTCGATGTTCTGTTCATCCCCGTCGGCGGGGCGTTCACGATCGATGCAGCGGAGGCACTGACCGTCATCGCTCAGCTTCCGACGGTGAAGGTTGTGTTCCCAATGCACTTCTATGTCAACGGGATCACACCGTGGACGGACATGGCGCCGCTGTCCGCATTCACACAAGTCGCCGACGTCTTGTACGACGTGGTCGAGTACGAAACGGCACACGTCGTCCTCGAAGCCGACGCCTTGCCCGATGACGTGGAGATCTCGATCCTTCCGCATTTGGAGTAGGTCACGATCGTATCGGAGGATCGCAGCCGGGCGTGCGGGCCTGACGCGATCGGAGACGCTCGATCTCCCGCCGGATCAGCACCTCTTCGGAGCCGATCCAAGCAGACAGGGCACGCGCAAGCATCGCGCGCAAGACGAACACCAACGGATAGGCAAAGACGAAGACGGCCAGCACGAGCCTGGACCGCGTCCCGATGAATGCCAAGCTGGGAAGCAGCAGAATCAGGTTGAGCGGAAGCGTCTTGCGCAACCAGACCTTCCGGCGCACGCATCGTTCGGCCTCCAGCAACAGCCGGTCGTCCGAACCGGTGGCGACGGCATGATTTTCCTTCGCGTGAAGTGCCCCTCTGAGCCGCGCCGTCGCTGCTTCATGAACGCCGATCAACGAGTCCGGGCGCGGCTTCCGTCTTGCTCGTACGGGCTGCTTCATGATGTTCCCCAGCGTCCCGCCCAGATGTGAAGATTCGATGTGCACGCCGGAGTATGCCGCTTCGTTGGCATGCACACCTGTGGGGCCAAGCGGTACACTCGCGGCATGATGAGCAATCGCCCGGGCGAAACGAGGATTGAGGCCCGTGTCTACGGAATGGTCCAAGGCGTCTTCTTCCGGCACGCCACACGCATCCAGGCCCTGCAGTGGGGGCTTCGCGGTACCGTCGAGAACCTCTCGGATGGCACGGTGCGCGTCATCGCCCAGGGGGACGAGAAGGACCTGCGGAACCTACTGGCGTGGCTCGGGCACGGGCCGGAGCTTGCGCATGTCGAACGGGTGGACGTTCAATGGCTGCCTCCGCTCGATTCGGTCCCCGGTTTCCGAATACTCAGATAGCGAATCGCGCGACGCGCGGAGGACGCCCAGATCAGTCGCTGAACCGACGATAGAGGTGACGCGTTCGGCCTCGTGATCCGGAAGGAGCGGCCGTAGAACACAACGCGATGGGAAGAAACGCCTATGCAGCAGGGCGACCCGCCGGTTTGGGCGGCATCGGCACATTCCAGGGCTGGCCGTCGAGTCGTGTGCGCATGCGTTGCGTGACATCGGAGGCACTCACGTAGACAGTGGATATGCGACCGGAGGGAGTTGCGGAGGCCGCCAGCTGAAGCCGCACGTACTCGTTTCTCGTGTGAATGTCGAACGAACCGGATGTTGCCGCCACGGTGCCCGCAACGATCCCGATCGCCCCGACAAGAACCAAGGGGAGCAAATACCACATGATGATGACCGCCGCCGCGCTGTTCGAGAACAGAACGATCCCCCAGACGGGAGCCATCATCAGATAGATCGGGAGTTTCTGGAAGAACATGGCTTTCCACTTCGCACGTGCGCACGCTCTCAGAAAGAGCACGTCATCATTCGCCCGGGTCGTCGGGAGCTTGCACGGGATTCCCCAGAACAGAGCAAACTTGAGAACCAGCCCGTTGACCAGCACGAGCAACGTTTGGAGCATGGGAGTCCGACTCATCTTACCCTTCCTTTGCCCACCCCACCGTACCCCCCAATGATGAAGATTCCGTGTACGCCCCCGCGGTTCTTCCTGCGAACAGCCTGGGGTTGATGAACCCAAGTCACCCGCGATCGGCAGGGTGAGAGTTCCGACGAAGCCGCCAGATTTCACGGCGAACGTGCACGTCCAGCGGTCCGAGCATGTCGGCGAACTTGCACGCGATCACTAGGACAATGGGCAGGTAGACGGTTCCCAGGACCAGAATCGTGATCATCAGCACAGCCTTGTTCTGGAACGACACAAGCACCGCAAACGGAATGAGGATCAGCAACCGTAGCGGCAGCCTCTGCAGAAAGAGCCAACGCTTCCGCGCCCGCCGTTCAGCCGCGGCGACCAGCGCCTGCTCGCCACGCAGGGGTGGAAAACGCGGGCGCAGCAATCGTCGTAGGATTCGTGCGGGTCGTTTCCCTGGAGCGGTGTCGAGGCTGGCGCCAGGCATGATGTCGTCCTTTCATTCATCTCACACTACTCCTCAATGATGAAGATCAAGTGAGGACATCTCGCGCATCTGCACCACGGTTCGCGGGCACGAACGTCCGTTGACCGCCCTCGGGAGCAAAGGTAGACTCTACACTAGGATGCGACTACCCAAAGCCGGAGAGAAAGCGGGATTTCAACTGAGCGGCAAGCTCTCGCCGCGCGGCGACCAGCCGGAGGCGATCGCCGCGCTCGTGCAGGGAGTGAACGACAACGTTCGCTTCCAGACGCTGTTAGGCGCCACGGGAACGGGGAAGACCTTCACGATCGCGAACGTGATTCAACAGGTCCAGCGCCCGACGTTGATCATCGCTCACAACAAGACGCTGACCGCGCAGCTCTGCAGCGAGCTGCGGGAGCTGTTTCCCGACAACGCCGTCCACTACTTCGTTTCGTACTACGACTACTACCAGCCGGAGGCGTATCTTCCGCAGACCGACACGTACATCGAGAAGGATTCCTCGATCAACGACGAGATCGATCGCTTACGCCATGCAGCCACGTCGTCGTTGTTCGAACGGCGCGATGTCATCATCGTTGCGTCCGTTTCGTGCATCTACGGCTTGGGGTCCCCGGCCAGTTACCACGACATGTCGCTCGAACTGAAGCGAGGCGACGTGCGCGACCGGGACGACGTCATGCGTTCGATGATCCAATTGCAGTACACGCGGAACGAGATCGGATTCGAACGCGGCACGTTCCGGGCGCGCGGGGACACGTTGGAGATCATCCCCGCGTACGAAGAGAAGGTCGTTCGTCTCGAGTTCTTCGGCGACGAGATCGACCGGATCGCGATCCTCGATCCGATCACCGGACATCCGTTGCGCGAGACCGACGAGATTCACATCTACCCCGCCTCTCACTTCATCACACCCACCGAGCGATTGGAGCAGGCCGTCGATGCGATTCAGGCGGAACTCGAGGAACGGTTGAAGCAACTCAAGGACACGGGACGTCTGCTGGAAGCCCAGCGGCTCGAACAGCGCACACGTTACGACATCGAGATGATTCAGGAGATGGGCTACTGCTCCGGCATCGAGAACTACTCACGCCACCTTGACGGCCGCCGCTCGGGGCAGCCGCCGGCCGTACTCATCGACTACTTCCCGTCCGACTTCCTGCTCGTCATCGACGAGTCGCATCAAACCGTTCCACAGGTTCGCGGAATGTACCACGGGGACCGGTCCCGGAAGACAACACTCGTCGACTACGGCTTCCGCATGCCGTCGGCATTGGACAACCGTCCGTTGACGTTCGCGGAGTTCGAGGAGCGGATCAACCAAGTCATCTTCATGTCCGCAACCCCCGGCCCGTACGAATATGAGCACTCCGACAAGATCGTCGAGCAGCTGATTCGTCCGACGGGCCTGGTCGACCCGGAGGTCTCCGTCCATCCGGTCAAAGGCCAGGTCGATCATCTGATCGGCCAGGTACGGACCGTCGTCGACCGGGGAGAACGCGTCCTGATCACGACGCTCACCAAGCGCATGGCCGAGGATCTGACCGAGTACCTCGTCGAGCTCGGCATCCGCGCGCGATATCTTCACTCCGAGATCGATACGCTCGACCGCATCGACATCCTACGCGACTTGCGCCTCGGCACGTTCGACGTCTTGGTAGGCATCAATCTGCTGCGCGAAGGGCTTGACCTTCCGGAGGTCGCGCTGGTCGCCGTGCTCGACGCCGACAAGGAGGGATTCCTCCGATCCGGCACGTCCCTCATTCAGACGATCGGCCGCGCTGCGCGCAACGTTCGCGGGACGGTCCTCCTGTACGCTGACGTCCAAACGGACTCGATTCGGTATGCGGTGCGAGAGACGAATCGCCGCAGGGCGATCCAGATGGCGTACAACAAGAAACACGGGATCGTGCCCAAGAGCGTCGAACGGGACATCACCGACATTGTCCAGGCGATCCGCGGGATCCAGGCCCAGCCCCAGGAAACCCACGAGGCCCCGCGGCCCCGGTCCAAAGAAGAGATCCTCGATCGTATTCGGGATCTGGAAGACAAAATGCACACCGCGGCCGGCCGTCTCGAGTTCGAGCTGGCAGCCACGCTGCGTGACGAGATACGAACACTGAAGAAGGATCTATGAGCGTCATTCACATCAAGGGAGCGAGAGAGCACAACCTGAAGAACCTCGACATCGAACTGCCGCGGGACCAGCTGATCGTGATGACCGGCATCTCGGGATCGGGGAAGAGCTCGCTCGCGTTCGACACCATCTACGCGGAAGGGCAACGGCGTTACGTCGAGTCGCTGTCCGCCTACGCACGGCAGTTCCTCGGACAAATGGAGAAGCCGGACGTCGACCTGATCGAGGGCCTGTCCCCCGCCATTTCGATCGATCAGAAAACACGTTCGCACAACCCGAGGTCCACGGTGGGGACGGTCACGGAGATCTATGACTACCTGAGACTGCTGTACGCGCGGATCGGACATCCCCACTGTCCGGAGTGCGGCGAGCCGATCTCTCAACAGTCGGCGGAGCAGATCATCGATCTGGTCATGGACCTGCCCGAGGGAACGAAGATTCAGATCATGGCGCCGATCGTGCGCGGTCGGAAGGGCGAGTACAAGAAGACGTTCGACGAGATCCGTCAGGAAGGGTTCAGCCGCGTCCGCGTGGACGGCGTCATCCGCACGCTCTACGAGGAGATCGAGCTTGCCAAGCAGCAGAAGCACAGCATCGACATCGTCGTCGACCGCATGGTCGTCGAGCCCGCCAAGCGATCGAGGATCGCCGATTCGATCGAGACCGCGCTGAAGCACGGCGGCGGACTGGTCAACATCGTCACCGGAGACAACGAGGAGCATCTGTACTCCGAGCACTACGCCTGCATCAAGTGCAACATCAGCTACCAGGAACTTTCGCCGCGGATGTTCTCGTTCAACAATCCGTACGGCGCTTGCCCCGTGTGCAGCGGCCTCGGGTATCGGAAGGAGATCGATCCGACCGCGATTATCGACGAGCGACGCGGCGTGATGAACGGCGGCATCATCCCGTTCGCCAACTCGTCGAGCGCCTGGTACAAGTCTCAGATGACGGCGCTGGCCGACATGCTGGGAATCGGCCTCGAACAGCCGCTCGGCGAAGTCCCCAAGAAGGCCCTCGATGCGATCCTCTACGGTACGGGAGACAAGAAACTGAAGTTCCACTACAAGTCGCCGTCGGGATACGAGCGAACGGTCGAGCGGCCGTTCCGTGGGATGGTTCCCGCGATGGAGCGATGGTACCGCGACACATCGTCCGACCATTGGCGGACGGAGCTCGAGCAGTATCTGTCGACGCTGCCGTGTCCCGAGTGCAAGGGCGCACGGCTGAAGCCGGAGATCCTCGCGGTGACGGTCGACGGCCTCAACATCCATGAGGTCACCACGCTGTCGATCCACGCCGCGTTGACGTTCTTCCAGAACCTGTCGCTCTCGTCGCGCGAGGAGATGATCGCCGCACAGATTCTCAAGGAGATCAACGCGCGGCTCGGCTTCATGGTCTCGGTCGGGCTCGATTACCTGACCCTGGACCGGCAGGCGGGCACCCTGGCCGGCGGCGAGGCACAGCGCATTCGTCTGGCGACCCAGATCGGCAGCCAGTTGACGGGCGTGCTCTACGTGCTGGATGAGCCGTCCATCGGACTTCATCAGCGCGACAACCGGCGCCTGCTTCAGACGCTCAAGGGCCTGCGCGATCTCGGAAACACGGTCATCGTCGTCGAGCATGACGAAGAGACGATCCGTGAGTCCGACTTCATCCTCGATCTCGGCCCCGGAGCGGGCATCCACGGCGGCCGGGTCGTGGCCTCGGGCACGCCCGAGGACGTGGAGGCTTGCGCCAAGTCGATCACCGGGCAGTACCTCTCCGGGAAACGCGCTGTCCCCGTGCCCAAGATCCGCAGAAAAGGGAACGGGCACCGCCTGACCGTACGCGGCGCCGCGGAGCACAACCTTCGCGGCATCGACGTCGAGTTCCCGTTGGGGCTGTTCGTCTGCGTCACCGGGGTTTCCGGTTCCGGGAAGAGTACGCTGGTGGAGGACGTTCTGTACCGCGGCGTCGCCCACGAGCTGCATCTGGCGGCAAGACGGGCCGGTCAACACGAGGGGCTCACCGGCATCGAGCACATCGACAAGGTCATCGAGATCGATCAGTCTCCCATCGGGCGCACGCCCCGCTCCAATCCCGCCACGTATACCAAGGTATTCGATGACATCCGTGCGCTGTTCTCCAAGACCCCGGATGCGCGGCTGCGCGGGTATTCCGCCGGTCGGTTCAGTTTCAATGTGAAGGGAGGACGTTGCGAGTCGTGCCAGGGTCAGGGGCAAGAGAAGATCGAGATGCACTTCCTCCCGGACATCTACGTCCCGTGCGACGTGTGCAAGGGGACCCGCTACAACCGTGAGACACTGCAGGTCCGCTACAAAGGGAAGTCGATCGCCGACGTTCTTGCAATGTCGGTCGAGGAGGCGCTGACGTTCTTCGAGAATGTCCCTCGCATCCAGCGACGCCTGCAGACGCTGCACGACGTCGGCCTCACCTACATCACCCTCGGACAGCCGGCGACGGAACTGTCCGGCGGAGAGGCCCAGCGAATCAAGCTGGCGAAGGAGCTGTCGCGTCGATCGACCGGCAAGACGCTCTACATCCTGGACGAACCGACGACGGGCCTCCATGCCGCCGACGTTCACAAGTTGCTGGACGTCCTTCATCGGTTGGTCGATTCGGGCAACACGGCCATCGTCATCGAACACAATCTGGATGTCATCAAAACGGCGGACTGGATTATCGATCTAGGGCCGGAAGGCGGAGACGGAGGCGGCGAGGTCATTGCCGCCGGTACGCCGGAAGACATCGCCGAAACCCAAGGATCGTACACCGGGGAGTTCCTGCGGGGGATCCTCGGCGTCGCTGTTCGCACCACCGGAAGCTCCTAGCGGAGCGCAATGCATCACCTCGATACACCGGAGGAGACCCTCATGACACAGCAAAGCCGCTTCGGGTTCGTTGCAGTTCTTCTCTGCCTTGCGCTGCTGTCAGGCGCAGCGATCACGCAGGCCCGCACGTTCGACACCTACTACACGTGCCTCCCGGGAACCGTAACCGCTGTCGTGCTGACGAATGCGTCCGCCTACGCCTCGGATCAGGCCTTCGTCCTGACGCTTCATGATGCGCACGGCACCACGCTCGCCACCGTCGCGGACAGTCTTGATCCGTACGAATCGAAGGTTGTGTTCCTGAACGAACTCGTCGTGGAAGCGGACGAATTCTCGTGGGGCCTTCTCCACATCGACGCCAACGTCTTGCTGCAGATCGGGGTGTGGATCGGAACGGAGAGTTCATGGGTGTCGGTCACCAATCTTCGTGCCCAGACCCTGTCGACCGAGGGTCTGGACATCGTCTACTTCTGGTACGGCGCCAACTACGCCAATACCGAAAATCGACGTGCCGGCATCGGCCTGGTCAATCCGGGCGGGGTTCCCGCAACCGGGACCGTCTATGCCTACGATTCATCCGGCGAGTTACTGAACTACAGCGACTTCACTCTCGAACCGTACTCGTCCGCCTACTTCAAACCGGAGACGGTGTTTCCGGTAGGCCAGGAGCTATGGGGGTTGATCGATATCCGTTCGTCCGGGGAAATCGTCGTGGTCAGCGAGTACTACGACGCCGCGGGGACGATGCTGGACGTCGACATCATCGACTCGGTCTACTATCTCCAAGCACAGGATCCGGAAAGCGGGGACTCCTAGGAGCCCCCGTTCTCCGGCAATTCATGATTCCTGGGTTCGGCCGGTTCCGCTTAAAGGTTAGTCGCTGCAGCTGCCGCCGATAGAGAGGCTGCCCGTAGCGGTATCGGTCAATCCGCCTTCGTCGGCCACGGTCAGCGTGATGATGTAGGTCCACGCGCGTTCGTAGACGTGGGTCACCTCCGCGCCGGATCCCGTCGTTCCGTCGCCGAAATCCCAGTGGTAGGACACGATATTGCCTACGCCGCCGCGCGATGCGGATCCGTCCAATGTGATGACATCGCCGACGGATCCACCGGCGCTGCACGAGAAGTACTTGCTGGTGATGATGGCCAACGGTTTCTCTTCTCCACAGGAGCCATCACTTCCGCATGTGCTTTCGCCGGGCTGAACGTTCATGCTCAGATGCGTTTGCGCCATCTCGCCGTCATCGTCGGTGACCGTGAGCGTCGCGACGTAGTATCCGCCAAGCGTGTAGGTGTGCTCCGCGGTCTCTCCGGTCGCGGTCTCGCCGTCTCCGAATTCCCAGTGGTAGGCGACGATCTCTCCGTGGTAGTCGTAGGACGCGGATGCGTTGAACACGACGGTCGTTCCTGGGAGCGGTGCGTCGTTGCTGACCGACGCTTGCGCAACCGGGGGTGCGTTGGCGACAACGATCGCCACCTGCTGCGTGTCCACGGCGCCTTCTTCGTCGATGACCGTCAGCTTGACCAGATACGTCCCGGGATAGTCGAACGTGTGCGTCGTCGCGCACGCCATCGCCGACTGCGTGCTCATCGGATCGCCGAAGCTCCATCGGTATTCGACGATCGTACCGTCGTCTCGCGAGTACTGGCCGTCGAATGTCACGCTGAGCGGCGCGGTGCCTTCCTTCGGCGAGGCATCAATGACGGCATGCGGCGCCTCATTGACGATGCCGTCAAGGATCTCCTCGAGGAAGCAGCCGGAAAGCAACAGCGGAACGACGGCCACCGCAAGGATCGCAATCCACTGCTTTGAGCTTATTCGCCGCATGACCATGGTACGTCTCCTGTCACGTCGGCGTTGCAGGGCGCGCCGCCGAGCACCTTGATCTGTTGCACGCGCGTCGACGTATCGCCGTCGTCATCCGTCACTGTGAGCACAACGTTGTACGTGCCCGGATACAGCCAGCGGTGCTCTACGATCGGCCCGTCCGACTCGGTGCCGTCGCCGAAATTCCATCGATATGCAACGACCTCGCCGTCGTCGGACGATTCGCTTCCGTCGAACGTAATCCACTCGGAAGCGCTGACCACGTATTCGCCGTCCAGCGTGCTCCTGGGCGAGTAGGTGAACTCGGACGTGGGCGACGGATTCAGGGCCGATACCGACATGGTCGTTGTTCCCGTTCGGCCGCTCTCGTCAAAGACCGTGAGCGTGACCTCGTACTCGCCGTCCTCCTCGTACACGTGATCGACGACGGGGCCGGTGTCCGAGCCGCCGTCTCCGAACGTCCACAGGTAGGAGACGATCTCCCCATTCGGATTATAGGAGAGCGTGCCGTCGAAGCTGGCCGTGAACGGGATCACGTGCTGGCATTCGGATGCCGTGAACAACGCTTGAGGGTTCATTGGCTGAAGCGTCATACACCCTGAGATCGAGCCTGCGAGCAGGCCTATCATCGCTGGAAGAAGAAACAGTTTCCTCCGCTTCATTGCAGTGACTCCTTTCCTCCGTCAAGGGAGAGGTCAATCCGGATCGAAAATGAAAACTGCACGGCGAAGCCGCTCAGATTCAACGAATCGTTCTGTCCGTCGCCGTTGAGATCCATGGCGGTTCCTTGTGACGTCGTCAAGGAACTCACGTTGGCGGACCTGTAGAGGACTTGCGACCCAATGCTCAACCAGTCGAACACGGGGTACGTTAACGAGATTCCCGCTTCGACGCCGAAGGCTCCTCCGGTGTATCGGGCGTCCCCTTCGGTCGGCAGCCCGGCGATCGCCTCCGGATACTCCTCGGGAATCTGGACGACGGCGTGCCGGTCGAGAATGGTGTAGAAGTATCCGATGCCTGCCGTGGCGCCCAATCGAATCCCGAAATCGACAAACGTGAAGTCCCCGTCCACAAGTGCCCCCAGAACGTGAGAGCGATAGGAAAGCTCGACTTGTGAAATTTCGGCACCTTGATAGGCCCCACTGGTGGCGCTCGACGATCCTGCATACTCGACATGCGCGCCAAGCGCGAGCCAGTCCGTCAAGCGGTATCGTTCCGTCGCGGACATCGACAACCCGACGCCGATCGTAGACATCGTCGGGACCATTCCCGTGACATCGGGATGGACGTCGAACGTCTCGTTCAGGTGATCGACCAACGCGTTGAAGACGCCGATCGATTGATTGACGCTGTCCAGTGACGTAAAGGATGGACCCGCTCCCAGGCCAAGTTCCAGCGGCCCGGCGATACACGCGGTCCCCATCAAGAGTAGTCCTAAGAGCACAGACAGTAGCCCTTTCATCGTTCCCCCCTTACAGGTCGATGAGCCGGGCATGGGAGCCCCCGTGCTTGGGCAACTCCGCACACCACCCGGTGACATGACAATAGGTGCTGCCCGCACCGTTTCGAAGTGCATCAGCGGTGTGGAGGACCGACCTGTTTCAGGGGGGAGGAGGACCTACGTCCCGTGGAGACAAGACCGGAGTTGCGCGAGAGTGGTCTCGATGTCTTCGGCGGTCACGTCGATGTGTGTGACCATGCGCATCTGTTTTCCGGAGCTGCCCAGCGGATTCGCGAGGATCCCTCGAGCTTTCAACTCGGCGGACAGCGACGCAGCAGTCAGCTCGGGACGGCCGGCGGACGCGCCGTCCACCGTGAAGTACACCAGGTTCGTCCATGCGCCCTCGGCCGGCTGGAACGCCTGCGCGCACGTCAGGCCGTCGAGTTCGGCGATCCCGCGGGCCAGCCGGGCTGCGTTGCGGTGGTCGTCCGCCAACCGCTCGACGTGGTGATCGAGTGCATACAATCCCGCCGCCGCCAGAATGCCGATCTGGCGCATTCCGCCGCCCACGAGCTTCCTCATCCTGTGTGCCGCGCGAATGAAGTCTCTGGATCCGCACAACACGGAGCCCACCGGGGCGCCAAGCCCCTTTGACAGGCAGACGGTGACCGAGTCGAACGGCGCGGTCAGCTCCGTGACCGGGCAATCCAGCGCAACGGCGGCGTTGAACAAGCGTGCGCCGTCCAGATGAAGGGCAAGGCCGTGCTCTCGCGCAAGCGCTGCCGTCTCCCGGCCGTATGCCGCGGTCCACGCGATGCCGCCGCATCGATTGTGGGTGTTCTCGAGAACGATCAGCCGGCTCCTTGGGGCGTGCGGATCGTCTGCATTGCGGATTGCCAGACGGACCTGCTCCAGGTCGAGCGTGCCGTCCTCCCGATTCGGCAGAATGTGCGGATGAATGCCGCCCAACGCCGAGCTGCCGCCCGCTTCGTACAGGAAGGTGTGCGACAGGTCTCCGAGGATGATTTCGTCCCCGCGTCCCGCATGCGCCAGCAAGGCCACGAGATTGCCCATCGTCCCTGAAGCCACGAACAGCCCCGCCGCCATGCCGAGTCGATCCGCCATCTCTTCTTCCAGGCGTCGAGCGGTGGGATCCTCGCCGTACACGTCGTCGCCCACCGGGGCGCTCGCCATCGCGTCCCGCATCGCTTGAGTCGGTCGCGTGACCGTGTCGCTTCTCAGATCAATGACGTTCATCGTTCTCCTCGCCGGCCTCAGGCCGTCCATCCACATGCCCCCACCAGGGGAACGAAACGACACGCACCCAGTTGTTCGCGTTCCCACTTGCCAGCATGGTACACGATCTTCATCAGCTCCTGTGCGTGCCGCGCCCCGATCGGACCGACGAAGATCCCCGCGTCCGCGAGCTGCTCCGGCAACCACGGCGGCTCCGTGGGGAGGCTTCCCGACGCCAGGATGCGATCGAACGGCGCTTCGTCAAGCCAGCCCAGTGTTCCGTCGCCGACGAGGCACCGAACGGAGCGATATCCGAGCGTTCGAACGCGCTTCGCCGCATCCTGGGAGAGTTCGTTCGACCGCTCGATCGTCCACACCTCCGCCCCGAGTTCGGCAAGGATCGCCGCCTGATAGCCGGATCCTGTCCCGATCTCTAGCACGCGTTCGCCGCCGTGTAGTTCGAGTGCGTGCGTCATCAGCGCAACGATGTACGGTTGAGAGATGGTCTGTCCGTCCCCGATCGGCAGCGGCGCGTCGGCATAGGCGACGTGGCGACAGGCGTTGGGCACGAACATCTGGCGTGGAATCGTACGGAACGCCTCCAGGATTCGCGCGTCGTCGATGCCTCGTCCGGCGATGTCACGCCGGACCATCCGCTCGCGCTCCCTGTCCCAGTCGCCGCTGTCCTGCACGGTCGATCACCCCGCCTCGATGTCCGCGACGATCAGTCGTCGCACGGAGGCTCGAAGTAGTCGGCGATGATGTGTTGGGCCTTGTCGAGATCTCGTGCATGCACAAGAATCCGCACCTCGGCCAACCCATCGACCGTCATCGGAAGCAACGAAGGCGGTGCATGCATCATCACGTTGACCGGGATGTCGAAGTCCTCCAACAGCGTCTTGATGAGCTGCGCCTTCGGCTCTCCCCATACCTTGTGCACGAGGACGAGATCGCCCTGCACGTCCGCTTCCCAGCGATCCAGCAGGTAGTGTGTGATGGTAATCGCTTGGCTCGTATGCAGCGCCCGCTCGCCAAGCGAGATCTTCGGGTAGTCGGCAAGCAGGTCCTGATCCCCTTCGCTGAACTCCATGTGGTCGGACAGAATGAATACCGGATTCTCCGGGAACGCAAACTCCTCGGCCGGCGCTCCGTCTTCGTGAAGAACGATGGGAGAGGCACCAGCCTCCAGGAATCCATCGAGCACGTCGCTCAGGGTTCGCGGCGCGACGAAGATGCCCGGAGTGCTCTGCACTTCCTCATCGCCAAGCGCTTTCAGTGCGTGCTTGATCAGGGCGGCCGTCGATCGCTCATCGGGGTTGAGTCGCTTGACGCGATCTCCGCGAATGCGGATATGGACACGGTCCTGCAGCAGAAGATTCATCTCTACATCCCGCCGGATTCCATGAGATAGGAATAGCGAGGCTCCGATGGCTCGACAAAGAACGTCAAGCCGCCCGGCAGCGCCCGGGAGATCGTTCAGTGTGAAATCCGGATCGATGATCGCCTTGTGCCCGAGAACCAGGAATTTGCGCATGTTTGAAGTCTACGTCCGCTGTCCGTTGCGCGCAACGCCGAAACACACCACGGCCTCTGTCGAGGCGATCGAGGACGAACGCTGACTCTGTAGGTGATCGGTTTCCCCTGTCCTGCGGTCGCGGAACGTGTCCACGGTGCCGTTCAACCAGTACCGTCATGATGAGTCACCCAATGGAACGAGTGACGGAGACTGGATTTCATGCAAGAGATGACGAAACACACGACAACGAGGGGGAGACCAACGTGAAAGCACGATCCTTGATTCTAGGCATCCTTATCGCTCTGTCCCTGGCGGGCGCCGCCTGGGGCAGTGATGGATTCACCGGAAGTTGGCACGCCGAGATCGGCATCTCCCCACAACTTGCCACCCCATTCCACTCGTTCCAATCGACGCTCGACGTAGGTCTCAGCCTCAGTTTCGTCACGGTTTCGAGCATCTCCGATTTTCTGATCGACGGCTGGTTGTGGCAGGAATTCGAGCTCGAAGCGGATCTCGCCTCGTTGCATTTTGACGGCCAGATGTTGTTCGAGCCTCAATCCGGGTCGTTCCTGTACGCACAGGGATGCTTGAGTTTGGAACTCGGAATCATCACGTTGAGTGCGCATGCAGCGGCGACTGGACCGACGCAGTCCGCACCCGCCAACTATGGATGGGTGTTCAGCATTGCCGGAGATATCCTGCCTGGGATGGTCAGCTTCGAAAGCAACACGTTCGTCGGTGCCGATCTGTCCGGGATTACGTTCAACGCGGCCACAACGCAGACGGCTTCATCGCTGATCTCCAAGACGTATCTGACGGACCCCACCATCGATGTTCCACCGCTGGCGTTCTCCGGCCAGGAGTTCAAGTTCCACGCGACGGCGTTCTGCTGTGCGGAAGTCGACAGCATCACGACGTTCAGCAAGACGGGATTCGAGAGTCAGGAGATTGATCTCACGTTCCTCAACCTGTTCGGGCTGCCATTCCACATGGGATTGGATTTCACGTATACATTGCAAACCAAGAGCTACGCCTTCACGCCATACCTCGAGACGGAGTTCGGCTGTCTGTCGGTGTACACGAACCTGCTGCGGACCGGCAACGCCATCACCGGCATCGAAATCTACGGGATCGCCTTTAGGTTCTCGATTGCCGGCGCGACGCTGACGAGCATCTCCAACCTCAATACTGCAGACTACGTCATCACGACACCGGCCTTCGGGTTCGTTGTCGAACCCGAAGCGGACGCCATTGCCGGCGGGCATTTGTACTACCCGTCGGAGTACTGGGAAGTCGTGTCGCTTGACGTCGACATTCCGCCGTATGGGTGTGGATTCTCGTTCTCCGTGGATACGTTCTTCAGCACGTCGACCGGATTGCTGTTCGACTGGGCGCAGAGCACGATGGGGGTCACACTGGCCTTGGGAACCTCTGTTGAAGCATCCACCACCATCACGGTCGATACGACCGGCTTCCGTGAATGGGACCTCTCCGTGACCGTGGCCTGGTAGGAACGCAACAAGCTGCTACGGGGAACCCGCGAACCCGCAGGGTTCGATTGGGTTCCTTGGAGAATGCCTGCGTCGCTTCACTCCGCACGGTCGAGTTCGCGCAAGCGCGAACGTCGCTGCCTGCGCCGCTTCACTCCGCACGGTTGAGTTCGCGCAAGCGCGAACGTCGCTGCCTGCGTCGCTTCACTCCGCACGGTCGAGTTCGCGCAAGCGCGAACGTCGTAGTCGAACGCCCCAATGCCAAGCCAGCACGCTTGTCATTCTCTGGGCCACGGGGAACCCTACGGGTTCCTTGGAGAATGGCGTGGATTGACGTGCCATTCTCTGGGCTACGAGCCACAAGCTACGGGGAACCCGCGAACCCGCAGGGTTCGACACGGGTTCCTTGGAGAATGGCGTGGATTGACGTGCCATTCTCTGGGCTACGGGCTACGAGCTACACGCCACAAGCTACTCGCTACCGGCTGCTGGCCACAAGCCGTTTGATACGCAGAGAAGACAAAACGGAGAGCCGATCGGCTCTCCGTGTCTCTTGGTGGAGGCGAGCGGATTCGAACCGCCAACCTCTGCGTTGCGAACGCAGCGCTCTCCCGGTTAGAGCTACGCCCCCAAACGAAA
>Ga0272441_10004483_pt1 | contig 25218 bp, 24 predicted proteins | sample SSMProp6N_FD_193582 | JGI IMG/M metagenome (GOLD analysis project Ga0272441, IMG submission 193582) | Marine sediment archaeal communities from Little Sippewissett salt marsh, Falmouth, MA, United States - SSM-Prop-6N | ecosystem: Environmental > Aquatic > Marine > Wetlands > Sediment ...
CTCCTCCGGCGCCTAGGGTGCGGGGATGGTCAGGGCTTCGCCGCAGGCCGGGCACTTGACGCGCAGCCCCGCCTTCGAGTCATCCTTGATGACCAGGTTCTTACCGCACTTGCACGAGAACTTGATGGCCATACGGCACCCCCTGCCCTCTGCCCTGTGGCGAGCGATCTCTCGGGACGGCCGGCGGCGGTGCGACTACGGACGGTGCGGAGGCCGTCGGCCTCTAGCATATGCGACGGCCCCGCGAGTTCAAGGAGAATCTTCGGACGAGCGGCTCAGTCCCCGCCCACGGCCGTGATTGCGAATAGAGCCGCGCCCGGAGCCGTCGAGCTCTCGGGCAGAATCATGTCCACGGACCTGATGCGGCGCTCAGGGCGCGGGTTGACCCACTCGGCTGAGTAGAGAATCGCCCGCCTGCCGCTCCGCGTCGAGCCAAGCCACGCCGGCCTCGCGCCATAAAGAAACCAGCCGATGCGCATGTCGCCCGTGATGGCCTTCTCTACGCCGCCGCCCATTGCCGAGCCGTCGGCCGCGACCTTAGCCCTGCCGCCGCCCGCCGAGCGGTCGAGCCACTCCATGATCTCGATGCGGTAGCGCACGGGGAAGTCGGCGGAGCTCCCGTCGGCGTAGTTGACGCGGTAGACGATCGCCGGCCTCGTCTCTCTCTTCTCCATCCGGCCCGTGAGGCAATGCAGAAAGAGAAGGCTCTTCGCTTTCCGCCCCACTGCGATGCCCTTCAGCTCGCTCGGGCACTTGGCGTCGGCCATCTGCTTCGGCTGGACCATGACGCAACGCGGGGCGGTGGGATGCTGGGGCATCGGCAAATAAAAGACGTGACCGCACAGTGAAAACGTACCTCCCGGCAGCGAGTCGAGATCCATCCCCCCCCCGAGATCGAGCCATCCACGGCCGTTGTAGGGAACGGGGTCCGAGACCGCACGGTTCATGCGATCGTGGAAGCGGATCGTGTGGAACTCGCCCCTGCGCGCGGTGCGCGAGGGGAGCTTCCGGCCGCCCATGACCTCGCGAATCCTCTCGACGGCGTTCACGAGCTGCGACGCGAACTCGCGGGAGTCGGCCTTCGGCTCGTCCGGGTTCCAGAGCTGCTGCGCCGTCACCGCGTAGTCGAGGAACTTGAGGCGGCGGGCCATGTCGTCCAGCGACTGCGATCCGTAGTTGGCGACCGTGGCGCCGATAAAGTCGGCGCCCTGCTTACCGGCCCAGGGGGTGAAGTCGCACATCTTGAAGCTGGAATCCGTGTAGCCCACGTTCTGGATGATCTTCGCGTAGCCCTTGGACTTGAGATGGCGGTTCAGGCCCGAGGAGTCGGGCTCGCCGCGGCGGCTCTTCCAGGTGCCGTAGGACCAGTTGACCAGCGCCGTGTTCTCCTTCGGCATGGAGTCCATGATCTTGTACATGTGTATCTTCGGGCCGCCGGGGTAGCCGGACTCGACGCCCTGGTGCTCCTTGAGGATGATCGTCGTCTGGTACATGTGGATCCGGCGGTGCTTCTTGCGGATGTGGTCGGAGCACGCGTTAACCCAGTCGGCCATGAGCTTGACGGGGTCCTTCCCCTTGCACCGCGGGCAACAGGCCCAGCGCGAGCCGTTGTACCACTGGAGCGGCTCGTCGACGCCGCCGAAGAAGTACTCGTCCGTGTAGATCGAGCATATCTCGTCGACGACCTTCTTGAAGGTCTTCAGGTTCTCGGGGTGCAGCGGGCAGGCGTTGCAGCGGCTGAGCTTGCGGAGTATCTCGCCGTCGCGGCGGTGGAAGTCGACGCGGCCGCCCTTGAGATAGGCCTCGCCGGGCCGGGCCTCGACGCGCGACGGGTCGCCAGTAAGGAGAGCCCACACCGCCGGGGCGACGGCCCAGCCGCCGACGGTCCTCAGGCCGATGGACTTGTTGAACTCGATCGCGCGCTTGAGCTCGGCGACGCCGATCGCCTTCGAGTATCTCGTCTTCCACGACTTGAAGTTGACGGCCCAGTTAAGCCCCTCGTGGACCGCGAAGTTGTACTTGAGCATCGCCACCGCGCGCACGTAGCGCCTGTGGAACTCCCCGTCGGCCTTGTTGGGCGGGGCCATCCTCACGCCGCGGAACTCGAAGCGCGGGCCCTCGCCCGAAGGGAAGGGCTTGCCCGGGTCGGGCGGAGGCACCTGCGTGACCGCCTTCGGCTCCCCGAGCTTGGCGGGGTCGTAGGGGAGCAGGGGGGTGAGCTCGCGCGCATCACCCTCACGCGCGTCGCGCCCGTAGACGAAGATCTCCACGAAGCGCGGCGTGTGGTTGCCCGTCACGTTGACGCGCACGTGCCGCGCGGCCGCCCCCACGCCTGGGAAGAGGACCTTCCAGAAGCGCTTGCGGCGCTTGTCTGCGTCGGTGGGGAAGTCGTCGCGGGTGAACCGCCTCACCGGTTTGAAGGCCCCGCCCGCGCCGGGCTTGAGATACAGCGTGCCGCCCGTGAGGCGGTTGCCCTTGCAGTGCACCTCGACGCGGTCGACGTAGTACTCGCGCCCGAGATCGATCACGACGTCACGCCCGAGGGCGCCGAACTCTCCGTCGGACCACTCGAGCATGGTGTTCGAGTCGCCGTCGGTGAGGATGCCGCGCGAGAACGGCACGTCATTCTGGGCGGGGCCCTTCGGCCACCCCGGGGAGGTGAGGCCGGGCCTCAGCACCGAGTAGGTGCCGCCGACGCGCGAGTTCTCGGAGCGCTGGCGGGAGTTGCCCGTCAGGCACTTCACCTCTCCCGCAGCCGCCTGTGCCGCGAGCGCCGCCGCCGCGGCCGCCACCAGAAGATCCCGACGCCATCTCATCGCCAGCCCTCCGATCCGGGGCGAGTGGGGGGGGGGCGGTGGCCGGGGGGCCGATCCCGCCGCCCGTGGTCACGGCACCGGGCCGCTCTGCGCGGAGCCGATCAGCAGAACTGCTCGAGGTGCCGCCTGCCGAGCACGAACCCCTCCTCGCGGCCCACCCAGGGGTCCTCGTGCTCTATGGATAGTACACCGTTGTAGCCCGCGGCGCGCAGAGCGCTCGTATACTGCCCCCAGTCGATGCCGCCGAGACCGGGGATCACATAGCGCCACCAGCCGCCCTCGAGGCAGCCGACGCGGCGGAGCTTGTGCTCCATGACGCGGCAGTCCTTGGCATGCGTGTGGAAGATGCGATCGGCGAACTCCTCGACGGCCCCGATGTGGTCGATGCCCTGCCAGTAGAGGTGCGAAGGGTCGTAGTTGAGGCCGAAGTTCTCGACCGGCACCACCTCGAAGAGGCGCTTCCAGTGGTCGAGGTGCTGGATGTTGGTGGCGAACCAGTTCTCGAGGGCGATCCTGATGCCCCGCTCGCCGGCGAAGTCGCAGAGCTCGCCGAAGTAGCCGGGGCAGTCCTCCTCTATCGTCTGCATCTTGGACTTGCCCTCGAGGGGCATGCCCGCGAGCGTGCAGACGACGCCGACGCCCAGCTTCTCGGCGGCCAGGACGCCCGACTTCACCGCCTCCTTCTGCGCGTCGTCGAGGGCGGTGCCGTAGCAGGCGAGCGAGGATATCTCGACGCCGGCCTTCTCGACGAGCTTCTTCACGGCGGCGCCGTCGTCGGCGAGCACCTTCTCGGGGTCGATGTGCGAGCCCGGACCCGTAACGACCTCGAGCGCCCCGATGCCGTTCCCGGCGGCGAAGCCGACGACGTGGGCCAGATTTTCAGATCGAAACGGGGCGGTCAGGATTCCAACGTGCATGGCGGGGCTCCTTTCGCTCGGGATGACGGGAGAGCAACTACGGCCTCGAGCGGTCCTTGTCAAGCGCAAGCGCGCGAACCGGGCCGAACCATTCCGCCCCAGGCGCGTTCATAGCCCCGGCGGAGGAGGCTGCAATGCGGCGCCTGCGGCGCATACTCCAGGGCGTGGTGCCAAGGTACTCACTGAGGACCATCTCCCTGCTGCTTCTCGCCGCCACCGGCTGCGTCGGCTTCTGGCACGCGTGGAACGGAAAGTGCCCGTGGGCCGTCGAGGCGGTGCTGGAACACAGCGATTGGGCCCCCTACTTCGCCGCGTTCCGCCGCGATGGACGCATCGAAGTCTGGACAGATCGGGGCAAGCACGTCTGGGACGGCCGCACCGGGGAGCTCGTCGAGTGGTTCCAGGGGCAGGAGAAGTGGTTCCCCCGCGATTCGGCCGTGGCGCCGAATCTGCTCTCGCCCGGAGCCGCCGTCCGCGCCGACGGCGTCGCGGTGATAGACGACGGCTACACTGGGAAGGTCCGCCACGTCCTTACGGGGCACAGCCGGCCGGTCTATCTCGTCAGGTTCTCGCGAGACGGCTCGAGGCTGGTCACCGCGAGCCGCGATCTGACCGGACGCGTGTGGGACGTCTCGACGGGCGAGTGCGTCTCCCCAATCGCCGGCGACGGCGAGGGCTTCATCCTCTCGGCCGACTTCTCGCCCGACGGCCGCCGCCTTGCCACGGCGGGCTCGGACGGCCGCGTCACCGTCTGGGACGCGGCCACCGGCAGCAGGCTGGCGTGGCTCTCGGCGGACCTCGGACCGATGCACGCGGTGCAGTACGCTTTCCCCGAGCCGTTTTGGCGTGGCCCTGTTGGCGGTGCGTCAGCGTTCGAGCGTTTCGAGCATGTCGACTCGCGCGCGTATAGACTCGTCCTCCCCGAAACCCTGGCGGATATGCGCCTTCTGGACAACGCCGTCTGCATCCACTCCGCCAGATTCTCCGCCGACGGCCGCCGAATCGTGGCCGCGCGCCCCGACGGGACGGCGGTCGTCTGGCGGCGCGAGCGCCCGGAATGGTGGTGGGGGGTCTGCTTCCTCTGGGAGTTCTGGGTCGCCGCGGCGCTCTGCGGCGCGTTCTTCCAGAGCCTGATCTCCGACCACCGACGCCTCTCACGCCGCATGACCGCTTGACGACCGGAGCCCAGCCTGCGACAATCTCCCGCCGGCCGGACCGACGACGGGAGCGCCGCATGAAGGTCGTCAGGACCCGTAAGGACAACAGGACGCGCTTCGAGCTCCGCGACGAGAGCGTCGCCGAGGGGCGTCTGAGCGGCCTCAGCCTCGTGCACCTGAAGATGCAGATCGGCTCGACCGTCGTCCGCCTCGGCGGGATCGCCGGGGTGAGCACGCCCCGGCCCCACCGGCGCAAGGGCTACGCGCGCATGGTCATGGAGGACGCCCGCGCCTTCATGGCCGCCAAGCGCTGGGAGATGGCCCTGCTCTACGGCATCCGCGACTTCTACCCCAAGTTCGGCTACGCCGTGTCCATGCCCGGCACGTGGTTCAGCGTCAGGACCCGTGACGCCGAGCGCGCCGGCCTCCGCCACCGCGTCCGCAAGATGAAGGCCGCCGACAAGAAGGATATCCTCAGGATCTACCGCGCGTCCAACAGCGGCCGGACCGGCGTCTGCGTGCGCGACCCGAGATGGTGGAAGCCCGGGCGCAAGGGCTCGCGCTGGCACGTCTCCTCGCTCGTGAAGATATTCACCGACAAGCGCGGCAAGGTCGCGGGCTACATGATGCTTGACGACGACGACGAGCGGACGGAGGTGGCCGAGGCGGGCGCGGCGTCGCGCGAGTGCTACGAGTCGATACTCGCGACGGCGGCGCGCGACGCGATAGAGAAGCGCTGCGGCGAGCTGACCGTCTGGAGCCCCCTGGACCATCCGCTCTTCGAGGTGGCGGGGCGCTTCGGCGCAAGGGGCACCATCAGGCTCAACCGCTCGGGGGGCGCCCTGGCCCGGATCATCGACCAGCAGAGGCTCTTCGAGACGATCGCGCCGGAGCTCTCGCTGCGGGCGTGCTCGGCGGGGCTCTCGAAGTGGCGCGGCGCGGTCACGGTGAGGACGGAGTTGGGCGAGAGCTCCCTCAAGCTCGCCGGCGGCCGGGTGAGCGTCGCTGCGGGGCGGGCGAGGGCGAAGCGGATGGTGTCGCTCGAGCTGCCGCAGCCCGCCCTCACTCAGCTCGTGATGGGCTTCCGCTCGGCGGCGGACGTGCTGAGCACCGAGGGCGTCGCGGTGGAGGGCGATGGCGCCGAGGAGATCCTCGCGGGGCTCTTCCCCTGCGGGCAACCTCACATGTGGCAGCCCGACCATTTCTGACGAGGACCGCCGTGAGAGTCGACGTAGTGAAGCTCTACTCCGACGTGTCGCAGGCGGAGGCAGGCTCCTCCGTGGCCGTGATCGTCGACATCCTGCGGGCGACGACGTCGATAGCCCACTTCCTCGCGGCCGGGGCCAAATCGGTCATGCCCGCGGACGGCCACGACGCCGGCTTCGCGCTCCGCAGGGAGCTCACGAGCGCGGGCGGGGGGGGCGGCCGGGTGATACTCGCTGGCGAGTCGAGCGGCCTTCCCGTCGAGGGCTTCGACTTCGGCAACTCGCCGGTGGCGATCGACGCCGGGGACTTCGCCGGAGCGACGGTGGTGCTCTCGACGACGAACGGCACGAGGGCGCTGAACCACTACCGAGCCGCCGAGCGGACCTACGCGGGCTCCTTCAACAACGGGCCGGGGCTCGTCAGGACGATCCTGCGCGACGGCGCCGGGCGGGTGATCGTGGCGTGCTCGGGCGACTCCGGCCGCTTCTCCCCCGAAGACCACTGGGGCGCGGGGTATATTGCAGAGGCGCTCGTCGAAGGCGGCGCCGAGCCGTCCCCGGACGCCGAGGAGGCCGTGCGGGCCTGGCGGAAGGCATCGGACGACCTCGCCGCGGCGCTTCGCGAGACGCCCCACGGGGGAGATCTCGTCTCCCTCGGCCTGGGTGATGACCTGGACGCGGCCGCGCTGATCGGTTCGCACGACGTCGTGCCGATCATGCGGGGGCGCGAGCTGGTGAGGGCGGCAGGTGACGGGCCGGGCTCGTCGTGACTCGAAGGGATAGGGGAGCCATGACAGGATCGACGAAGCTGTCCGTTCTTGGGGCATGCGTCGAGTGCCTCGTGGCGACGTCGGCCATCGGTGCCACCGATCAGGAGTGCGCCGCGTACGTCGCCTGACTCGGCCAGCCGCCTCCGCCGCAGCGCGCGAGGCCCCTGACGGTACGGGCTGGTCCCAGGGGAACCGAAACAGGCGTCGCCCCAAAGCCCTAGACGCCCGCGGAAGCCCAAAATAACCCTTGACAGTCTGTTGCGGCGGGGTATGATACCGGCGGTGTCTAAGTGTCACGTTGGCGCCCTATGGGTGCGGTTTAGCCATTTCAGGAGGGTCCTCATGGCGCGGACTAGGCTCGCCAGGACATTGTTGATCTCCATAGCCGGGCTCGTGCTGCTCAGCAGCTCGGCCGTGGCGTGGGACAGATCACCCCGGTGGAAACGCGGTTTGGCGAAGAAGTTCTCGCCCAGCTCGCTCGCCAGTGTGAGGAGCAATCCCGTCGTCTATCTCGGCAAGAAGATCAGTTTCGAGGCCTTCTACGCCGGGCGCGGCGACCTCTACAGGCCGTTCTTCACTCCGTTCACCAAGCAGGACTACATCAACATCCAGGTTTGGGACGTCTCCTCGAAGCTCTGGCTGCACAAGGAGCGCCGCGACGGCTTCCTCTTCCTCTATCTGCTTCGCGAGCAGGAGGACGAGGTCAACGCCGTCGAGAAGCTGCCGCGCTTCAAGGCCGTCAGGATATTCGGCGAGGTGGCTGCGGTCCACGAGAACGTGGCGTGGATCAAGGTCCACCACATCGAAGCCTCGCCGCGCAGGAGCTACACCGAGAAGGGCCTGAAGCATATCGAGCTGGGCTTCAAGCAGAAGGACGTCGACAGCGAGTTCGCGGCCACCTCCTTCGAGAAGGCGCTCGAGACCGATCCGCCTCTGTCCGCCAAGGCCGCCGTCAACCGCGAGCTCGGCATCGCCTACTTCCGGCTGAAGAAGTTCGGCAAGGCCAAGGACGCCCTGAAGGACGCCGTGCAGCACGCCGGGAAGGACATGGAGCTCTTCCTGCGGCTGGGCCAGACGCTGCTGAAGCTCGGCGAGTACAAGGACAGCGCAATTCAGCTCGAGAATGTCATCGATCTGGAGCCGAGCCTTGCCGAGGCGCACGCATCGCTGGGGCTGGCCTACGGCCACATGGAGCGGTACCAGAAGGGCCTTCGCGCATGCCGCGACGCGCTCAAGCTGGCTCCGCACTACGCGGTGGCCTACCGCAACATGGGCAAGATCTACTGGATGAACAGCGAGCTCGACAAGGCGGTCAAGACCTACCAGCAGGCCATCCTGAGCCAGGCCTCCGAGCCGCTCTACCACAAGGAGCTCGGCGACATCTACATGCAGCTCGGGCAGTTCAAGCCGGCCGCCGATGAGTACGGCAACGTCATCACGCTGAATGAGACTGCCGAGGCCTACGTGCTCAGGGCCGGGGCCTACGCCGCGCTGACGAAGAGCAAGGAGTCCATCGCCGATTACGAGAGCGCCATGCAGATCGGCCCCGACTACCTGCCGGGCTTCAAGGGCGCGGTAAAGGCTTACGTCGCGGCGGGCATGCTCCAGGAGGCCAAGGGCGCGCTGGAGCGCGTGAGGGAGCTCGACCCGAAGGACGCCTCCGCTCTCGGTCAGCTCGCCGACATCTACCGCAGACTCAACGAGCTCGACAAGTGCGTCAGCACCTACCGGGCCGCCGTCTCGCTCGATCCCAACTACGTCGACGGCTGGGTGAACCTGATGATCCTGCTGCCGAACCTGCCGGAGAACGCGGATCTCGACGCAGGCATCGAGGCCGGCGAGACGGCGCTGAGGATCGATCCGGCGAACGCGAAGGCCCTCTATTGGCTCGGCAAGTACTACCACAAAAAGGGCGATCTGGTGCAGGCCTCGCGGAAGCTCGAGGCGGGCCTGAAGGCCGACCCCGATAACAGCGCCGCCCGCGAGCTGCTCGGAATCATCTACATGCAGCATGGGAGCGACCGCAGGGCCGAGGCAGAGCTGCGCAAGGTCGTCGAGGCCGCCCCGCAGCGGCTCTACGCCAAGAACAACCTGGCCTTCCTCCTGGCCTCAGGCGAGGCCAAGGAGCAGGTGCTGCGCGAGGCACTGGACCTGGCGACGCAGGCCTACGCCGGCTCCAAGGGCAACCCCGACTTCATGGACACCCTCGGCTTCGTCAAGTACCGCCTGGGCGAGTACGTCGAGGGCCGGCAGCTCGTCGACAAGGCCGTCCGGGCCGAGGAGACCGCCGTCAGGCTCTACCACCTGGCCCTCTTCGACATCAAGGCCGGCTTCGACGACCGGGCCAAGAAGACGCTGAGCAAGGCCCGCGGAATGATCAAGGCGCCGCGCGGGGACAAGCTGGCCGAGAAACTAAGAGGCCAGATAGACCGCGCGCTCTCGAACCTCAAGCGCCGCAGGCGCAGGGCGCCCGTCGTTCAGGAGTTCGGCGAGGAGGGGCCCGACGCGGCGCCCTAGGGCGCCGGAAGGCCTTAGGGGAGAACGCCGAAGTCAACTGCCCCGTTCGGGGCGAGGGGACTTTGGCGTTTTTTCTAGTTCCCGGCGGCATCGACCGGGCAGGGATGTCTCTCCGGCGCTTGGGCACGGGGCGCGGGGCCGGAGGGCTGGGGAAAACAGATGGCAGCGGCATCAGAGAAGGTCAGCTTCGGTGACTTCCAGAGAATGAAGATCGTGGTGGCCGAGGTTCTCGGGGTCCGAGACCACCCCAATGCCGACAAGCTCATCTGCCTCGATATCGACCTCGGCGGGGAGAAGCGGCAGATCGTCGCCGGGCTGAAGGGTCACTGCGAGGCGGACGCACTCACTGGCACGAAGATCATCGTGGTCGAGAACCTCGAGCCTGCGACTCTCAGGGGCGAGCGCTCCGAGGGAATGCTGCTCGCGGCCACCACGGACGACGGGCGCGTCGTTCTGCTCAAACCCGACGAGGATGTGCCCGCTGGATCGAAGATCAGCTGACGGGACAGGCGGCGCGCACAACCCCGCGGTGCGACGCCCGAGGCCGGCAACTTTGAGATGGCAGACAAGGATGAGGCCATGAGCGGGCAGGCAGCCGCCGGGGGCGCGCCGTCTCCTCCGGTCAACTACGTTGCGGCGGCAAGGACGGCGGATTCGGTTCTCCTGCGGGTGCAGGGGCTCGGCACCATGAAGAACGCCCTCGGCGTGTGGGACTTCACCGAGGACATGGTCGAGCGCGGCTACAGGCGTTTCTGTCTCGACCTCAGCGGGTGCAGAGGCATGGACTCGACCTTCATGGGCACGCTGGTCGGGCTTTCGTCGCGGCTCAAGGATATCGGCGAGGGCTGCGTGGCCGTTGTCAACGCCTCACGGTCGACGAGGGACATCCTTGAGATCGTCGGCGCGGACAAGTTCCTCGACATGAGGGGCAAGATGAATCTCGAGGATGTCGAGACGGAGATCCTCCCCAAGGGGGACGCTCCTCTCGCCAAGCGCATCAAGCTGGTGCGCAGGGCCCACGAGGACCTCATCGAGATCGACAAACGCAACGAGGAACGCTTCGGCGCCTTCCTGAAGGCGCTGACCGCGGAGCTCAAGGGCTCCTGAGTGCCCCCGAAGCAGCGCCGGCCCGGCGCCTTTCATCGTCCCGGGCGGGAGGTGGCGGGGGCGCGAGGGGAAGCGGGGGGGAAGGGCGCCAATGCTTTCCGCCGCGAGGCTGGCCGAGATCCTCGACGCGATCGCCGGCGCAAAGGTCGTCGTCGTCGGCGACGTCATGATCGACCGCCACGTTACGGGCAGCGTCGAGCGGGTCTCCCCCGAGGCGCCGATACCGGTACTCCGCGTCTCGCACGAGAGTTCGTCGCCCGGCGGCGCCGCCAACGTTGCCGAGAAGGCCGCCTCGCTCGGCGCGGAGGTGAAGCTCATCGGCGCGGCGGGCACCGATGAGGCCGGGGGCGAGCTGCGCGAGCTCCTCTCCGGCAGGGGCGTCGACGCGGCCGGGCTCCTCGACATCCCGGGCCGCCCGACCACCGTCAAGACCCGTTTCATCGCCCGCACGCAGCAGCTCCTCCGGGTCGACCGCGAGAGCCGCCTACCCCTCGATCAGGCCGGTGTGGAGAGGCTGGTCGCCGCGGCGCGCAACGCCCTCGGCGGAGCGGGGGCGCTCATCCTGGAGGACTACGCGAAGGGCGTGCTCGCGGGCGACGTGGCCTCGCGCATCATCGACGAGGCGAAGGCCGCGGGCGCGGCCGTCGTCGTCGACCCGTCCGTGGTCCCCTACTCGCGCTACCGCGGCGCGACGGTCATCACGCCCAACGAGTCAGAGGCCCGCTCGGCGGTGGGGCCCGACGGTCCCGAGGCCGAGCTGCGTGACGTGGCCGCCCGGCTCGTCGCCGACTCGTCCGGCGCGGCGATCGCCGTTACTAGGGGCCCGCAGGGGATATCTCTGTTCCGCGACGGCGGCAGCGAAATCCACAGGCCCGCCAGGCGAGTGGAGGTGTTCGACGTGACCGGCGCGGGGGACGCCGTCGCCGCCGCCTTCGGGGCCGCGCTCGCCGCGGGCATATCCGCGGAGGAGGCGGCGGACGTCGCTAACCTGGCGGGCGGCGCGGTCGTCGCCCAGCTCGGCCCCGGACGAATCGGCCCGGCCGCGCTTGAGCGGGGCTTGGAGGAGCGGGCCGCCGCCGCCGAGAAGATCCTCTCCCGGGAAAAGGCCGCCCGGTGGGCCAGCTCGGCTCGGGAGCGCGGCGAGAAGGTAGTCTTCACCAACGGGTGTTTTGACATACTGCACGCGGGGCATCTCAAGCTCCTGGAGGAGTCTGCAGCGCTGGGAGACGTGCTGATACTGGGGCTCAACTCGGACGAATCGGTACGGAGGCTCAAGGGCCCGGGCCGGCCGCTCCTGGGGGCGGACGAGCGCGCCAAGATACTGGCCGCCCTTGACGCCGTCGATGCGGTGATCGTCTTCGAGGAGGACACGCCCCGTGCGCTCATCGAGTTGATCCGCCCCGACGTGCTGGTGAAGGGGGCGGACTACACCGAGGAGACGGTCGTCGGCGCGGAATTCGTCAAGGGCTACGGTGGCATCGTGATGCTCGTTGATCTCGTCGAGGGCATCAGCACCTCCGCCTTCATCGAAAGGCCGGCGAAAGCGCGAAGGGACGGTAAGGCTTGAGCCATCTCGACCGTATAGTGGAGTCATTGGCGGGCTCGGCCGGGGCCGTCGCGGCGGCGGCGCAGGACGACGGCCTGCTCGCATCGCTCGACGAGCTCGCCGGGGCCGTCTGCCGGTGCCTGCGCGACGGGGGCAAGGTGCTCCTCTGCGGCAACGGCGGCTCGGCCGCCGACTGCCAGCACCTCGCGGGGGAGCTGGTCGGCCGCTTCCGGCGCGAGCGGCAGGGCTTCGCCGCGATATCCCTCGCGACCGACACTTCCGTAATGACCGCAATCGCAAACGACTACGGCTACGACCAGGTCTTCAGCCGGCAGGTTGAGGCGCTCGCGAAGCCCGGCGACGTGGTGATGGGCTTCTCGACGAGCGGCACGTCGGGGGCGATTCTCCGCGCGATGGCCGCGGCCAAGGAGCTCGGCGCCGTGACCGCAGGATGGACGGGTTCCGCGGGGGCCGAGCTCGCCGACGCCGTCGACATCGCGCTCCGGGCCCCGGCCGAGGAGACGCGCTTCATACAGGACATACACGGCGCGCTCATACACGCGCTCTGCGAGGTCGTGGAGGCGGCGCTCGCGGGCGACTGATCCGCAGCCCGTTTCCCGAGGAGGGAAGATGCCCAAGAAGATCGTCAACTCAACGTCAGCCCCCGCTCCCGTGGGGCCCTACTCCCACGCCGCGGCCGCCGGGGGGTGGCTCTTCCTCTCGGGTCAGATACCCGCCGATCCGGCCTCGGGCAAGATGGTGCTCGAGCCCGTCGAGGCGGCGGCCGAGCGGTGCCTCGAAAACCTGAAGGCCGTGCTCGAGGAGGCCGGCGCCGGCCTGGGCGACGTCGTGAAGGTGACGATCTTCCTCGCCGACATGGGCGACTTCCCCCGCGTGAATGAGGTCTACGCGAAGTACTTCCCTTCCGAGCCGCCGGCGAGGGCCTGCGTGCAGGCGGCGGCGCTGCCGAAGGGCGTCCCCATCGAGATCGAGCTCGTGGCCTACACGGGGGACTAGGTTGATTCGCCCCCCCGCACGTGCTATAATCGGCGGCTCTTTCACGGAGGGCCCTGGGTGAACCCCGCTGTAGAGATCGCGCCCGAGCGCAGGGACGAGATCATATCGAAGGTTGCCGGCTGGGTCTCGCGCAAGCGGCTCGAGACGCCGGCGATCTTGATGATCGAGATGAACCGTCCTCTCGCGACGCTGGGGGCCAACGCCTTCCACTTCGGAGCTCCCCTCCTCGGGCCCGTCTTCGGCGAGCGCTTCCTGGCGGACGCGGGAGTGATGCTCGAGGACCGCGACAACGTCGACAGGCTGGTGGCAGAGATCGAGCGCGTCGTCCGCGAGCGCGACGCCGCGGCCGCCGACGGCGCGCGGGAGGAGGCCTGATGCCCGGCGTCCAGCACGCGTCACTGGCAATGTGGGTGCTCGCAGCGGCGCTGCTGGGGCCGGTATTTCTCTTCATTATGTTGGCCCGCCGGGGCAGAAAGCTCTACATCCGGCGCATCCCCGGCATCGACGCCATCGAGGAAGCCGTCGGGCGCGCGACCGAGATGGGCCGGCCCGTCGCTTTCACGACCGGGCTTTCCGGTGTGGGGCCGCTCCTCTTCGCGGTGCTGGGCGTCTTCGGGCGCGTGGTGCAGCTCGCCGCCCGGTACTCGACGGGGCTCTTCGTGGCGCAGAACAACCCCGAGGTGATGGCCATCGTCGAGCAGGTCATGCGCGACGCCTACCAGGCGGAGGGTCACCCCGAGCGCTTCGACCTCTCAATGATCCGGTACCTCTCGGGCGACCAGTTCGCCTACGCCTCGGGCTACATGGGGACGGTCCACCGCGAGAAGGCGGCGTCGTGCCTGCTCTTCGGGCACTTCGCCGCCGAGAGCCTCATCCTCGCCGAGGCCGGCCAGCAGGTCGGCGCCATGCAGGTGGCGGGCACCATCGACAGCACGCAGGTTCCATTCTTCCTGACGAGCTGCGACTACACGATCATCGGCGAGGAGGTATACGCGGCCGGCGCCTATCTCAGTCGCGACCCCGTGCAGCTCGGCTCGCTGAGAGGGCAGGACGTCGGCAAGCTCATTATCTACGCCATCGTCTTCACGGGCGTGGTCATAGCCACGTGGTACGGCATCTGGGGCACGGCGCACGAAGGCTACGACCTGTGGCTTTCGAAGATGCTGCTGCCGCCGCCGAATTGACGGGGAGCGCCGTTTGCGCAAGCGGGTAATATTCTGGATGACCTTCATCGGGGGAATCTACTTCTTCCTCGAGTTCATGCTGCCCGCTGAGATCTGGCTGCCGCAATCGCTTCTGACGTGGCTGAAGGGTGATGGGACGGGCCCTCTCGCCAGGAACATGCTGGGAGACAAGGGCTTCATCTTCGGCGGCCTCCACGAAGATATATCGAACGGCGCCATTATCACCGGCGTCATGGCCCTGGGCCTCGGCCTCATCAACATCATGCGCCTCCACGGCGTGCGGCTCGCCAAGCTCCGCAAGGGCTGGGTCCATTCCGCGGGACTCATCGCGGGGATGCTCATCACGATCTTCGTCGGGTTCTGGCACTGGGGCTCGCCGGAATCGGTGACCGGGAAGCTCTATGGCAACATCATCATGGGGACACGGGGCCTCTTCCCGGGGCTTTCCAGCGCGATGTTCTCCTTGCTCGCCTTCTACGTTGCGACCGCCGCCTACCGGGCGTTCCGCATCAAATCGGGTGAGGCGGCCCTGCTGATGTTCTCGGCGCTTCTTGTCATGCTGGGCCAGATACCGCACGGCGTTGTCTTCTTCGACGCCATCTTCCGACACGGGCCCCTCAGGGACGTCTCCATAATCGACATCCGGATGTGGATACTCAAGAAGCTGAACGTCGGCGCCTTCCGAGCCATATCGCTGGGCTTCGGCGTGGCGGGGCTGGCAATGGCGACAAGGATGTGGCTGTCCATGGGCATGGGCAGCTTCTTCCAGGACGAGGAGGGGAAGTAGTGGGCGAGGCCCGCGAAAAGGAGTTCTGGCTCCTCCGCGTCGACCGCCGGTGGGTCTACCTCGCCGTCGCCATCGCGCTCGCGGGTCCACTCATCTTCCGGTGGGCGATGCCCCCGGCCAAGATCGGCACAGCCGAGCAATTCTTCGAGGTGGCCGAGAAGATCGAAGGCGGCGACGGCAAGCTCGTTCTCATCGCCATGGACTGGGGCCCCGGCACCCAGGCCGAGAACAAGCCGCAGACGGAGATGCTCATCCGGCACCTGATGCACCGAAGGGTCAAGTTCGGCGTGATCTCCTGCTACGTACTGGCTGAGCCGTTCCTGCTGAACCTGCCCAAGAACGTGGCGGCCGACCTCAACGAACAGTACGAGGGGACCGGCAAGACCTGGGAATACGGCAGGGACTGGGTCAACCTGGGCTACCGGCCGGGGTGGACGATCATGGTCCAGGGGCTGGCTAAGTCCGAGGACCTGCACGATTACTTCAAGACCGACGCCAACGGCACCGATATCGGCGAGATCGAGTGCATGAAGAACGTGAAGACTATCAAGGACATGCCGGCCCTTGGCGAGTTCACGGGCCTCGTCGGCGCCGTGCAGGTCTGGTTGCAGTTCTTCAACAGGCAGGAACACCGGCCCACGTACCTGCACGGGTGCACGTCGATCTCTATCCCCGAGGCCTTCATCTACCTCGACTCGGAGCAGATCGCGGCGTTGCAGGAGGGCGTCGCGGGCGCGGCCTACTACGGCCAGCTCATGACCGAGAAGTACGTCGAGAAGGGGTTGGGCAAGGAACCCGAGAAGGCGAGCTCGGCGGCGGTCGCGATGACCAGCCTGTCGGTGGCCCACTTCGTCATCATCTTCTTCATCGCGATCGGGAACTTCGGGGTCCTGTGGCCCAGGATACGCCGGCGGCTGGGGGGAGGAACGGCGAGCTGATGGACGGCTGGCTGAGAGCCGAGATCATCGCAGGCGGCATCGCGACGATCGCCATCTACTCCTTCCTCTGGAAGGAGAACCCGTTCTACCGGTTCTTCGAGCACCTCTTTATCGGCATGGGCGTAGGCATCGGCATAGTGGTCACGGTCAGGAACTTCATGTGGCCAAAGGGGATAAAGCCCATCCTCTGCGGCGCAGGGCTGATGGAGCCGGGCCCGCGCGAGTCCTACGGGGCGGCATACGTCCTTTACCTCATCCCGCTGATGATGGGGTTCCTCTACTACGCGATCTACTCCAAGCGCTACCGGTGGATGGCGCGGATCGTAATCGGCTTCTCGCTGGGGATGGGGGGCGGGCTCGCCTTCAAGGGCTTCTTCTCCGAGTACCTGCCGCAGATCATCAAGTCCTTCAAGCCGCTGGTGGTCTGGCAGGCGGGCGGCGGCCTCGACTGGATGGAGTCGTTCAACAACGTCGTGCTCTTCTTCACACTGACCTGCGTGATGAGTTATTTCTTCTTCAGCTTCGATCACGAGCTGCCCGTGATCAAGCAGGCGAGCGCATCGGGCAGGTGGCTGATGATGGTGAGCTTCGGGGCCTTCTTCGGCGCGACGGTGATGGCGAGGATGGCGCTGCTGGTCGAGCGGCTCCAGTTCCTCATCGAGGACTGGGCCCCGGCCGCCCTCCCGTGGCTCGCCCACTCCGGAGGCGGCGGTGGATAACACGGACGCACCGGCCACTATCGACCCCGAGCAGCTGAGCGTGGTGCTCGCCACCGACGTGGGCTCCACCACGACCAAGGCCATCCTCTTTGAGCGCTCCGGCGGCGAGTGGCGCATGACCCACCGCGGCGAGGCCCCCACCACGGTCGAGAGCCCCTTCGACGACGTCACCATCGGCGCGCGGAACGCCTTCTCCGAACTCGAGGACCTCTCCGGCCGGAGCCTCGTCTCGGGCGAGGGGCCATCGGGCGTCGACCTGTACGTCTCGACGAGCTCCGCCGGCGGCGGCCTCCAGATGATGGTCGCCGGCGTGATCGGCACCATGACCGCCGAGAGCGCACAGCGCGCGGCGCTCGGCGCGGGCGCCATAGTCATGGACGTCATTTCCGCCGACGACGGCCGCGAGATGCACGACCGCGTCCGCACCATCCGCCGCCTCCGGCCCGACATCGTGCTCCTGGCGGGCGGCGTCGACGGGGGGACCATCAGCCACGTCGTCGAGCTCGCCGAACTGCTCGTCTCGGCCGATCCCAAGCCTCGCTTCGGCAAGACGCTCACCTTGCCCGTCGTATACTGCGGCAACAAAGACGCGCGCGCCGATGTCGAGCGCCTGCTCGGCGAGCGGACGGACCTCGTCGTCGTCGACAACATCCGCCCGGTCCTCGAGCGCGAGAACCTCGGCCCCGCGCGCGAGGCGATCCACGAGGTCTTCCTCTCGCACGTGATGAGCCACGCCCCGGGGTACGACAAGCTGATGTTGTGGACGCCCGTGCCGGTCATGTCGACGCCCGCCGCGGTCGGCTCGGTGGTCGAGACCCACGCGCGCGAATCGGGCAAGCAGGTTCTGGCCGTCGATATCGGCGGCGCGACCACGGACGTCTTCAGCGTCTTCGCGGGCGTCTTCAACCGCACGGTCAGCGCCAATCTCGGCATGAGCTACTCCGCGGGGAACGTGCTGCTCGAGGCCGGCGCGCGGAATATCGCGCGGTGGCTGCCCTTCGACTTCGACGAGGGCACGCTCCGCGACCTCCTACGCAACAAGATGATCCGCCCGACGACGATCCCCGAGACGCGCGAGGAGCTCATCATCGAGCAGGCCGTCGCCCGCGAGGCGCTGAGGCTCGCCTTCGGCCACCACAAGGAGCTGGCCACGGGCCTAAAGGGCGTCCACCTCGAGCGCAACATCGACGAGGCCTTCAGCACGAAGGCGGCGGGCGACTCCATCGTGGACATGCCCGGGCTCGATCTCGTGATCGGCTCCGGCGGGGTGCTCTCCCACGCGCCGGACCGCCGGGCCGCGGCGCTCATGATGCTCGACGCCTTCGAGCTCGAAGGCATAACCGAGATCGGCGTCGACTCCGTCTTCATGATGCCCCACCTCGGCGTCCTCGCCTCGGTGGCCCCGAGGGCCGCCGACGAGATATTCACCCGCGACTGCCTGGTCCCGCTCGGCTGCGCCGTGGCTCCCGCCGGGAGGGTGAGGCCCGAGCAGATCGCAGCCGAGGTCTCCGTGAGAACCTCGTCGGGCACGGTCGAGGAGACGGTCGTCTCGGGCCTTCTGCGCCGGGTCGAGCTGCCCGAAGGCGAGGAGGTCGAGGTGACGGCGCGCCCGACGGCGCGCTTCGACCTGGGCGCGGGCCGCGGGGTCGAGGTCAGCGCCAGAGCGCGCACCGGGCCTGCCGGGCTCATCCTCGACGGGCGCGGGCGGCCATTCATGGGCGGCGGCGAGTGGGGCCCGGCCGAGGTCGGCGAGTGGCTCCGCGCGATGGGGCTCGAATGGTGAACGCTCCCGCTCCAGACGAGGCTCCGGCCCCCCAGGCGGCCGATGCGGCCGCGGAGACCGGGGGGCGCGAGGGGACGGGGGTGCCCGAACCGCTCTCGCGGGGGCGGCTCGCCGGAGTCGTCGCGCTCGTCATCCTCCTTTCGGTCGCCGTCTACGCCATATCGCTCCGCGGCAAGATGGGCCACTGGGACGACAAGATCTACGTCACGGGCAACCCTCTGATACTCGCACCGTCGTGGAAGAACACCTCGTACCTCCTCACGCACGTCTACTTCAGCCACTGGTACCCGCTGACGATGCTGAGCTACGTCGCCGATTACGCCCTCTGGGGCCTCGATCCCCTCGGCTACCACCTGACGAGCCTCGTCCTCCACGTAATCTCGGGGGTGCTCGTCTTCCTCGTCATGAGACGCATCGCGGGCGAGAACGCCCTTGCCCTCATCACGGCCGCCCTCTTCGTTGTGGCGCCGACGGCGGTGGAGTCGGTGGCCTGGATATCCGAGCGCAAGAACGTGCTCTGCATGGCCTTCTGGCTGGCGGGGTACCTCTTCTATCTGCGCTCGCGCTCGATGCGCGAGAGCCCCGGCGCGTACTGGCTCGCGGTGATGATGAACGTGCTCGCCTGCATGTCCAAGGCGCAGGGGATTACGCTCGCGGCCGTCGTGGGGCTTACGGAGCTCCTCCTCCGCAGGCGCAGGCTCTGGCCGGCCGTGCTGCAGTCGATCCCCTTCGGGGTGGTCTCGACCTTCTTCCTCGTGCTCAACATGATGACCGCCACCGCCTCGGTGCGGCCCGAGTACCACGGGGGCTCCTTCATCGCCACGATGACAACGAACATCAAGGTCCTCGTCGCCTACGTCCACATGCTCGTGCTGCCGGTGGGCCCGGTGCCCCCTCTCGGGCAGATGGGCATAGCGCTCTCGCCGGTCTACCACGTGCCGACTTGGGCTCACCCCTTCGCCTTCGTTCCCGTCGGGTGGCTGGGGGGGATCAAGCTCCCCCTGCCGCTGCTGGCGGCGGGGCTGCTCGCCTTCCTCGTCTGGGGCAGCCTGAAGGTGGTGGGGAGGCCGCGGCTGGTCCTCTTCCTCTGGGGATGGTTCATCGTGAACCTGCTGCCGGTGCTCAACATCGTCCCCATTCCGTGGCTCAAGCAGGACCGCTACCTCTACTTCCCCTCGGCCGGCGCGCTGCTGCTGCTCGTGCTCGTGCTGAGGGAGGGCGCGAGGAAGCTCCTCGCCACGGAAGAGCGCTGGCGGCCGGCCTTCCGTGTCGCGGTGATCGGGCTCATCGTCGCCCACGCGGCCATTGCGACCGTCTGGGCCCGCAAGTGGAGCGTGCCGAAGAACCTGTGGCTCGTCGAGGCGAGGGCGAAGGCCCCGCAGGAGTACCCCACCTGGCACGGCGCGGGCGACGCGGCCCGTCACAACCGCGAGTGGAAGGCGGCGGCCGGGTGCTACTTCAGAGCGATGGAGCTCCTCCCTCACGACTACCAGAAGCTGACCCGCGCACGCCTCAGCGCCAACGTCGGCGGGTGCCTCTTCAACCTGGGCTTGAAGGAGAGGAACATGCGCCTGGTGGAGGAGGGCCTGACTCACATCGCGAGGGCCGAGGAGATAGTGCCCGACGAGCCGGTCGTCATCATGGTCATCGCGGACAGGTACACCCATGCTGCGAGGATGGCCCTCGACCCCGTCATGCGCCGCGACCGCGCGAGGAAGGCCGTCGCGGCCTACGAGAGGGCGGTGAAAAACTTCACCCCGGGCGCGCCCGACCGGGTGAACCGGGCGCAGGCATACCAGCTCTCGGGCGAGCCGGAGAAGGCGCTCGAGCTCCTCGAGGAAATCCGCCGCGAGTACCCCGGCTACACCGTCATCCACCAGCACATCGGCAGCGTTCTCGACGACCTCGGACGCACCGAGGATGCCATGGCCGCCTTCCGGAAGGGGCTGGAGCTCGACCCCGGCGAGCCGGGCTGCTCGTACAACCTGGGCGTCGCCCACCAGAGGCTGGGCGACTACCGCGAGGCCCGACGGCTCTACTCGACGGCGGCCGCGGGCGCTCCGGCCTTCAGGGCCCCGGTCCTCGAGCGGTACATGGAGATCGAGCACGCGACCTCCGGGGCCGGGTGCCCCGGCTCTATGGGAGCTTTCTGAGTGGAAGGCGTTGAGATATCCCTGCTGCTCATCCCCGAGGGCAGGTCGGGGCCCGAGGAGGCGTCCCACCTCAGGGAGCTCGTGCCCGTCATTCGGAGGGTGATGGACGGGTGCGGGGTCCGGTGGGAGGTGGTGGTCGTCTCGGGCGGGGAGGGCGAGGGGGGCGAGGGGGGCGGGGGCGACGAGCTCCGTTCCGCCGCCGAGGCCGAGGGCGCGCGCGTCGTCGTCGAGGAGGGCGCCTACGGGGACCGCTTCCGCAGGGGCGTCGCCGAGTGCTCCGGCGAGCACATCATCACCATGGACACCGACTACTCGCACCCGCCGGCGCTGCTGAGGGCCATGGTCGAGTCGCGCGCTCGCGCGGACGTGATCATCGCCAGCCGTTACATCGCGGGCGCGGCCGCGGACATGGGCTTCTTCCGCAAGACCTTCTCGCGGATGCTCAACCGCCTCTTCCGATGGGTGCTCGACATGCCGGTCAGGGACCTCTCGAGCGGCTTCCGCATGTACAGCCGCCGGGCGCTGGACGAGATAGAGCTCGAGGGCGCGAGCTACGACGTCCTCATCGAGTCGCTGCTCAGGATCAAGGCCGCCGGCTTCCTCATCGAGGAGATCCCCTTCCACTACCGCTCGCGCTCCGGACTCGCGAAGCTCAGGGCCCGCCGCTCGGCGCGCAGCTACCTCCGGACCTTCCGGCGGATGCGCCAGCTCAGGAACAGCTGGTCGGCGTGCGACTACGACGACCGGGCCTTCGACTCGATCATCCCCCTCCAGCGCTACTGGCAGCGCAAGCGTTACCGCGAGATCACCGGCTTCTCCGATCCGTCGAAGCTGACCCTCGACATCGGCTGCGGATCGAGCCGCATCGCGCGGTCGATGCCGCGGCTTGTGGGGCTGGACCTGAACGTCAAGCCGCTCCGCTACCTGCGCCGTCAGGGCGTGCTCGCCGTCTCGGGGGACCTCACGCAGCTGCCGTTCCGCGACGGGGAGTTCCCGCAGGTGATCTGCTCCGAGGTGATCGAGCACCTGCCGGCGGAGCGCATGGACTTCGACGAGCTCGCCCGCGTGATCGAGCCGGGCGGGACGCTCGTCATCGGCACCCCCAACTACGCCAAGTGGATGTGGAGGCTGCTCGAGAAGATCTACAACATTGTGCTCCCGCAGGCGCACGGAACGGGGCATGTCTCGCAGTACACTCACGTGACGCTCAAACAGAAGCTCGCCGCCGTCGGCATCGACGTAGTGGCGCGCGGCGGGGTCTTCTTCGGATGCCAGCTCGTCTTCAAGTGCGTCAAGCGCGACGGGGACGGGGAGACAGAAAAGGAGGGCTGAGTGGGCACTGCATACACGCCCGGCCTGACCGTCAGCGCCTCGGCGGTCGTCCGCAAGGAGAGGCGCCTGTCGTTGAAGGGAGAGGTGCTCGTCTCTCTGGGGGACGAGGTGACGGCGGAGACGATCGTCGCGGGCGCCGAGCGGCCCGGCGACATCGAGACGGTCCGCGTCGCCGAGGAGCTCGACGTCGACGCCGACGAGGCGATCGCCGCGCTCGTGATCTCGGAGGGGGACGAGCTCCCCGAGGGCGAGCTCATCGCCGAGTACTCCTTCCTCTTCGGGCTCATCCGCTCGGAGTGCCGCGCCCGCTTCCGGGGCACGGTCGAATACATCAGCCGGCCCACCGGCCACCTGGGCCTGCGGCACCCGGCCAGCCGCATCGAGCTACCGGCGTATGTCCCGGGCCGGGTGGCCGAGATATTCGAGGGCGAGGGTGTCGCCATCGAATGCCGGGGGGCGCTGGTGCAGGGCATCTTCGGCGTGGGCGGCGAGACGAACGGGACGCTGAGGGCGGCCGCGAAGTCCCCCGGCGAGGAGATCGGTGACTGGTCGTTGCCGGAGGACTGCTCGGGGGCGGTGCTGCTGGCCGGCAGCAGCGTATCGGCGGCGACGCTCCGCGCGGCGGCCGAGCGCGGCGCCAGGGCCGTCATCTCCGGCGGCATCCTCGAGCATGACCTGCGGGAGTACCTGGGGTACGAGATCGGCGTGGCCGTCACCGGGCACGAGGACGTGCCGCTGACGCTCCTCATCACGGAGGGCTTCGGCCCGCTGGCCATGGCCGACCGGACTTTCGAGCTGCTCGCGGGCCTCGACGGCCGGGCCTGCTCGGTGAGCGGCGCGACGCAGATCCGCGCGGGGGCCCTCAGGCCCGAGATCATCGTGCCCGGGAACGAATTCGACGTGAGCGCCGGCGCAGAGGAGGGCGGCCTCGAGGCGGAGCTGGCCGTCGGCACGCGCGTCCGCCTCATCCGGCGCCCGCACTTCGGGCGGCTCGCGACGGTGACGGCGCTGCCGCCGGCGCCCGTGGAGATCGACACCGGAGCGACGGTCCGCGTCCTCGAGGCCCAGGTCGACGGCGGGGCGGGCGAGGGCGGGGGAGCGGTCACGGTCCCCCGTGCGAACGTCGAGATAATCCAGGCGTGAGGGGCGCCTCCGGGCGGGACGCTCCAACGCCTGCCCCCCATCGAGACAGCCACCCTCGCCGTTGTTGTGGCGGGCGCGCCCGTCACGAGCAGTGCCCGTCGTAGAGATCGCCCGAGGCGGCGATCTCCTCCATCGTCCGGCCGGTCCTGGCGGAATCGGGCTCCTCGGCGACGATGTCGCGCTCGTGATCGACGTGCTCGTCGCTCGACTTGCAGAGCAGCCAGTTCTTCTCGCCGCGGAACTTGAAGAGCTTCCACGCGCCCTTCAGCTTCCTGCCGTCCAGGCGGAACCGGATGAAGCCGCCGGCGATCGCCTCGGCCGGCTCCGGCGCCGGGCCGTCTTTATCCGGCAGCGCTTCGTAACTCCCGAAGTCCCAGACCATCACGGTGCCCGCGCCGTAGCCTTCGGGGATGACGCCCTCGAAGTCGTTGTACTCCATCGCGTGGTCCTCGACCATCACGGCGAGGCGCTTGTCTTTGGTGCTGAAGCTGGGGCCCTTCGGCACCGCCCAGGACTTCATGACGCCCCCGGCCTCCAGGCGCAGATCGTAGTGCAGCCGGCTCGCGGCGTGCTTCTGTACGACGAAGACGCCGCCGGGTCCCTCGCCGGCGGCGCCCTCGGATGCCTTCTTCGGCTTCTTCGCCCTCTTCCCGGCCGGCTTCTTCGACATCCCCCGGCCTCCCGTCCTTATGCTATGGTCACCTCGTCACAGAGGTAGACCGACTGGATGGCCTCGAAGAGCTTGACCCCTTCGACGAAGGGCTTCTGGAACGCCTTGCGCCCGGTGATCAGCCCCGAGCCCCCGGCGCGCTTGTTTGTTACGGCGGTCTTGACCGCCTGCTGCAGGTCGTTCTCGCCGGAGGCGCCGCCCGAGTTGATCATCGACACCCGGCCCATGTAGCAGCCGGCCACCTGGTAGCGCACGAGGTCTATCGGGTGGTCGGAGGTCAGCTGCGAGTAGACGAGGTCGTGCGTCTTGCCGAACTTCTCGAGCGCGAGGTAGCCGCCGTTCGTCTCGGCCATCTTCTGCTTGACGATATCCGCCTGGATGGTGACGCCGAGGTGGTTGGCCTGGTTCGTCATGTCGGCGGCGAGATGGTAGTCCTTGTCGGCCTTGAAGGCGGAGTTGCGCAGGTAGCACCAGAGGACCGTCGCGAGGCCCAGCTCGTGCGCGGCCTGGAAAGCCTCCGATATCTCGACGATCTGCCGCGACGACTCCTCCGAACCGTAGTATATCGTCGCACCCACGGCCGTCGCGCCCAGCTCGAACGCCTGCTCGACCGACGTGAACATCACCTGGTCGAACTTGTTCGGGTGCGTGAGCAGCTCGTTGTGGTTGACCTTCACGATGAACGGAATCCGGTGGGCGTATTTGCGCGCCACCGAGCCGAGCACCCCGACGGTCGAGGCCACTGCGTTGCAGCCGCCGGCGATGGCCAGCTTGACGATGCTCTCCGGGTCGAAGTACATCGGGTTCGGCGCGAACGACGCCCCGGCCGAGTGCTCGATGCCCTGGTCGACGGGCAGTACCGAGAGGTACCCGGTGCCGGTGAGCCGGCCGTGGTTGAATATCCGGTGGAGGCTCTCGAGCACTCGCGTGGGCCGGTCGGAGCTGATCCAGACGCGCTCGATGAACTCCGGCCCGGGCAGGTGCAGATCGCCCTTCGGAATGGTCTTGCACTCGTGGGTGAGGAGGTCTTCGGCCCCCTTGCCGACTATCTCGCCGATCCTGCCGATATCAAGAAGGTCTGTCTGCATGGCTGCTGCTTCTCCTTCCTCGGGGTGCCTCGCGGCTTCACGCCGCAGCGGAGCCCATAGCTTATCCCACCCCCGTCGGCAAGTCAAACCAAGTTAGCCCGGCGGCTGACCGCCGTCCCACGGCCCGGCCTCTCACGGTCCCATCGCACACCTCCGATCGCCCCTGCCCGACGCTCCTGCCAGTGCTTCACGTAATGATGTGCCGGAGTCTTTTCCCTCACCCTGGAGAACCGGCACTGCTCGGGTACTGACGGGGGCGAACTCAGGCCGTCGCCGTCCGGACTATCATGAGCGCAAGACCTTCGCTCCCGCGTTCCCCTTCACGGGGCCCCGGACTCCGCCAAGGCACGGCGCCTGGCTCGGCCGGTG
>Ga0272441_10004484_pt1 | contig 25211 bp, 14 predicted proteins | sample SSMProp6N_FD_193582 | JGI IMG/M metagenome (GOLD analysis project Ga0272441, IMG submission 193582) | Marine sediment archaeal communities from Little Sippewissett salt marsh, Falmouth, MA, United States - SSM-Prop-6N | ecosystem: Environmental > Aquatic > Marine > Wetlands > Sediment ...
CTTCAACGGCAAGCTACGGGACGAGTGCCTGAACATGCACTGGTTCGAGAGCCTGGCGGAGGCGAGCAGGATCATCGAGCGCTGGAGGGTCGAGTACAATGAAGTGCGACCCCATTCCAGTCTAGGAAACCGGGCGCCGACAGCCTATGTTGCAGAGCTGTTGAGCGTAAGAGCAGAAGCTAGCTTCCAGGAAGCGCGGTTTCTGACATTATGACTGGACCTAAGACGGGGGCAGGGTCAGTGCCGAAGAACCTGGCGGAGAACCTGGGCCGGTTTCAGGGGGGCACGTCACTGTCGATCGAAGGTGTCTGCTTGCTGCGGAAGGATCAGGTGTCAGAGGTCTCATCCGTGAACCGCAAGCCAAGCCTCGTCAGTGGCATCTCGCGAATCGCCCGGAGCTCCATCGCCAGCAGGCTAGGGTCTCGGCAAACGTGGAACCCCCAAACACCCATACAGCCCCAATTACTGACTGCCTCAGCCCAGCGCTTCGCTGCCTCGTGCTTCGCCTTGTCCTGCTCGTCTTCCCTGCCCTTGATCTCCAGTACAAGCATCGAGTCGCCCGACAGCCGAACGACGAAGTCTGGATGATAAGCGTGCTTGGTACCCATGAACGTGTACGGAATCGCTAGCCCGAGGTGATCATTCCGGACGTAGTAGCTTGCCACGCCGTCAACGCATGCGTCCTCAAGCCAGAAAGAAGCCGTTGATGGCTGAGTAGTGTTTCGTGTGTAGAAAGGGACCGCGAGAAAGATTGAGACACCGCGGACCTCTCCGTCAGCTTGTAGGCTGAAGGATCCAAGAACCAGGAGGTCGCGATGTCTCAACCGCAAAGCTCTGTGTACGCCAAGCTACGGGAGAAGCTGGAGGAAGTCAACTCCGAGGAAGCCGGAAGCGAGTGGCTGCGTGATCTGGTGGAGTGGCTGTATCAGGAGATGCTGGAGATGGAGTTCACCGAGCACGTAGGCGCCAGGCGATACGAGCGCACAAGCGATCGGCAGGGCTACCGCAACGGCTACCGCGATCGTCAGTTGCACACTCGCGTGGGAACGCTGAACCTGCGCGTACCCAGAGATCGAGACGGCACGTTCTCCACCCGCCTGTTCGAGCGCTGTCAACGGAGTGAACGGGCGTTGATCCTCGCATTGCAGGAGGCGTACGTGAACGGCGTGTCCACACGCAAGGTGAGGCGGATCACGGAGAAGCTCTGTGGGACGCAGTTCTCCAAGGATCAAGTGTCAAGGATGGCTCAGCGGTTGGACGATGAACTCGACCCCTGGCGGCAGCGACCGTTGCACAGGGACTACTCGTACCTAGTGATGGATGCCCGCTACGAGTACATCCGCGAGGATGGGCAGGTCGCCAGCGAGGGCGTGCTGACGGTTGAAGGGATCAGCAGCAAGGGATACCGACAGGTGATTGGCGTGTCGATGGCGCCTGGGGAAGACGCGACGAGCTGGGGCGAGATCTTCCGTGCTCTTGTCGATCGGGGGCTGGATCCGGCCACCGTGGTCTGTGTGACCTCCGATGATCACCGTGGTCTACGTGAGGCGCTGCGAAGGTACTTCCCTCACGCCGGCTGGCAGAGATGCCAAGCACACTACCAGAGGAACGCAGCGTCCAAGGTCCTGCGCAAGCACCGTGGTGAGGTGCATGATCAACTCCGCGATGTGTTTGCTGCAACGGATCTCAAAGAAGCCCAGCGGCGAGCGCAACAGCTGATCGAACACTGGAGCGGCCGCTCTCCGGCGTTCGCAGAGTGGCTCGAAGAGACGATCGAGCAGACGCTCACGGTCTTCCATCTGCCCAAGGGGCATCAGGTGCGGCTACGGACGACCAACAACCTCGAGAAGCTGCATCAAGAAGTGAAGCGGCGGACACGGGTGGTGCGGATCTTCCCCAACCGTCGGAGTTGTCTGCGCCTTGTCAGTGCACTGGCGATGGAGCAATCGGACGAATGGCTGACCGGTTCTCGGTACCTAACCATGCCGGAACATGAGCCGGTCGAGGAGCAGGAGGCGATGCCTCAGCCCGTCAGCTGAGAGAGCAAACTACACACAAAACTTGACACAGCCTCGGTGGTCACTGCCTGTACTCCTTTCTGGTTCTTCTCGTTCCCGAAAGGATACGGTGTGGCCACCACTTCCGTCGGCCACCTGTCAGATCAGGTCGTGACTAGTACACCTGAAGGGATTCGAACCGAGGCGCTCACGGTGCGACTGAGCCCTGTGGGATTGCTCTGGCGCGACAGACTGCGGGCTTCCGAGCAGCGGACATGGATGGCTTGAGAGTTTCCCGTAGGCAGCGGGTCGACTTCCGGAGGAGAGAGGCGTCCAGAACGCCGTAGACTGGTGCCCAGGGCGAGACGCTAGTTGAGTCGAGGGTCGCCTTCGTCGGCGGGGAACGTCTTGCCCAGCCACTCGAATTCGTTGGGCAGGATGCTGTGCAGGGTGGTCGCGATTTCGCGCCACTGGTCGCGCTCGGCGGCGACCTCCACCAGGCGTGTTTGCAGGTACTGGATCACCAAGGATGCTTGGATCTCGGCGCGCTGCTCAACGGCCTCATCCAGATCCTCAAGCTCTTCACGGACGCGTTCCGCCGCAATCCGTATCGGCAGGCCCTCATCCTGATGAAGCTGCTCCAGCCGTTTCAGGATGGCCAATGCTTCCGTGCTGAATACGCGGCGATTCCCCTTGTCGCGACGCTGGTAGTCGTCGAGCAATCCGTCGAGCGCGTCAATGCGAGATCGAAGGGCACGTTCGGACAGGCCCAAGGCGTTCGCCAACTCTTTGAGCGTTGCCATGACCGGGCCATTATAGGCGCGGGTCGGAATCCTGGCCACTCGGCGGCGACGCCGTTTGCTGTCCCCTATCCCCAGGAAGCAGTGGCCGTGGGATGAGCCTAGGGCATGCTGCTCCCCGACTGCACGATCGTCAGGCTCAGCCGCACCAGGATGTTCGGCGGCGTGGGGTTGTTGGTGATGTCCAGGTAGATCATGCCGTAGGGCACACAGCAGGGGATCGACTCCAGCGTCGGGCAGCAACCCCAACATCCGCACCAACATGGCCAGGCGACACACGGAGGAGCCTGGATGTTGATGTAGTGGTCCACCTCGCCAGCGACGTCCGTGACGATCACGAGGCGATAGAAGCCTGTGGGAACAGGATTTCCCCAGGTATCCTTCTGGTCCCAGGTCATCACGTAGTAGTGCCCCTTGGGCTCAGCGAAGACCTCCCCGTAGATCACTGTGCCCTCGAAGGTTTCCACCCTCCAGGCAGCGATCCCGGGCACGGGACACGTGGGACATTCGAAGAAGTAGTCCCCGGGCACGACCAGCTTGAACTCGATCGGATTGGTCACATAGAAGCCGGCGAAGCACTCCGGATCTCCGACGATCGCATTCGTCTCGCAATCGCACTGCGCGAGCACCACGCCAGAGAGGACGAAGACCAACAGGAAAGTCAGGAACACCGTACGTCGCACGAGTACCACCTCCGCTGCAGATATGGGCACCGCATCCGGAACCCGCTCGTGGACGCGCCGCGCCACAAGATCTACACGTCAGAAGGGCGGTCGGTTCCGTCGCCCGGTCACGCGATCAGCCGGACGTCAGCCGAATCAGTCCGACGATCGCGTCGTAGGCGAAGCGGCCGCCGAACCCAATCAGCGCGATGGCGCAGATGGCCGCGATTCCGAGGCCGACGCGGCCTCCCAGGAGTTGCTTCCCGCGGAACGACAGGTAGGCAACGAGGCTGCACCACACGAGATCGCACAGCCAATGCCCGACGGCGAAAAGCGCGAAGCCCAACGCGCCGTGCACGGCTGAACGCGACACCAGTGTCGCCCCCACCGTGGCCCACCACAGGAGGAAGTACGGATTCCCCGCGCTGAGCGCGGCGCCTGCGGCCAGCGGGGAACGCCGGCCTGCGAAGCTTCTCGTGTCGCCGGCCCGCAACCCTCTCAACATGCCGACGCCCATCCACAGCAGGAAGAGGCTGCCGGCGAGGCCGACGGCGACGCGCACTGCGGGGATCTCGAGGACTGCGCCGAGACCGAACAGAAGGCCGATCATCAGCGGGACCTCGACCAATCCGTGTCCGAGCGCCACGAGCACGCCTGCGTACGGCGAACGTGCCCCCTCTCCCGCGGTCACCGCCGTCATCGGCCCCGGGGCAATCACCCCGGACAACGAGATCGCCAGCGCCTCGCCAAGGAACCCGACGAGTCCCATCTCCCCTGCCCTTCCGTCGCTCGATCTGTCCCCGTCGACCTGGAGTCGAAACGATGCCGCATCCAACGGCGTAAGGCAACGGCAACGCGCGACCCACCTCAGGGCTCGTCCACGGCATGCCGGGGGCTGAACAGCGCATGCCTCGCCAGCGTGGCCATCGCCTCATCGATGGCGTCCATCGGGTCTCCTTCCGCGTGCAGCTCGAGCACGGCGGGGACGGATGGGGCGGCGCTTCTGAGCCAGGCGCTCAACGCATCCCAGTCGATGGCGCCGTGCCCCGGAATACGGTGGTCATCTGCATGCCCGTCGTTGTCGTGCAGGTGCAGGTGTCGTAGCACGTCACGGTACCGCTCCAGATAGCCGAGCACGGGATCGCCAGGGATGTCACGGGATGTGTGGGCATGTCCGATATCGATGCAGATTCCCAGATTCGTCGTCTCCGGGTCGTCACCGATCTCGTCGAGGATCCTGTCCAGCGCCCACGCGCCGTCCGACGAATTCTCGACCCACAGGCGGACGTTCCGTGACGCAGCGTGCTCAGCAAGGTGCCGAACCTGGGGCACGCGCAATTCGCCGCCGGGCTCCGTCAGGCCCAGCGCTCCGACGTGGAGGATCAGCGCGTGGGCGCCGATGGCCGCCGCCAGATCGATCTGCGCGCGTAGCGCGGTGGGATCCCATCGCCAATGGGCGTAGGAGGAGTGCATCGTGGTGAAGGCGGCCCCGCTGCAGGCCGCCCGCGTTCTGGCAAGCGCATCTCCAGCGAGCTCAGGCTCGTCCCGCCCTCGCTGTGACCACACTTCGACCCCGAGCCCGGCGGCCACCACCTTCGCGCACGCCCCGGCGACGGTCGGCCAGTTCTCTCGTGGGCGGTGATAGAAGAACCCCTGGATGCTGGCGCCGGGAGTGATGTGCCGGCGGCTACCCATCAGCGCGGGATCTCCTCCCGGCTCTCGGCAAAGTGGATCCCGAGCTTGGCGAGTTCGGCGAGGATCGGCTCGTACAGCTGCGGCACGACGGGCACCTGTACGCCGGTCAGGTCGGTCTCTCCCTGGAGGATCATCCGCGCACCGATCGCCGCGGGTAAGCCAACAGTGCGCGACATGGATGTGTCGCCATCCGGGATCCCGAAGTCGATGAGGGTCGAGGTGATCCGCTCCCGTCGGCCCGGGTACTCGACGTCGAACTCGTGCTGCATGACGAGCATGTCACGCTCCCCCGGTCCGTAGCGCATCCGGTCGAGCATCAGATGGGCGAGGGCATCAAGCCGTGTCGGCGTCCCCGCAGGGATCACCTCGTCGGAGAACAGCCCCAGCCAACGCAGATCGGAGATCACTTTCGATGATGGGGCGACTCCGAGGAATGCTGCGGTGGCGCCCTCCACGCTTCCCGCATCGGACGCGGAAATCAGCTGCGCGGCGAGGTCGCAGTAGCGCTGCCCCGCGAGGCCCTCCCGTTCTTCGTCGTTGAGGAGGCCGAGATCGGCGATCGCCTTCAAGCTGTCGCACCATCCGGGGTAGCGCAGCGTCCCACGGAACATGGTGCGCACGTCCTCGATGCCGTAGCGTTCGATGTACGGCAGCGAATCCCGATTGGGGTAGACCTCGAGCGTTCCGAAGCCGGTCACGTCAGCGGGGCGGTGATGCGTGAACAGTTCCGCGCCGGGGACCTCGACGACCTGTCCATCCTTCAGGTAGCGTGCGGGGTTCCTCCCGGCAAGCAACACTCCACGTGGGGCCCAGGAGAACTTGTACCCAAGGGGATTGTCGTTTGCTTCCGGTGCTGGCAGGCCGCCCGTGTTCGAGGTGAACGAGGCGATGATTCCACCGTCGGCCTTGACCCTGTCGATCACCGCCATCGCCGACATGTGATCGATACCGGGATCGACTCCGACTTCGTTGAGGAGGATCACGCCTGCATCGCGTGCGGCCTCGTCGAGCGCCTGCATTTCCTCCTTGACGTAAGAGGTGGTGACCATCGGGATGCCGCGCTTGACGCAGAGGCTGGCGACCATCGGGTGATGGGCGTACGGAAGCAGGCTGACGGCAAGATCCGCGTCGCGGATGAGTCCCGCGACGGCGGCAGCATCCTGCACGTCCACAGCGACGGCCGTCCCGTTCTCAGCACTTCCGATGAGGCGTTCGGCCTTGGACCGGGTGCGGCTCGCCACAGTCACCCGGAACCCATCCACGTCCAGCAAGTATGAGACCAGCGGTCCGGCGACGAGACCTGCACCCAACACCAGGATGTCTGTCACGGTCGAGCTCCTTTAGTGTGTCCGAGCGAATCGGCTTGTACGGCCGATCGTACTACGTCGAGAGATGCCGTTCGAGATGGCGGTACGGCGGAGACAGCGCTCCCCTGTAGACGATCGTTGCCCGCTGCAGTTCCTGGGATAGCCCACTGGACTCCAGTTCACCTTCGAGCGACGCGCCGGCGATCGATGGCACGAGTCGTGTGAGAATCCCGCTGAAGAACGTCGATGCCTCGCGGGGAAGCTCGCTGGGGAGGATCTCCACGGCGAGCACCACGGGGCCGTCCCCGGCGACCCCGGGGATTGCACAGTCCCGGGCCGCATCGTAGACGTACACGGGGTCGTCAGGCTCGGTGGCTTTGAGGGTGATTTCCACGGCCCCTTCCACGTCACAGCTGATGTCGCCGATGACCCGTAGCCGCCTGCTCGCGCCGACGCCACGCGCCCACGACTTGGTGACGAGCCGCGGCGCGCCCGGCGTCCAGTAGATGCAGTTCATGAGCACGTCCAGATGGGGTAAGTAGCGTTCGAACGTGCTGCGGTAGTCGCGTGGATCAGCGAAGAACTGCTCCAGATCAAACGGGGCGCCGTCCGCTCGCGGCGCCACCGTGTGCTCCTCTCGGAACACGACCACCCCCACGGTGTGGCGATCCACTTGTCGGGGCGCCTCGCCGGCGAGCAGTTGCTCCGGCGTCAGCTGACGGATCGGAAGAAGGCCGAGGATCTCCTGCGCCCCGCGGGAGACATTGCCGTAGCCGGCAATGCCGATGAGTAGAGGCGACATCTCCTCGGGCAACCCGTCGCTGACGAGGGCAGCTCCGACCTCGCGCACCGCGGCTTCTGCCGCCTTCAGATCCGGGTAGTCGAGCGCGCGCCGCAGCGCGGCAAACGGGCAATCGATTCCCTCCTCCGACAGGCGTCTCCCCAGGGCCCATAGCGCGTCGATCATCCCCGCAAGGCCGGCGTAGTTTCCGAAGAAGATCAAGCGCCGCCCCGCATCGTCGACGATGCGCTCGTAGTCGATGAGCGTGCATCCACGTTCAATCAGGCGTGCGAGCATCGGCATGTTGTTCGCCTGCCCTTTGATCGTGTGGGAGAACAGGACGTACAGCGTGTCGGACGCAATGGCATCCACCGGCAGTTCCTTGAGCCCAAGGATGCGGTTGCAGCCGCGGAGATTCTCGACGAGCGGAACCCCAGCGCGACGGTACTCTTCTTCGCTGAACGCGCGTTTGGATGATCGTTGCACCACCAGATCGATCCCGTTGTCACGCAGGGCGGCCGCATCGGAGGGCACAATGGGAACCCTGCGCTCCCAGGCGTACATGTCCTCCTCGCGGATGCCAACTTGGTACATTGCCAGCCTCCCGATGATCAGGATCGCCTTTGGGAACGGCGGAACGAAACGGCCTCGCGTTAGCGGGCTGCCCAGCGATGGTGGGCGGCCTTCCCCTCCGGCGTCAGATACAGCCAGTCAAACAGCGCGCGAACGTCCTCGTGGAACGTCTCCCCCGCCGACGTGAGCCACGCGTTCAGCGTGTCGAGCGCCCCGCGCAGCGTCTCGGCACTGGGCCCGTCAATGGCCGAGTCCAGGGCGACGCGAGGTTCGTCACACGCTCCCGCCAGGTCGAGCTCCTCCTTGGCCCAGTGCCAAGGCATCGGCCACAGCCGCATCTGCAGGAACTGCAGCTTGACCAGCGCGCGTCGCGCCTCCCCCAGGAGCAACTGCACGTTACCCTGAGACTGAGATGCGCGCTGGAGGGTCTTGCGTCCTCGGGCGATCCCTTCGTAGACCTCCAGGTAGTGAACCCTGATGCGCGCTTCCCGCACGTGTTCAGGGAGTTCCGCGAGACGCTCGATGAGCGGACGAAGGATCCCCTGCGGGTCGTGCAGCACGATGGCGTGCCGGTATGAGCCGTGAAAGACGTCATGCGGCGAGTCGACGTGGCGTTCCAGTTCGGACAGCGGCCTGAGGTAGAACTCGTGGTCAACCCGCCGCGGCGGGCCCTCGTTCATGGTGAACACCAGCAGCTCCTCGCGCGGGATCTTGGGGTAGGCCTCGTCGGCGATGACGACCTCGAAGTCGTAGTCGGACAGATGGTCTCGATAGGGGCGGCTCGACGAGCCGAGGAGGTAGACTCCGAGGACGTCTTGTCGCACGGTGTACGGCTTGATCAGCTCTCGCGCACGATCCAGGGCGACCTCCCTCAGTCTAGCGGCAAGCACACGCCGCCGACGGTGGTCATCGACGGCGAATCGTGGTGGGTGGTAGAGGACTCGAACCTCTGGCCTCATGCACGTCAAGCATGCGCTCTCCCAGCTGAGCTAACCACCCTTCTCAACGCACTGGAGGCGGCGAGCGGATTCGAACCGCTGAATCAGGGATTTGCAGTCCCTTGCCTTTCCGCTTGGCTACGCCGCCACGCCGATGGGATTATAGGTTCGTCCCGAAGGTCGGTCAATCAGGGAGCCGCTTGCGTGGCGGACTCCCCGGTATCGGTCGACTAATAAAGCTTAACCTCAGATTGCCGAACTACCGTTATGTCAGTATACTGCATCCGAGTTGCGCACGAAGAAGGTCCGGCCGTCGGTCCCGGTGACAGGAGGTACGCATGAAACGGGGCATACGGTCGATCGGTCGTGCAGTCGCCATCGGTTGTGCGATCGGTGTTCTGTCCTGCGCGGCGTTCGCGGGGCAGCCAACGGTCATCGTGGAGAAAAGCCCGTCACAGGACGATCCAACGAACGACGTGCGCATTGCGTTCACCGCCGTGTTCTCGGAGCCGGTAACAGGGTTCACCGCTTCGGATGTGGAGCTATCAGGAACAGCGAGCGCGAGTGCGGTCGAGGTGCAGTCGGCGCCGCCGTGGGACGGTGCGACCTACACCCTCGAGGTGTCGGGCATGGGCCGGGATGGCACAGTGGTTGTCGCGGTTCGGGCTGCGACATGCCGTGCGCTTTCCGGCGGTGGGTGGAATCACGCGTCGACCAGCCAGGACAACGAAGTGCTGTTCGACACGACGGCGCCGGGCGAGCCGGACGACCGGAGCCCGCCGAACGGCGCGAGCTTGGCGACGGCGGAACCCACGTTCACGTGGCGTGCCCCCGAGGATCCAGGGGGCAGCGGCGTCAAAAACTACCGCATCACCATCACCGGGCCGGTCAACCGCGACTACTACACCGGGAACACGTCCTACTCCCCGACGTTGCGGGAAGGCGCCTATCTGTGGCGGGTCCTCGCCCGCGATCACGCGGGAAACAGCGGGGACGGTGCGTGGCATCTGCTGATCCTGGATGTGACGCCGCCGGTCTTCGCGGAACTGCCCGCGGACCTCGTCGTGGATGCCGAGCTGGGCCGGCGCTCGGCACGTGTCTCGTGGGCGGAACCCACTGCGACGGATGCGCTATCCGCCGTGCTGCCGCTGGCCGCGAGTCGCTCGCCGGGGGAACGTTTCCGGGCTGGGACGACCACGGTCACCTACGCGGCGGTCGATGCCGCAGGCAACGAGAGCTTCGCGTCGTTCGATGTGACCGTTCGTGTCCCGCGGATCGATGTCATCCCCGAGGCCGGGGCGGGGCTTCTCGACCGGAACTGGGACGGGGCGGACGGCGTCGAGTCATCGGGCGAGCTCCCGATCTCAGCTGCCTACGGGATCGGCGAGCTCATCCAGGGCGGATTCACGCTCGTCGCCGCGGCGGGAGAGCCGCTTCGGCGCTCAACGGTGGTGCTGGTTCTGTACAGCGTGGATGTGAGGGAGGTGTCCGATGTCCGCACGCCGCTCGATGTCAGGATTCTGCGCTGCCAACGGCAGGACGCTGTCTATCGCTTTGCCGTGGAGACGAACGATCTCCTTCCCGGCCTGTACGACCTGCGCCTCGGGTTTCCCGACGGCGGCGTGGCGTGGATGAGAGTTCGCCTCGATCCTGGAGAAGCGTGAGGGCAACCGCGTTCTGGAAGCCCGCAAGCGTGCCGCGGACAACGGTTCTCACGCTCTTCGGGATCGGCGCTCCGGTGGTGTCGTGTAGCATCTGCCGCGGGCTGCCGGAACGCCGCGCCGCGAGAGCCCATTGGAAACTAGCGGCGTTCCCTCGTGCGGGCGACTGCCGTGAAGGCTACGCGAATGGCCTGAAGGTCTTCACATCGGCCGCGAGATGCTCTATAGTGAAGTCCTCGACAATGGCAAACCGTCCGCGAGGGCGGGACGCAAAGCCACGGGCCTTGTTGGTGGCAAGGTAGCCGGGTTGCCGAAAGCGGAGGGGTGAGCATGGGGTCGGCTCTCGGGCTTTGCGCGGTAGGGTGCACTGGACGCCTCTTCGGGGGCGTCTTCTCTTTGGGCCCGTAGGCGCAGTCTCCGTGTTGTCCCATTCCGATGGATGCGAGGATGTGCAGGCGCCATAGGCGTGCGGGAGGGCGATGAACCGGTCGGTCGAACGATGATGTAGAGAAGAAGGGCACACCCCTGGACCCATGGCAACCCGTTGGCGCGGAGAGCTTCAGGTCAGGTTGTGTGCCCCTTCTGTTTCGCATTGTCGCACGTCCGAACTCCCTGCAAAGGACATGGGTCCGCTCTGAGGCCCTGTTCGGAGATGTCCAGGGGGAGGGCAGCCGGCAGGAGTGTGGAGGGCATCGAGGAGGCGGCGGTATGGGGCATCGGAGCGAAGAACGACGTGAGGCTCTACATTCCCGGTGGATGCGGCACGCAGTTGCTGTGGCGCTTCTTCTCGGGATGATGGTGGGAGGGCTCGCGTCTGTACTGGCGGCAACGATCCCGCTCACAGGAGGTCTGGGGGCAACGCTTGACATCTCGGGCAACTATGGCCTGAACGTCGTGATGATGCCTATCCCAGCCACGTTGATCAACGAGATCAAGCTCGACACGCCGGCGGAACTCACCTTGCTGAAGTTCGGCGTCGAGGCGTGGGGGCACGTGGATGTCGCGTTCTGCAATCTCCTCTTGACCTTGGATTCGGCGATCAACATCGCTGGGCTGGAGCGGCTCATCCTCGTGATGGACGCCCCTCTCGGGCCGTTTCGCGTCAAGCCGGAGATCTGGTTCGCCACGCCGTTCGAGTCGGTGGTGGATGTCAACCACTTCCCGAACAGCGTCATCATCCCACCTGGTGACATGCTGTTCGTGAAGACCCGTTGGACGCTGACCACGACTGTGGACGCACTGGACATCATGTACCTGTTCATGATGGAGGATGTCAACTTCCCCAACCCGAGCGCGGACTATCCCGAGCTGTGGTATGGAAAGCAGAGCCAATCGTTCGGTGTGGGACACATCCTGACGATCGAATGCGAGCCGTGCCCCGGTGTCAAGCTCAAGAGCACGACGAGCTGGTGCGCTGACTGGGGCACGAATGCCGTGAAGGGGTATTCGGCGTCCGGTCGGGTGTTGCCGGAGTGCGGGGAGTGCATCAGCGCAAGCTGTGCCACGTTCAACGAGACGATCTCCATCACCGGGCTCAGGTTGTTCTGCGACATTCCGATCTGGTTACGGTTCACCGTCACCCCCGGTTTCGTGCCGTTCTTCTCATTCACCGGTGGCGGGAGCTACACGATCTACGACGGATTCGTCCTCAGCACGTCGTTCACGTTCATCCCATTGACGCTGGGCGGCTTCACCTTGAGCACCACGATCGGCGACTGCTTGGATGCGAGCCTTGTCTTCAGCGAGCAGATGCAGTTCGAGTCTGCTCGAGTCTCCTACAGCACGGCCCTGGATCTCGGCCTCATGCGGGCGACGTTCTCCGGGAACGCCTCGCTCATCACCGGTATCGGACTGAGTCAGATGAGCTTCGCCTCGTCTCTCACGCAGGGGCTGTTCTCCTCGGGTGTCAACCTCAGCATTACCAACCAGGCGTCTCGACTGCGCTTCTCGGCGCTGAGCCTGACAGTCAACTACAACCAGACGCCGATGACGTTCTCCGCTGGGATTGTTTTTGGACGCACAGGGTTGCGACAGATGAGTATCAGGGCAGGGGTGGTGTTTTAGCCATGGCGACAGCGATGAATCGAACGGGAAGGGGAGCGGTGAACGGAGGAAGGAATCGATCCCAGGCCGTGAGCCGAGGCTCCGCTCGTGCCTATGTGGTATGGATTGTGGCCCTGTCGGCCTGTACCGCGTTTGCCGTAGCGGGACTGTCTCAGGATGAGACATCCATCAACGTGAGCTACAACCCGCCGGGGACCACCTGCGCTGGCAGTTCGGTCACCATGACGGTGACGGTGAACAACGATGACGACAGCGATGATCCTGCAGGGACCCTTGACTTCACGGTGAGCCAAGGCTCGGGGTCGCTCTCCAGTTCGACCTGTACCTTGTCTGGAAACGGCAACGGATCTTCGAGCTGTTCGGTTACCTACACGCCGTCGTCTGCGCCGCCGAATCTGCACCAGATCGACATTGACTACAACGCTGGTTCGGGGTTCGAAGACGCCAGCGGAACGGCGTCCATCCAGGTTCGGCTATGCACGGTAACTACGGTGATGGGCTCGGAGACGCCACTGATCGTAGGGAATCCGGCGGTCTACGTTGTGACCGTTCAGGAACCGGCCACGGGCAAGATCCCTACAGGGACGGTGAGCTTCTATCTGACCGACCCGCTGGGAGGGGGCTCGTTCACCCCGGCGAGCGGGCCGCTGACGCTCAATTCCGTTGGCCAGTGCACCTTCACCTACACCCCGGCGAATGGGAATGTCACACCGCATACGATCCACGCTGTCTACAACCCCTCGGGGTCGTTTGCGACGAGCGATGGATACTACTACCAAGCGGTCGTCAAGCGGGCGGCCGACATCACGCTGACATGCACGCCGGGCACGCAGTACATCAATGCTCCCATCGTATGCGCAGTTCATGTGGAGGACGATACGACGGAGGGAACCCCAGCGATCCCTGTCGGGACCGTGACGTTCAGTGACGGGGGCAAGAATGGACTGTTCACGCCGACGGCCGCTGGGGACACGTACACGCTGGATGGAAGCGGAAGCGTGACGGTCACCTACACCCCCGGGCCTGGAGATGCGGGGCCGATCGTGATCACCGCGACGTATGGAGGCTCTGCGGTGCACGCCGCATCAACGAAGAGCGAGACCATCGTTGCTGAGCTGCGGCCCACGAAGGTCACGCTGAGCGGGTGTGATAGCCTGGTGGTGAACCAGACCTGTGGCTACACCGTTCTGGTGGAGGATGCCGCCGGTGTTGGCACGCCGGTGAGCCCCGCCGGGGCTGTGAGCATCACGCGACCGTATCCGCCGGGCGGGGTCATCCTCAGTCCGCTCTCACCGCTGTCGCTGACCGTGCTGGGGAGTGGGCTCCCCAGTCTCGCCCTGTTCAACTACACCCCGACCTATGTCAATGATCCGGCGGGCCAGGATCTGGTTCGGGCGGACTATGTCCCGACTATCGGTCCGACTGCAGTCCACGCGGCCAGTAACGCCGGATACGCCCAGCCGGTGCAGCGACGCCCAACGGAGACGTTGGTTTCCTGCACTTCGACGGCGACCGGGTGCTCGTGCACGGCGACGGTGACCGATCCGGACACCCCGTCGGGAACCCAGGCGTTCCTGCAGGGTCACCTTGAGCTTCTCGGGGCGACGAATCTAGTGATCGATAGCACCTTCCCCTGCTATAGCGTGGTTTCGACTGGTCCTCAGACTACCTGGACCTGGTGCACGGACATCAATGGCTGCACGAACACGAACTGCGGCTGCTCTGATGGCGATTGCTCCGATGATCTGAGTGTTCCGGTCACCGTGCGCTACGTCTCGGAGAACACGATTCATCTTGACTCGACCGGCTCCTCGATGTGCGATCGCGCGGATCAATTCACCCCTGACCCCGGCGGAGGGAGTACCGGCGCTAATTGCACGGACGGGTGCGGCGATGGGGGGATCAACATCGAAGCCTTGTCGACGGCCATCAACACCATCGCGTATCTGATGGAGGGCGTGGTCCTCGGACTGGATCTTGTTGACATCCCGGTGAGCCTGATCCCCAACCCCGTGTGGTGTGCGGGATTGGGGGTGTGCTCAGGGAGCGAGGTCCCCATTCAAGAGATCATCATGGCGATCACCGCCACGGCGAAGCTCGCATTGAACACGCTGAAGTGGGAAATGACACAGGATCTGGACGGAGATGGCCTTGTCTCCGACATTGAGTCGTTGATCGGCACGAGCGACTTCACCGTGGACTTCGACGGCGATGGGATGGGCGATGCGGATGAGATCGAAGCCGCCAGCGGCTTCTGGGGACCGAGCCGCAGGCCGAGCCCGACGAATCCAGACAGCGATGCCGACGGTCTCGGTGACGGCTACGAGGCCGACGCCGGGCAGACCGACTTCTGCATCGCGGATACGGACTGCGATGGAATTCCGGATGGCGTGGAGGTCGGGACGCGCAACTTCGTCGACGACGAAGGCGCGTTCCCGAACCTGACGTTCAATGTGTTGGCGGAAGTTCCGGCGTTTGGCGGGCGGGCTGGGTTCATCTCAGGGATCGCCATCCGCGACCATCTCAGTGCGACGGATCGTGACACGGATGGGGATGGCCTCACCGACACCCAGGAGTGGCGGCCGGGGATCGGCTTCGACGAGTTCGACGGCTATGCCAACGACTCCGATTCCGACGGCGATGGGCTGATCGATGGGCTGGACACGGAAACTGATCTGCCGGATGCATCCGGCAATGACGGCGAGCTGTTTGGGGACACGACCCACAGCATCGCCGATCCCGACTCCGACGGCGATGGGCTCCTCGATGGTGAGGAGTACCACATGACGGGCACGGATTGGCTCGACTGGGACACCGACGATGATGGGCTCAGCGACTACGAGGAGCTGCGCACCTACTTCACCGATCCGTTCAAGCCTGACACCGATGATGACAACGCCTCGGGGATCATCCCGTCGCGTCCCGTGGCGGCGGTCCTCGCCGGCTACACCGGGTCCTACGCGGCGATCAGCCTCGCATCCGACGGCGAGGAAGCGCTCAGCCGCACGGGGGTGGCTCCGTTCGGTGCGTTGGGCGATCAGTCCGATCCGCTGAGCAAAGACACCGATGGCGACGGGCTCCAGGACGATGTCGAGTTCGCCCCGGGCTGCAACTGCAACCCTGGAGGGCCGTCCAACGACGGGTACGTGAATGACGCGGACTCGGATGATGACGGCCTGCAGGACGGAGTGGAGTACCAGCGGTTTGCGGTGGACCGTGGGATTGATGAGGTCGATGGAGCGGAGGGGAACGACGGGGAGCTGTTTGACGACACGGTCTGTGGGATCTGTGACCCGGACTCGGACGGGGATGGGTTGTCCGATGGGGAAGAGGAGCGGACGGGGACGGATCCGCTGGACTGGGACACGGACGACGACGGATTGAGCGACGCGGAGGAGCTGCAGACGACGTTCACGGATCCGAACGATGCGGACACCGACGGGGATCTAGCGGATGGGAACATCCTGTTCCGTGAGACGGACAAGGTCCCAGTGCTGGCGGGGTACGCGGGGACGTTCGATGCGGTGGAGTGCAGCTCCGACTGCGAGGAAGCGCTGAGCTGGTCGTGGCAAGGTACGTTCGTTGGGGACCCGCGGGACGAGACCGATCCACTGCAGATGGATACCGATGGCGATGGCCTTGCCGACGTGATCGAGTTCGTGCCTGGTTGCGGGAACACATCCAACGACGGGTACGCGAACAGCTTTGACTCGGACAGCGACGGGTTGCCCGACGGCGAGGAGATCAACAACAGCCTTGGTGGTGGGGACGTACCCGAGGCGGGTGTTGGCGTCGTGTTCGGCAACGACGGCGAGCTGTCGAACACCCCCGGGCCTGGCACCCAGGACACGATCTGTTCGATGTGCGATCCGGACTCGGACGACGACGGGCTGCGCGACGGCGAAGAGGATTTCGCGATCGAGCAGCATCTGGACTGGGACTTCGATGATGATGGTCTGTCCGACCGCGAGGAGCTGGAGGTGTTCTTCACGGATCCGTTTGTGGAGGACACGGACGGGGACATGGCGATGGGGAACATCGCGTGTCGCGCGGCAGCGGAGTCGCCGACGCTCTCCGGCTACACGGGGGCAGCGTGCATCGATTGCCGCTCGGACTGTGAGGAGGCCCTCAGCGCTTCGAACCAAGGGCTGTTCCACGGGGACTACCGCGATCAGACGGATCCCCTGGCGATGGACACCGACGGGGACGGACTGACCGACAACGAGGAGTTTGCTCCGGGGTGCGGCTGTCGTTTGGCGCACGAGCACGTGCCGGATGGGATCGAGGAGTTCCGCGCGGTGGGGAGCAACATCCGTGACGGGTACGCGAACAGCTTTGACTCGGACAACGACGGCCGTCGCGACGGGGACGATGTCGCGGATGACTTGAGGTTTGCGTGGATCCCGTGGCCTGGGGAAGCGCGCGCGATCGTCATCCCTGGAACGGGCGATGACGAGGAGCAGGAGAAGGACCTGTTTGATGTCGACAACCCTGGGGATCCGAGCTTCAACTGTCTTGCGCCGTGCAGCATCTGTGATCCGGACTCGGATGGCGACGGACTAGGCGATGGCGAGGAGAACGACCTCGGCACGGCGTGGCTGGACTGGGACACGGACGATGACGGCCGCAACGACGGTCACGAGGTGACGGGCAGCGGCCCGATTCCGACGGACCCGTTCGATCCGGACACCGATGATGACGGGTTGCTGGACTCCGCGGAGGTGTTCGGGACGAACCCGACGAATCCCGTGAACGCGGACACCGACGGCGACGGCCTCTGCGATGGCGGAGGGCCGACGTTCACGCCAGCGGGAACGGGCACCAATCCGTTGTGTTCGTGTGCATCGCCTCCGTGCATGGCCCCCCCGTACGAGAGCGTCGGCGCGATCGTCGATCATCCGAACCCGCTGGGGTTGGGTGAGGACGCGAACGGGAACGGGGACTGGGATCCTGGGGAGACGGACCCGAACCAGCACGACACGGACGGGGATGCGGTGGGCGACGGGGTGGAGAAGCTCGGCTTCTCGACGTCGCGTCAGAGCTGGATACCGGCGATGGACCTTTTCGGCCGGCCGATTCTTGTGGTGTACCCGGATTGTGGCTGCATGGATCCGTTGGATCCGGACACGGATGACGACGGTCTGGAAGATGGATTCGAGGATCTGAACCACGACGGGAACTTCGATTTCCTGCCGAGCGACTTCGATCACGAGGATCCGCTGCCCGGCCCTGCGAGGCCGGACCCGGAGGAGACGAACCCGTGCGACGCGGACACGGACCATGATGATCTGAGCGACTACGAGGAGCGCTACCAGCCGAATCCGCCGACGTTCTGGGTGTTCAACCCGACGAACCCGCTGGATCACGACACGGACAATGACCGGCTGACGGACGGTCGGGAGGTGGCATGGATCTGCGTGGATCCTGGATTCAACCTCGATCCTGACGGGGACGGTGTGGACGACTTCACGGTGATGACGGCGTTGGATCTTGTGCTGGATCCGACGAACCGGGACTCGGACTCGGATGGGTTCATCGACGGATTGGACCCGAATCCGTGTTACACGTGGCTGCTGCCGATCCTGTTCCCCATCGAAGGGGACATGGAAGATAGCGACGGCGACGGCTTTGCGGACGAGGATGAGATGGCAGCGGGGACGGATCCTGATGACCCGAGCGATCACCCGGTGGGGTACACGGCGGATCTGGATCTTGACCAGGAGGTCAACGACCAGCTGTGGCTGGAGGACCAGTCTGGGGATGGGATTGCCGAAGCGGTGGCGATCGACCTGGGCAGCGACCTTCTCGTGGACGGACGAGTGGACATCATCGACGTGCGGGATGTGACGCTCGGAGACCTTGACGGGGACGGGCTGGTGGACGACCTGCGCTACATCGTTGTCTACGCGTTCTCCAACGGGCGTCGATTGCAGCCGCGGATCGTGGCGACGATCGAGGATCTCGACAGCGACCTGATCGTTGACGATGTACAGCTCGCGCGGGACTAAGAGCAGGAGCAGCAGTGGTGGGGGCGTCGCAGCGGAGGACACCTTGACCGAAGCAGGAGGTAGCAGGATGAGCTGGAGTAGACATCGGTTGTGCCACGGCCTTCTTGTGGCCGCTGCGATGGTGGTGTTGGTGTCGCTTGCTGGGGTGGCGGATCTCACGTCGGATGCCGGGGGGCCGTACACGATCGCCGAGGGCGATGCGTTGCCGCTGGACGGATCGCAGTCCACAAGTTCATCAGAGATCACGGCCTTTGCGTGGGATCTCGACGGAGATCCGGCGGTGGAGGCGGTGGGAGTAGCGCCGATCGTGTCGTGGAGCGACTTGGTCGCTTCGGGGATCGATGACGATGGGGCGTACACGATCACGCTTGCGCTGACCAACGCCGAAGCGGAGAACGACAGCGACACGGCGAGCGTGATGGTGACGAACGCGCCGCCGGTGGTGGATGCGGGACACACGTACGACATCGACGAGGGCGAGAGCCTAGCGTTGGATGGATCCGCGACGTTCGACCATGGGGATGACGCGCTTGGCCCCTACGATTGGGATATCGATGGGGATCTCGACTACGGGGACGGAGTCACGGGGGTGTCGCCGACGGTCTCCTGGGCGATGCTCGAAGCCCTCGGGGTCAACGACGATGGGGAGTACACCGTGAGCCTTCGCGTTGCTGACGAGGATGGGGGTATTGGCTACGGCACCGCGCGGCTGACGATCCACAACACGCCGCCCGTGGCGGACGCAGACGGGCCGTTCTCCATCACGGAAGGCGATACATTGGTGCTCACGGGGACGGCGTCGGATATCAGCTCGGCGGACACCTTCTTCTACGTGTGGGACATCGACGGCCAGCCGCTAGGGGATCCCGACTACGATGACGGTGTCGCCGATGCGACGTGGATCATCCCCTGGTGGGTGCTGCTGCAATTCGGCGTGGGCGACAACGGCAGCTACACAGCGCGACTGCAGGTCATGGACGACGACGGCTCGTTGTCGTTCGATACCTCGGCGCTGACGATCATCAACGCCCCCCCCGTCGTGACCTGTCCTGGACCGCTGACGGTGTACCTTGATGAGGAGCTGCCCGAGCTCGGCGGCACGTTCACCGACCCTGGAGACGACAGCTGGGAGGGAACGGTGGACTGGGGCGATGGCACGCCCGAACAACCCATCGCGATCGATGACCACGACTACACATTGCCCGCGTTCGCGTACACTTCTTCGCCCCCGGGGGCGACCGATTACGCGGTCACGGTGACGATCCGTGAGACCGACCCCGAGGCAGCCGAAGGGAGTTGCACCTTCACCGTGACGGTGATCCACGACATCACACCGCCGGATGTGGCGTTCACGGCGACGCCGCCGGATCCGAGTGACACGACGCTGAGCGGGTTTGAGTGGACAGGTACGGATGACTTCACGGCGCCAGAGGACATCCTGTACAGCACGCGGCTAGACGACGGCGACTGGTCGGCGTGGAGCACGGCGACGAACCTGACGTTTGATGTGCCGACGCAGGGGGAGCACGCGTTTGAGGTTCGCGCGAAGGACGAGGTGGACAACATCTCGGATCCGATCGAGTACACGTGGGTGGTGGATCTCAGTGGTCCGCGGATCCGCATCGACGTGCCGGTGGAGGACGCGGTGTACATCGTGGGGAGCCTTGTGATTGCCGATTGGACGGTGACCGATCTGCACACGTGGGTCGTGTCGGTGGATGCGAGCTACCCCGATGGAGCGCCGATCGACACGCGGCGCATCGCGAACCGGCGGTTCGACGTCTCAGCGACGGATGCTGCAGGGAACACGGAAGAGGCGTCGGTGCACTACGCGATCGGGCCGGACGTTGTGCCGATCCCACCGGAGCCGTTCCCAGAGGAGGACGAGCGACCGTGGACGTTCGTTGATCCCGACACGGGGCAGTTGTACGTGTGGAGCTTCCTCGACCGTCCGTTGCCTGCGGCGATCGACGAGGAAGGCGAGCTGGTGATCATCGGTCCGGCGCGCTACACGTTTGGCGAGACGATCGGTGTGGAGTTCCACCTGTGGGACTACTTCGGGGTGCCGTTCGAGGATCTCGCGGCGCAGCTGGTGATCGTCACGCCGTGCGGGAGCTGCGATCCGCCGTATGAGGAGATCGCTGTCTTCGACATCCCGTTCGATCCGGGGACCGGGATCTACGCGCTGGAGCTGCCGACGTCCAGTGACGGGTTCGCGCTTGCTCCAGGCTGCTACGAGTTCTGGATCCAGACGCTGCTCGTGGTCGCCGACAAGGCCCCCGTCGAGATCCTCCCCGCGCCGTAGGGCCTCCGGGCCCCGGGGACGCAATACTGATTCCATCTCACGATCAGGGAGTCAGCATTGTGTGCCGAGAATCCGCGGCCCGATTCATAGGAGATGCGTTGTGTGATACTCTGCTGCGAGGAATCGTGAGCAGTTGCCATCGACGGCGTGCAAACGACCCAGGAGCGCTGAGTTAGAGCAGGCGCGGCGCGATTGGAGCGCGATGATGCTCCTGGGGTAGGTGGCGGGGATGATGGGGCTTCGGCCTGCGATAGCTCATTGGCGGTGTTGCCCAGGGAGGCATCTATGGACAGCGAGAAACGAGGTAGAGTGCGGGTGAGTCATGTTCTTTGGGCTGCGGTGTGTGTGCTGGTTCTTGCTGCTGGGACTCCGGCGGCGGGGGCCCATGTTCCAGACTACCAGATTGCGCAGTCGTCGGTGGCGCGCGACCTGACGCCAGAGGTGTCGGAGGAGACGCTTGCGGCGTTGGTCGCGGGGAACACGGGGTTTGCGTTCGATCTGTATCAGGCGATCCGGCGCGAGGAGGGGAACCTGTTCTTCTCGCCGTACAGTATCTCGGCGGCGCTGGCGATGACCTACGCCGGGGCTCGAGGCGAGACGGAGTCGCAGATGGTGGAGGTCCTCGGCTTCCTGCCGCAGGAGGATCTTCATGCGGGGTTCAACGCGCTCGACCTGTCGCTACAGGCACAGACGACGGACGAGGATGGGGGATTCCAGCTGAACATCGCCAATGCGCTGTGGGGGCAGCTCGACTACACGTTCCTCCAGGGCTTCCTCGACGTCCTGGCGGCGAACTACGGGGCGGGGCTGCATCTGCTGGACTTCGGTGGGGCTCCGGAGGCGTCACGCCTGACGATCAACGACTGGGTGGCGCAGCAGACACAGGAGAAGATCCAGAACCTGTTGACACCGGGAACCATCACCACGGAAACGGTGCTGGTGTTGACCAACGCCATCTACTTCCTCGGCAAATGGGCGACGCCGTTCGAGGCGAGATTCACAAGCGGTGGCGTTTTCCATCTGCTGGACTGCACTGAGGTCACCGTTCCCATGATGCACGAGCGGATGTATCAGGACTACGCGGTTGGCGAAGGCTATCAGGCGGTGCAACTCGACTACCGGGGCTGTGACATGTCCATGGTGCTGATCCTGCCGGATCCCGGCTGGTTCGAGGCGTTCGAGGCGTCGCTCACTGCGGAGCGGTTCGAGGAGATCGTTGCCGCCCTGTCGTGGACGTACATGGATCTGGCCCTGCCGAAGTTCACGTTCGAGGACTCCTTCCAGCTCGGCGAGACGCTGCCGGCGATGGGGATGCCGGATGCGTTCGATGCCAACGTCGCGGACTTCTCGGGGATGGATGGGACGCGCAACATCGCGATCAGCGGTGTGGTCCACAAGGCGTTCGTCGCCGTGGATGAGGAGGGCACCGAGGCCGCGGCGGCCACGGCGGTGATCGCTGTGGGCACGGGGATGATGCCTCGGGAGCCGATCCCGGTTGTCTTCGATCGACCATTCCTGTTCGCTATCCGCGACAAAGCCACCGGCACCGTCCTATTCCTCGGCCGCGTTCTGGATCCGTCGTAGATCTTCCGGGATCAGGTCCTGACACCGCACACTGGAGGATCCTCGCGTGTGCGATCGCAAGGCGAGACTCCAGGGACTTCCGGCTTCGCTGCCCGTCTTGCCCTGAGGTGTCGCGCACAGTGGCGGGAGAAGAGCAGGTAGAGATCCGGAACGTTGCCGGACTTTGCGCTGCGGCAGAGGTGTCTGACGAGCTGCTCGCCGTTGAAGCGAAGCGAAGTACCTTGAATCGCCTCCGGCTAGCATCTTCCGGATGTGTCCCTGCGTCCCTGCCCAAAGACATTCACTGCTAGGCCCTGGGGTGATACACTAGTTGTCATAAGATGTCGCTATCCTGTGCACTCAAGCCGAGAGGTAGTGCGCGGGGTGCGGCTGGAGGAGGGCGGCATGAAGGTCTGGGGAAGGCATCGTTGGGTCGCATTCGTGGTGGGGGCGCTTCTTCTGGTGCCCTCGATTGGCGCGTTCAGTCAGTGCTACAACGACGTACTGGTGTCGGCGCCGGGAACCTGGTGGGCGGACCTGGCTCTTCCGTTTGACAGCATGGTGGAAGGCCACCCGTGGTTCCGCATCAGCAGCGGCGGCATCTACGCCTCGGTGATCTGGCGAGACTGGGTGTGCAGCGGCGCGGGGGGGTGGTGGTTGAGCCTTTACTACAACCAGCCGGATGGCTGCACGGCGAACTACACGAACCCCTCGCATGCGATCACCCCTCCCACGACGGGATGGGATCTCTGGTACACCTCGGGGTCGCAGTGCGGGAGCTTCACGGGGTTGCCCCTGCCATCGGTGTCCGGAGGCACACCGGGCGACACGACGGCGCCGGTGTTGACGGCGCCGCCGGACACGAGCATCGAGTGCGATGGGGCGCTGCACCCGGACACCACCGGCTGGGCCACGGCGACCGACAACTGCGACCCGAACCCGAGCATCACCTATACGGATCGGTACGGCCACTTCGGAGGGCCTTGCCGCGCCGGGTACTTCTACCGGGACTGGAAGGCGGCTGACCTTGCGGGCAATGAGTCGACGGGCACCCAGGTGGTGTGCTTCGCGTGCGCTGACTACGCGCTTGCCGACTACACCTCTGGGTGGGTGAACTCGCTTCCGGCCACCGTGGAGATCTCCTTCACGTTTGAGAAGTGCGCAACCGGTGCCGAAGCCGTCGTCCATCCGTATCCGAGTTCCATCTGGTACGGGAGCGTGATCACCTCGATCGTCTCCGACGGCGTCACGAAGAACACGCTGACCGTGACTCTGCCCGCCGGTGCCCCGGAAGGCACGTACATCTGGTGGCAGGTGACCGCCAATGCCCCAGGGAGTCCGGCACGTGAGATGGCCTTCTTCCCAGAGGAGGACTACGGGCAGGTGCGCTTCGGCGTCGACGTCACGCCGCCGACGGATCCGGTCATCTCTTCGAGAACACACACCGTGGGGGATTGGTCAAGCGATCCAGATGTCGTGATCGATGTCTCGGGAGCGGGCGATGCGGTCTCTGGCGTTGACGGCTTTGAAGTAGCCTGGGACCAGAGCCCGACGTGGGTGCCAACGCAAGCGAAGGCACACGAAGAGACGTGGAGCGGGGGGACGTTCACCGCGACATCGGACGGCGATTGGTTCTTCCATCTGGCTACGGTGGACCAAGCCGGCAACTGGACGGGAGCCGTGCATCTTGGCCCGTTCGAGATCGACACAGCGCCGCCGTCATCTCCAGCCACGGTGAGATCCACGTCGCATCAGCCGATGACGTGGTCGAACGACCCTCTTGTTGGACTGTGGGTCGCAGGCTCATCGGACAGCAGCTCGGGAGTCGATGGGTTGGAGATTGCGTGGAACGAAGATCGCATCTGGTTGCCGACCCGCTCCGTGACGCACGACGCAACGTGGACGCGGGGGATCTTCGAGGCAACGAGCGACGGCAGGTGGTACTTCCATCTGGCCTCGGTCGACGGAGTAGGCAACTGGTCCGGGCCGGTCCACGAGGGACCGTACTGGATCGACACGGCAATGCCGACGGATCCGTCGATCTCCTCGAGCACGCACGTTGTGGGCAACTGGTCAAATGATCCGAGCGTTGTCATTGCCGTCTCCGGAGCCTCTGACGGGCTCTCCGGCGTCGACGGCTACGAGGTCGTCTGGGATCAGAGCGCAACGTGGATGCCGATGCGAACCAAGACCCATGAAGAGACGTGGAGCGGGGGGACGTTCACTGCCTCGCCCGACGGGGAGTGGTACGTCCACTTGGCGACGGTCGACGTGGCCGGTAACTGGACAGACACGGTGCACCGCGGACCGTTCCTGATCGACACGACGGCACCGGAGATCCGCTGCCCCGAGGACGTCACCGCCGACTGTCCCACGTGCACGGACCCTACGCAGACCGGAAAGCCAGAAACGACCGACAGCCTCGATCCGGGTCCGTCCATCGACTACGAGGACACGGTGGGTCCGCTTCACGGCGGGCCGGGAGTGTCGTCCGGCATCCTGCGCCGCTGGACGGCCGAGGACCACGCCGGGAACCGCTCGTCCTGTGACCAGGAGATCACGGTGCCCCCGAAGCTGCCGGAGGCCGCTGAGATCTTGGCACTGGCCATCGAGGGTGTGAGTCAGGAGACATCCGAGCCTGAGGCACAGCCTACTGAGAGCGGGGAAGCGACGCCGCCGGACCAGCTGCCCGATGGCCAGGGTGATGGTGCACCACCCGAAGGGTTGGACGAGCCGGGGCCACCTGGCGGAGACACACCGCCGAAAGAAGGGTTGGACCAGCCGGCGGCACCTGGCGAAGACACGCCGCCGGAAGAAGGGTTGGACGAGCCGGCGGCACCTGGCGAAGACACACCGC
>Ga0272441_10004486_pt1 | contig 25199 bp, 20 predicted proteins | sample SSMProp6N_FD_193582 | JGI IMG/M metagenome (GOLD analysis project Ga0272441, IMG submission 193582) | Marine sediment archaeal communities from Little Sippewissett salt marsh, Falmouth, MA, United States - SSM-Prop-6N | ecosystem: Environmental > Aquatic > Marine > Wetlands > Sediment ...
GAATATATGTCGTGGGACATGAACAGCTCAAAAATAATACTTTCACGAGCCAGGGGAGCTGCAATAGGACAGGCACAATTTGAATCGACATCTTTCTATAATGAAAACTATTTCATGCGGCTTGCAGGAATTGATGATTATCATCCGCTCTACAGGCTTAAAAGCTTTGCCGACTGGTATTACTCAACAACATTCCCTGTCGATGAATTTGCCACATGGCTTAACAGGCCTCCCGAAGCTGTTACCGGATTGTGTATCGATATGGCTAACAGGGGATTTGTCTTTTATGACCGAAAATATAATGAGATCACCCTGAAGGATAAGGTTGATGATTTCCTCGACTCCTATGCCAAAAAAAAGGACTATGATGTTCTCAGTATTGTAAGTGAAACATCAGCCCCAACTGATAATGCCATACTTGATCTCCATAATTTCAGACTTACCGTCAATGGTGTGTCTAGTGTCCATCTCAGTGATTCACAGCGTGTTGCAGTCTTTCCTTATAACAGGCAGCTGGTAATAGGAAAAAACAGGAGTATAGCCTTCGACGGTGTTGTGCAGGCAGGCCTTTTCACAATTTTCGGACACAGTTTCTCATTCAACTATGACACTTTCAAAATAAGACTGGAAAAGATCGATTCCATAAGAATCGCCGTCGAAACAGAAGAGAGGGACGATTACGGCTACCCGATAATAAAAGAAGTTGATAACCTTATACAGCTGGGAACAGCCGAACTTTATATCGACGATCCAAACAATAAATCGGGCATGAGAAGCCTGCAACAGTATCCTATAATAAATGCCGTAACATTTTCATACATCTTCTTCGACAAAATTCCGGGTCTCGAAGGAGTATATCCCCAGGGAGACTTTTATTTTAAAGTCGATCCGTTTACCTATGAAAACATCGACCATTATACCAACGAGGATATGAACCTTGCCGGTGAATTTGTTGCGGGCAATATCATGGAACCGAGCAAGCAATACCTTACCATACAGGAAAACAACTCCCTCGGATTCAATATGATAGTGCCCGAAGAAGGTATTGAGGTTTACGGTAAAAAGGGAATATTGTACGAAAATCTATCCATGAGTAACAATGGACTTATCGGAAGCGGCTCGCTGAAACACCTCACTTCAACAACCCTATCGGAAGAGTTTAAGTTCTTCCCCGATTCGATGATCACGGAAGCTACTGCATTTAATGTTGTGGAAGACGGTGCAGGGTTATTCCCTTATATAAACAGCGAAGATGTATCAATAAAGTGGATGCCCAAGGAAAATGAATGGCTCGCTTCAAATGCAGAAGGAAATAACTTTGAAATGTTTGAAAACGGAACCACACTCGACGGCAGCCTTACACTTACACCTTCAAGTCTCAAAGGATCGGGAATTGTCAATACCATTGATTCAAGAATAACTTCCGAACTGTTCGGCTTTACCACAAACCAGATAATGGCCGATACATCAAACTACAACCTGAAATCGTCCTCTACTGCCGGATATGCATTCATTGCCGAGAATGTGAATACAGATATCAATTTTGGACTCCAGATGACAACCTTCCGGCTTAACACAGATACTTCAATGGTAAAATTCCCGGAGATAGAGTATATATGTACCATGACAGATTTTACCTACGACATGCAAGACCGGGTGCTTGATATGGAACAAAAAGGAAAAACAGGCTCTGAATTAATCCCTCCGGATGAGCTTCTTGCACTCGATTACGGTAACCTCGATGAACCGACATTCTTCTCAACAAATGTTATAAACGACACTATTTCATTCTCCTCATGGAAAGGAACATATCATCTCGATGAAGAGTATATCGAAGCAGAAGATATAAATTATATACGTATTGCCGATGCCCTTATTCAACCTGAAGAGGGTAAAATAACAATAAACAGAGGGGCTAAAATAAAACAACTTCAGAATGCCATTGTTGCAGTTAACAATAACCATATACTGCACACTGCCAAAATTGATATAGAATCTACCAAACGTTATTATGGCAGCGCACTCTATGATTATATCGATGAGAATGAGGATGTTCAACAGATAAGTTTCCCGGAAGTTACTGTCGACACCATGGTGACGAGTGCTAAAGGTTATATATCAGCCAACCAGAATTTTATGCTCAGCCCTTATTTCACATTCACGGGTGATGTAAATCTTTATGCCGCTAATAAATTACTCTATTTCACCGGCTCATCAGGAATAATTCATGATTGTGATGAAATAAAAAGCTATCCGATAAAATTTACTACACATATCGATCCTGATAATGTAATGATCCCGGTAAGTGACAAACCGCGTGACATTAACGACAATATGATCTTTTCCGGTTCATTTATAAATCTTGATTCGATCCATATTTATCCTGCCTTCCTCTCAGCACAAAAATCGTGGACCGATGCCAATCTGGTTCACTCAAGCGGATTTCTTTATTACGAAAAAGCAAAAAGCAGGTATCTCATAACATCGCTCGAAAAACTGGCCGACCAGAGCATTCATGGTAACATGATAGCCTTTGACAGGAATTTCTGTATCCTGTCGGGCGAAGGAAAACTCAATTTCGGAACAGATTTCGATCTGGTTGGAATGACAAGTGCCGGTAAAGTGATACATAATGTCGATTCCGGAAATGTAAATATTGAAGCCATCATGGCATTCGACTTTCATTTTTCACAGGAAGCACTGACAATGATGAGTGACGAAATACGAATGATGCCAACCCTTAAACCCGTAAACATTAACAGGGAAATATATGAAAAGGGAATGAATGACCTTATCGGAGAAGAAGCGGCCGGCCGTATCAAAAACGACCTTAATCTTTTCGGTACAACAAGAAACCTTCCCAGAGAATTCAACTTCGAATTGCTGCTCAGCGATGTAAAACTCTATTGGAATGAGTCGTCATCCTCATTCAGGTCACAAGGACAGATAGGTATCGGGTTCATAGGCACACAACCCATAAATGTATATGTTGACGGTTTTGTTGAGATACAGAGAAGAAGAACGGGAGATATGTTCGATATATATCTGAAAGCAGATGAATCTACATGGTATTATTTCTCATATATAAGAGGAAATATGATGACACAGGCCGGCAATATTGATTATAATACACTTATAGCCAATATAAAACAAAGAGAGAGGAAACACCCAGATTCCTCGGTAAGAAAACCTTACACTTATATGATAGCTGTTGAAGACAGGCTGGCAAGATTTCTCAGGAGAATGACAACCACTGAAGATGAAATGATTCCCTGACATCTTCAGCGGGTTGTTTAATATTTTTTATAAAAGTAACGAGATGCAGGTATTTTATGCACCGGATGTGTCGGGTGATACGCATATTCTTGACGAAAAGGAGTCAAGGCATATAATAAGGGTTCTGAGAATGAAAAAAGGTGCTTCCGTCAGATTAATCGACGGTAAAGGGAACCTGTACGAAGGCATCATAACTGACACCGATCAAAGGAAATGTGCTATAGGGATCGTGTCTGTAACAAAAAATTATGAAAAAAGGAGTTACAGGCTTCATATAGCCATGTCACTGCTAAAAAACACTGAAAGATTCGAATGGTTTGTCGAAAAAAGTGTTGAAATAGGTATTGATGAGATCACTCCCCTGATCTGCCGGAATACCGAAAAACCAGGTATGAAAACAGGGCGTATTCAAAATATTATAATTTCGGCCATGAAACAATCGCTGAAAGCTCAGAAAACAGTATTGAATGAACCCTGTTTGTTCGGTGATTTTCTGAAACGGAATAACGAAGGGACAGTAATGCTGGCTCACTGTAGTGACAATATTGAAAGGAAAGGCATTGCGGAAGTATATAAAAAAGGTGAACCGGCTGTCATTATGATCGGTCCTGAAGGAGATTTTTCGGAAGAAGAAACAGCCATGGCTGAAAAAAAAGGTATTATCCCTATCCATCTGGGAAACAGCAGACTCAGAACAGAGACGGCAGGCGTTGCCGCCTGCCATTCTGTCTATTTTATCAACCAGTAAACACTATCTGCCGCCACATTTTGGACGACTGTTTTTTATCGTTTTATCAATTTGCAGTATTTTCAGTATTTTTTGTATCTCTTGTTCTGCTTTTCCATCTGCCCGATTTACGGAGGGCCTGATCGAGTATGTATTCAATCTGCCCGTTAATGCTGCGAAATTCATCAGCAGCCCACTTCTCCAGAGCCTTAAGCTTCTCCTCGTCGATTCTCAGAACAAATGGTTTCTTTTTACTCATATTATGAATGTAAAGTACCTGCGTTGACAACAGGAGTAGCATCTTTATCGCCACAAAGAACAACCATAAGATTGCTTACCATGGCAGCTTTCTTTTCTTCATCCAGGTCTACAATATTCTTATCCGACAATTGTTCAAGTGCCATCTGGACCATCGAAACAGCTCCTTCGACAATTTTGAACCTTGCTGAAACAACTGCAGTAGCCTGTTGCCTTCTCAGCATAGCACCTGCTATTTCCTCGGCATATGCTATATAATTGATTCTTGCTTCGATAACTTCTATACCGGCTATCTTCAGCCTGTCGCGAATCTCATCCTCAAGCTCATTGTTTATCTCTTCGCCACCGCTTCTGAGAGCTATGTCAGCCTCATGATCCTCAAAATTGTCATACGGATAAAGACCTGCCAATTTTCTCAGTGCAGCATCACTCTGTACAAGAACAAAATGCTGATAATCATCAACTTCAAATACAGCTTTGTATGTATCCAGTACTCTCCATACCAGGACAAAACCAATCTTAATAGGATTCCCAACCTTGTCGTTTACCTTTATTGGTTCACTGTCAAAGTTGCGGGCCCTGAGCGATACTTTTGTCTTTACATAGAATGGATTTACCCAGTAAAATCCATTTTCTCTGATAGTACCTTTATAGGCGCCAAAAAGTACCATTACACACGATCCATTTGGATTTACCACCGTAAAACCTATGGTGGCAAAAATAAACAGAACAGTCAGTACAGAACCAAGCCAGATTATAGCATAAGCAAAACCGGCAATTGCCCCGCCAAACATCAAAAATGTTATCAGCAGAGCTAAATAACCCGATAAGGGTTTTACAGAATATTCCTGTTTCATTTTATAATTAGTATTATTATGATATCACAAAGATATTATTTTGAATTGTAAAATCCAAAAAAAAAGTGATTTTTTTTTGAATTGCCGTTGGCTTCAGCCAACGGTACTGTATCTCTCTAATTGAAAGGACTTTAGTCCAACTTGTATTGGGCTAAAGCCCATCAGGGCAGGTATTTCGTTAGGGGTGTTGAAAAAGTAATAAAATGAACCGCAGACCTGCCTGCCTGCGGTAGTCAGGCAGGTCTGCGGTTAAAATTGACCTTTTCAACACCACCAACGGAACAACAGTAAGGACTGAAAATTATCAGATTAGTGAATATGCCTGATTTTATCAATAAGCCTGTCTATTAACCTATCATCAGGAAGAGGCTGAACAAGCTGTATCAGGGCTGTCACATCACTAAACTCTGAACAAAAACCCCATGCATCTTCAAAGAGGTCAATCTGGTCAGTATTAATATCGTGATATGAAAGAAAAGGAGTAGAAGTTATATCCATAGGCAACATTTTTTTCTATAAAACGACCACCTAAAAATAATATTGTATCTTATATTGAAAATAATGGTATAATGGTGTAGCGGTATAATAGTTCATGCATTACGCTATTATACTCTAAACCTCTAAACCGCTATACCGTTAATTAACTGTCAGGCTGATCTTTTTCTCCTCCATCAGCTTCCTCATATTGATGAGGGCGTATCTCATCCTTCCGAGGGCTGTATTTATACTTACATCGGTTATCTGTGCTATCTCTTTAAAGCTCATGCCGGCATAATGGCGTAAAATAACCACCTCCCTCTGATCGTCAGGTAGAAGGTTAATGATTTTCCTTACATCCTTCTGTATCTGTTTCCTGATAATATTATCTTCAATGGTACTATCTGCCATTTTCCTGGAGTTAAACAGATCCGACTCATAGTTGTCGTTTGATATTGTATTCATCTGTTTTACTCTTCTGAAATGGTCTATTATCAGGTTATGGGCTATACGCATAACCCACGACAGGAACTTACCATTATCGTAATATCGTCCGGCTCTTACAGATTGTATAACCTTCATGAAGGTATCCTGAAAAATATCTTCAGCAAGGGCCTGATCATGGATATACAGGCTTATATAGCCGAATACTTTATTCTTATGGCGATGGATTAATTGCTCAAAGCAAGACTGCTCACCTCTTATGAACCTCTGAATAAGCTCATAATCGGATATCATTTTTTTCATAGCTCTCTCTTTAAATTACCAAGAGTAGAGTTGTTTAATAGGCAGTCCTCCTTTAATTATGAATAATAATGCAATACAAAAGAAAGCAATTTTTTTTAAACTTAAAATATTACTTTTGAATTTTAACAAATATTTTACACGAACAGCCTGAAATAAGTGATGAATGGAAATATTGAAATCAGGGGGGCAAGGGTTCATAATCTAAAAAACATCAGTGTCAGTATACCAAGGAACAGGCTGGTTGTGATAACCGGAGTGTCGGGTTCAGGGAAGTCATCGCTTGCATTTGATACTATTTATGCAGAAGGGCAGCGAAGGTATGTAGAGAGCCTGTCGGCGTATGCCCGTCAGTTTCTCGGAAGGATGAACAAGCCCGAGGTCGATTTCATTAATGGTATACCCCCGGCCATTGCCATCGAGCAAAAGGTTAATTCGCGTAATCCAAGATCCACGGTAGGCACATCGACAGAGATATATGATTATATGAGGCTTCTTTTTGCCAGGATAGGAAGAACCTATTCTCCTGTTTCCGGCAAGGAAGTGAAGAAACACAGTGTAGATGATATAGTCAGTTACCTTGCATCTCTTCCCGAAAACAGTAAGGTTGTTATTACCTCATCAGGAGAAATACCTGAAAACATTGATGCAAAGGAATATTTTACATTTCTCAGCAAGCAGGGCTTTGACAGGATTGAATCGGACGGGGAGCTTATCAGAACTGACGAAGTAGCTGATTTTAAGGAATATAAACCAGGTCAGCGTATCAATATAGTTATTGACAGGCTCATAATAACTCACTCGGAAGATAATTTCAGCAGGGCGGCTGATTCTGCGCAGACAGCTTTTCAAACCGGCAAGGGATACTGCCAGGTATTGATTATTGATGAAAAAGGAATAAGGAGGGAGAGTTTTTCAAACAAATTCGAGGCTGATGGTATACAGTTTGAAGAACCATCTGAACATCTGTTCAGTTTCAACAACCCGATAGGAGCCTGTCCGGTTTGCGAAGGATACAGTAAAATAATCGGCATTGATGAAAACCTGGTGATTCCCGATCAGAATCTATCTGTATATGATGATGCCATTGCATGCTGGAGAGGTGAAAAAATGAAGAAATGGAAAGAGCGGCTTATCAGCAACTCCTCTCTCTTCGATTTCCCTATACATAAACCATATTACCAGCTGTCTGAAATGCAGAGGGAGCTTTTATGGAAAGGGAACAGGTATTTTTATGGTCTGAACCGCTTTTTTCAGCATCTTGAAGACAAGAAATACAAGATACAGTACCGGGTTCTTCTCAGCAGGTACCGTGGTAAAACAACCTGTCCGGAATGTAAAGGTTCGCGATTACGTAAAGAGGCAGGATATGTAAAAGTTGCAGGTAAAACCATAGGTGAGCTGGCCATTATGCCTGTAGACGAACTTTACATGTTTTTCAGTGACTTATCTCTTTCTGAGACTGACACTGTAGTAGCAGAAAGGCTTTTAAAAGAGATAACTATAAGACTAAGATTCCTGATTGATGTAGGCTTGCCATATCTTACCCTCGACAGGCTTTCTTCAACACTTTCCGGCGGTGAATCGCAGAGGATCAATTTATCTACATCACTCGGCAGCAATCTCGTAGGTTCGATGTATATTCTTGATGAACCCAGCATAGGGCTTCACCCGAGGGATACCAATCTATTGATAAAAGTATTAAAGGAGCTTCGCGATCTTGGCAACACCGTCATAGTTGTTGAGCATGAAGAAGAAATTATCAGGGCTGCTGATGAGATAGTGGATATGGGACCTGAGGCAGGGAGACTCGGTGGTGAGGTTGTCTTCAAGGGAATAATCGACGGTGCAGGATCAGACAAATCGCTTACAACTGCTTATTTGAGTGGTCGTCTGTCAGTTCCTGTACCTTCAGAAAGAAGAAAGTGGAACAGTTTTATTGAAATAAGGGGAGCCAGAGAAAACAATTTAAAATCGATAGATGTGAAATTTCCGCTTCACACTATCACTGCTGTTACAGGAGTAAGCGGGTCAGGAAAATCCAGTCTTGTATCCGATACATTATATAACTATCTCTCAAGAATCATAAACGGCACTAACGCCAGGTATGGCAGTTTCAGAGAGATAAACGGCGACATTAACGATCTCACAGGCATTGAGATGGTTGATCAGAATCCGATAGGAAAATCGAGCAGGTCAAATCCTGTAACCTACCTTAAGGCATACGATGAGATAAGAAGGCTATATGCTGAGCTTCAGGCCTCCGTACAAAACAACTTTAAGGCATCACATTTTTCGTTTAACGTTGATGGAGGAAGATGCGAGGAGTGCCAGGGGGAGGGTATAATAAAGGTAGAGATGCAATTTATGGCTGATGTTGAACTCACCTGTGAAGTATGCAAGGGTAAAAGATTTAAAAAAGAGATACTTGAGGTAATGTATCATGGCAGGAACATCTACGATATACTTGAGATGACTATTGATGATGCTATTGATTTCTTTAAAAGTCATCCCGGGAAAAGTGAGAAGAGGATCATTGAAAAATTAAAACCCTTATCGGATGTAGGGCTTGGTTATATAAAGATGGGGCAATCGTCAAGTACTCTTTCCGGCGGGGAAAGTCAACGTGTTAAGCTTGCATATTTCCTGAGTCATGAAAAAGACACAGGTCACATTTTATTTATTTTTGATGAGCCTACCACCGGACTCCATTTCCATGATATAAATAAACTGCTTAAATCACTGAATGCTCTTGTGGATCATGGTCATTCTGTTATTCTCATCGAACATAACCAGGAAGTGATCAAGAGTTGCGACTGGGTTATAGACCTGGGTCCCGAAGGCGGTGAAGAGGGTGGAAATGTTGTATTTGCAGGTATACCGGAAGATCTTGCCGGGTTTAGAAAATCGCATACAGGAAAATATCTGGCCCGTAAATTAAAATAATAGGGACGTTGCGTGCAACGTCCCTATCAAACATTATAATATTTTAATTCTGGTTATTTATTCATTTTAAAACCGAACATTATTGCAACGCATCCGCTTGCCGGTGTATCTCCGGGTTGATTAAATGATGATACTTTTATGATAAGTTTCAACTGCTGGCTTGATTCCAGTTTAAAATCCCATGTACTGGTAAAGTCATCATCCTTATTCGAATAGAGAACGTTTTTGTTTATATCAACGATTCTGAATTCGATAGCCGGAAGCCTGCTTTCACCAACGATTGCAACCCTGTATTCCATGTCGGAGTAAAATGTTTTATACAACTCTGCTTCTTCACCTTCAATAAGGACTGCTGCATGATAGTTTCCGTCATGTGTAAAACTTTCAAGTTCCGGAAGGCACTCTTTTCTGGCAAATGCCTTACATTGAGCATTAGTAGAACTATTTAAGGCAAATACGAATATTATAATAAGTGGTATGGTCTTTAATAGTCTCATGGTTTCTTAATTTACAAATGAATTTCTGATCTCAGCAACTACATCTGATAATTCTATAAATACCTCCGGAGTCATATCAGTTTTTACTTCTGACTTCAGTACTGTGGTATTGGAGGCAGGATCAAATTCAGGTCTGACAGGTGAGGTGTCAATTTTTATCTTGTCGAATACTGCTTTCAGTTTTGTTACTTCGACCATTATTTCATCAACTGCAGGATTGCCCTTACTACTTTCAAGAAGATTCAGCAAAATATCGATCGAAAGCTTCTGATCGATTATTCTGCCTACGAGCTTGTTTGTATTGAACTCCTCCATATCAACAAGTTGTGTAGAAATATAGAGACCTTCCACCCATCCTCCGACGAGCACAATGGCTGCGGTAGCAGGCTGGTCATTATCCTCGAGGTATGAATTTGAATTCATGAATGTTTGGGATACAATATCCATTATGACCTCACTGTTATTGATATTTTCCTCGAGCCGGTCGATATCTTCCTGTCCGATTGCATCCAGAATTCCTAACCCGTCAGCCATATTTTTTGCAGCTTCCATATAGTCTATAAGCAGCTGTGTCTGTTCATAGAGGCTGGCAAAGCTCAGATCACAGGTATATACGCCCAGGTTAATAGCCATCGACTTGCTTGTTACATATTTGTTACTGTTTGTAACCGGGTTTAGAAGGGCTTCGTCGAATCTTGCCCCGGCTGATTTAATAAGCATGGCAGATTCAAGTGGTGAAGGTAATGCATTGAATATTTTCTCTGCCTTCTTAATATCCTGCAATATTTCAGTATTATCCTGTGGCACTTCCGGCTTCAGTTCATCCTCATCGGGTGCTTTTTTACCACCTTTACAGGCGGTAAGAAAACCGAGGACCAGAATAAATACAAACAAAATACCCGAATTAATTCTGTATCGTTTATTCATAATGTAATTATTTAATTGTCTAATTTTAATTAACGACTAAATTAGTATATTATTTTTATATTTTCAAAAACAGTGCCATGTAAATGATTTTATATCAAACAAAATCAAAAATATTCAAAATTGATAAAATCAGGAAAGAAATTAAAGGAACTTGCTTCTGCCCTTGCGGATAAAAACAACAATGTTATTACAGATGCAATAAAATCGCTTCGCGATGAGGAACCATACGAAGGAGCAATAGCCCTGCTGACTTCTTTATATGACAGGACCGATGATCGTTCAATATTACGGATTATTGAGGATTTCTTCAATGACATTAAGGATCATTCTGTCAGGCCGGAGATAATAGCTGAAATAAGAAAGCCCTGGAAAACAGACACTATCAGCATGCTGGTATCTTCCTGCTGGCAATCAGGGCAGGATTATTCAGATTATCTTGCTGACCTGGCAGATATTTATGTGACAAGCGATTATGCCACTGCCATAGAATGTATGACAGCCATTTCAGAATCTGCCCCTAACAGCAGCCGCAACAATAAAGATAAGGTTATCAAGATTGTACGTGACAACCCCCTCTCCTATGCTCATGAGAAGGATAACCTTACACATGAACTTATATCAATACTTGAAAAATGATTAATCTTCTGTTGAAAAATATTTCATAAACTGGGTTCTTTCGAAAACCACGGGTTTACTATAGTTTTTCCAGTTAAGCTTTCCCCTGAATTCATCAACCGAGCCAAATTCCTTTATATTCATCCAGTTTTTTATCTTAAGATTTATTTCCTTAAGAAATGGTATTCCCTTTTTGTACAATACCGAACAAACCTGTACTGTATGGGCTCCTGCAAGCAAATATCGTATGGCATCGGCACCACTATGTACACCTGTGGATGCCGAGATATCTATCTTAATATCCTCTGCGCTTGCCATGGCTATCCATCTGAGAACATATCTTCGCTCGCATTCAACACTGAATATATCAGCAGGAACAATATCCATTTTGTCTATATTAATATCTGGTTCATAGAACCTGTTGAACATTACAATTCCATTTACCCCTCTCATATATAACTGATCAACCATATAAAGGATATTGGTAAACCTGAATCCCAACTTAATTACGATAGGGATTGTGACTGTTTTTCTGAGTTTTTCAATCAGATCAAAATAGATCTTTTCTGAATTAACCGAGTTCCTTTTTCTGTCGACAGGAAGAAAGAATACATTTATTTCAAGTGCATCCGCACCTGCATCAGCAATATTTCTGGCAAAACTTGTCCATCCTTCAGACGAGAAACAGTTTATACTGGGTATTACCGGGATACTTAATATTTCTTTAGCTTTTCTAACAAGATTGAGGTATTCTTCAACAGAATTGGATTTAATATAATTTGCCAGATAATCACCTGCCTCCGGGTAACCAGAACCTGTCGGGTGTGACATACTGATATAATGATTTATCTGTTCTTCAAAAAGTGATTTAAGTACAACAGCCCCGGCACCACTATCTTCTGCCTCCTTAAGTAATCCGGGTGTAGAAGTAAGCCTGCTGCTGCTCACAATAAGAGGACTTCTCAGTTCCATCCCCAGGTATTTTACAGCTAATTCTTCCATTAATATTTTAAAATTAAAATGTTTAAACCAATCATTCTCTTGTTCCAAATATAATACTTCCTATTCTTATCATTGTACTTCCCTCTTCGATTGCGATCCTGTAATCGCCCGACATTCCCATCGATATCTCCCGGAATGAGGGCTGGTCACTAAACCATCTGTTTTTCAGCTCATTAAAACACTCATTCAGATATTTAAATTCTCTTCGTACCTGTTCGTGATCATCGGTAAAAGTAGCCATTCCCATCACACCACATAATCTCACATTATTAAGATGTCTGAATTCTTCTGATTCAACCACCTCCTTCATATCAAATCCAAATTTTGTTTCTTCTTTTGCTATATAAAACTGAAGGAGACAATCTACTATCCTGTTATTCCTGGAAGCCTCTTTGTTAATAATCCTCAGTAGTTTGAAAGTATCAACTGATTCTATCATACTTATAAAGGGAACGATATTCTTGGCTTTATTACTCTGAAGATGCCCCACAAAATGCCATTGAATATCCTCAGGCAATTCTTCTCTCTTTTTAACAAGTTCCTGTACCCTGTTCTCTCCGAAAATCCTGTGCCCTGTATTATATGCTTTCAGTATTTCATCTGCTGTTTTAGTTTTTGAAACGGCTACCAGTTTTATATTTGAAGGTATCTCTTCCTTTAACCTGATAATATTTGATGCAATATCTGTCATAAAAATCCTTTCATTAAGTAATATTTCAATCAGGCTTCAATATAAAATATACTCCATAGAGAGACACAGAGATGATATTTAACCGAGCAGATGGATTACCAGTCCGCTGCGTAGTTTTGGTTCAAACCATGTTGTTTTTGGCGGCATTATATTACCGGAATCGGCTATGTTCAACAACTGATTCATAGAAACCGGGTATAGTGCAAAGGCTACTTTCATTTCGCCACTGTCAACCCTGTTTTTAAGTTCTCTTATGCCACGTATACCTCCGACAAAATCAATACGTTTTGACCGTCGAAGGTCTTGTATATCAAGTACCGGGGTAAGCACCTGTTTTGTAAGTATTGTAACATCCAGTCCATCTACAGGATCGTTATCATCATATGTTCCTGATCTTGCCGTCAAGCTGTACCAGTTACCTGCGAGGTACATTGAAAAATTATGGAGTTTCCCTGGCCTGTAGGTTCTTGTTCCTTTGTTTTTTATTTCGAAAGATTTTTTAAGAGATAAAAGGAACCCCTCTGTGGTTAATCCGTTCAGATCTTTCACAGTTCTGTTATAGTCAATAATTCTCAACTGATTATCTGGAAAATGTACTGCGAGGAAGTAGTTATACTCTTCGGTACCATTATGTCGGGGATTAAGATCACGTTTTTCCTTTCCGACGAGAGCCGCTGCAGCTGTCCGGTGATGACCATCAGCGACATATGTACAGGGCACCTTCAGTGAAAAAAGCTCCTCGATCTTCCTGTTGGTGTCACGATCACGGATTACCCAGAAATGATGGCCAAATCCGTCTTCAGCAACAAAGTCATATTCAGGTTTTTTTCTTCTGATTATCTTATTTACAATATCATCTATCTCCTTTACAGCCGGGTATGTCAGGAACACAGGTTCAATGTTGGCATTATTCTTACGGATATGTATCATCCTGTCCTGTTCCTTATCGGGCCGAGTGAGTTCGTGTTTTTTAATTTTACCCTCCAGATAGTCATCTACTGAAGCACATCCTACGATACCGTATTGTGTCCGTCCTTCCATTGTTTGAGCATAGATATAGTAATATGGTTCCTTATCCTGAGCCAGCCATCCATTTTGCTGCCACAGAGCAAAATTTGCCACTGACTTTTTATATACCTCTTCAGAATGGACATCTGTATTTTCGGGAAGATCTATTTCAGCCCTTGTTATATGGAGCAATGAGCATTCTTTGTCTTTTGCCATTATCCTGGCTTCTTCAGTGCTCATAACATCATAAGGAAGACAAGCCAGATCTTTTACAATACCGGCGGGAGGTCTTACACCCCTGAATGGTTTTACTATTGCCATAAACTAACTAATCGAACTTGTTCAACCTATATTTTTCAACTCCTTTCGTAAAATAATCCACAATTTGTCTTGCGGCTGCTGATCCTGCATTGATGTTTGCTTCTTCCGTCTGTGCCCCCATCTTTTTAGCAGTAAAGATATACCTGCCCTGATATTCCTCTTCAAATACACTTTTACAATCAGGTGCAATATCAGACAGATAATAAAAATCTTCGCGTTCTTCAAATATCCTCAGAATATCTTCTTCATCAATCAGTTCTTTTCTTGCCGTATTAACAAGTACTCCATTACGGGGCATTTTCTTCAGCAAGTCATAACCTATTGATTTTACGGTTCTTTCACTAAGAGGCATATGTAATGATATATACTGGCACTTTGAGTACATATCTTCAACGCTGGTACATTGTTTTGCACCATTGTTCTTCATTATCCGTTCACTAACGAAAGGATCATAGGCATATACGTCCATTCCGAATCCGCGGGCAATATCGGCAACATATTTCCCGACATTGCCAAAACCATGTAAACCAATGGTTTTGAGACGTAGTTCGGTGCCTGTTTTTCCACTGAAGCCCTGGCGTATCTGGTACAGAAGCAATTCGAAAACAAGCTCAGCAACGGCATTGGCATTCTGGCCAGGTGTATTCATGGCAATTACCTTGTGTTCCGTACATGCCTGAAGATCAATATTATCATAACCTGCTCCTGCACGGACTACAATCTTTAATTTCCCGGCGGCATTTAACACCTCATCTGTAACTTTATCACTTCGTACTATTAAGCCATCAGCATCAGCAACTGCTTTCAGAAATAATGATTTATCAGAATATTTTTCGAGTAATTCAAGCACAAAACCTGCAGCTTCAGTTATTTCACGAATTTGCTTTATGGCAACAGGTGAAAAAGGTTTTTCTGTTGCAACGAGTATTTTCATATTTTATAAATTCTTCAGTTATTTCTCTCGAACTCCTTCATTGTATCTATAAGTGCCTCTACGCTTTCCTTTGGCAGTGCATTATAGGTCGATGCCCTGAATCCTCCCACGGAACGGTGCCCTGTTATTCCTATCATTCCCTTTGATTTCGCATAGTCGGAAAAAGGTTGTTCAAGATCCTTATACTCGTCAGCCATTACAAAACAAACATTCATAACAGAGCGATCGTCTTCGTCCTTTACAGTAGGGACAAACAGTTTATTCCTCGCAATTTCTTCATAAAGCATCTGTGCCTTCTCAGTATTACGTTTCTGCATTTCTTTCAGGCCTCCGAGCTCTTTGAGCCATTTTAATGTCTGCTGTGCTGCAAAAACTGCAAAAACGGGAGGAGTATTGAACATTGACTCTTTTGATATATGGGTCCGGTAGTTGAGCATAGTAGGTATGGGACGTGTTATTTTTCCAAGAACATCCTCCTTAATAATGACCAGTGTAACACCTGCAGGAGCGAGGTTCTTCTGTGCACCTGCATAAATAACTGCATACCTTGAAACGTCAACGGGCCTGCTGAATATATCGGACGACATATCTGCCACCAGTGGAACTTCCGACACTATATCTTTCTTTAGTTCTGTGCCATATATAGTATTATTTGTGGTAATATGGAAATAATCTGAATTGGATGGCACTTCATAACTCTTTGGTATATAACAGAAGTTCCTGTCTTCGGATGATGCAACCTCTACTGCTTCACCAAAAACCTTAGCCTCTTTGAAGGCCTTGGCGGCCCATGAACCTGTAACCAGGTATGCCGATTTGTTAATCATCAGATTCATCGGTACCATTGCAAACTGCAGGCTGGCACCACCGCCCAGGAAGATTATATGGTAACCTGAAGGCACATCAAGCAATTCCCTGACAAGTGCAGCTGTATCATTCATACATGCCACAAATTCCTTGCTCCGGTGAGAAATCTCCAGAACAGACAATCCCGTGCCTGCGAAATCTTTTATTCCTTCAATTGTCTTATCAATTGTATATTGAGGCAATATTGAAGGACCTGCATAAAAGTTGTGTTTTTTCATGGTAATATCTCATTTTAAAATTAATTATTCTTTTCTGATGCCTATATTATCGAATAAGCCGTAATTTACCCAATTATAAAATATTATCGACAAGAATCCCATTTTTTATCACAGGAATCTTATCTGTGAAATCTGATGTGAGACAAAATTGTATACAATCATCCAGCCCTTTATCCCTCAGGCGTGTTCGTTGTGCAACCTTATCGATATATCCCGTAAGATCTTCTTTTGCCAACGACCATAAGTCAAGTGCAGCCAAAGTGGAATCGCATATAGTATGATACAGCTTACTGTTTATAAGTCGTTCAGCCATGGCACCGGCACAGATTGTATCTTCAAGGTTAAACCTGTTTTTCCAGCCTGCACAGAAGAGAACGACATCTTTTTCCTGTTCCAGCAGCCACTTTATTATTGAACTGATATTCAGGAAGGAACCCACTACTATGGCATTTGCCGAGGAAGCCATTCTTATTATGCCTGTACCATTTGTTGTACTATAGACAATAGTTCTTCCTTCCACTCTTTCGCGTGTGAAATTAAATGGTGAATTACCAAAATCAGCAAAATCAAGTACATATCCGTCACGTTCGGCAGCTACAAGATATCCCTTTTTCTTATACTCTCTGGCCTCATCCAGATCAGCAACCGGAATTATTGAAGTTGCACCATTGGCAAATGCCGTGCATATTGCAGATGTTGCACGGAGAATGTCAATTATCACCACTATTGAATTGTCATGCAGGTCAGGCTCATACAAAGCCGGCGAAAAACATGTTTCAAGTTTTCTTTTTACCATTATACCTTATAAAATGGTAAATTTACCACTTTAGCTTTCAGATCCTTATTTCTGATACGGATAAAAATAACGGTATCGGTTTTCCAGTTTTCTTTATTAAGATATGCCATTCCTATGCCCTGTTTCAGCATTGGCGACATGGTTCCCGATGTTACCTCTCCAATCTGATTTCCCTTTTCATCAACGACAGGGTAATGTTGACGGGGAATACCGCGGTCGAGCATCACAAATCCCTTCAGCCGTTTATCAACACCTTCATTCTTCTGTTTAAGAAGCAATTTTTTGTCGATAAAATCCTTTGAATCGGTGAATTTTGTAATCCACCCCAGGCCAGCCTCTATAGGTGATGTATTTTCATTTATATCATTGCCGTAAAGACAATACCCCATTTCAAGTCTCAAGGTATCTCTTGCGCCCAGTCCTATTGGTTTAATACCATATTCTCTTCCGGCTTCAAATACTGCATTCCACAATCTCTCTCCATGTTTGTTTTCCACATATATTTCACATCCCCCTGCACCGGTATAACCTGTTATAGAGAATACAGCATTTTTAATGCCTGCAAATTCTATCTCTCTTGATGTATAATTCTCCATTTCGGTTATGGGGTATTCTGTCAGCATTTGCATGGCTTTAAGGGCAAGAGGGCCCTGTATAGCCAGCTGTGCTGTTTCATCCGATGCATTAACAAGATCCCTGTCTTGTACGAGATTGAATTTTGATGCATGCTGCAGGCACCAATTCCAGTCTTTTTCAATATTTGAGGCATTAACAACAAGCAAGTATTTTTCTTCATTAAACCTGTAAACAAGCAGGTCGTCGACTATACCTCCTTTCCCATTCGGAAAGCATGTATACTGTACCTTTCCGTCATAAAGAAGTGAGACATCGTTAGATGTTACATGCTGAAGGAAATCTGTTGCAGCCTGTCCTGTAACCCAGAATTCGCCCATATGTGACACATCAAAAACGCCCAGTTTTTCCCGTACTGTAATATGTTCGTCGTTGATCCCGGTAAATTCAACAGGCATGTTATATCCTGCAAAAGGCACCATTCTGGCACCGGCTTTAATGTGAAATTCCGTAAAAGGAGTAGTTTTCATGATAAAATCTTTTGAATTCAACTGCTATAAATGCAAAGTCAAAAGCAAAGGACGTTAAGAAAACAGGAAAAGAGAATGACGATTATCAGAATTCGAGAATTTTGAATTCAACTCTTCTGTTCATTTTTCTGCCCTCAGCAGTAGCATTATCTGCAATCGGCTGATCAGGTCCATATCCTTTATATTCGAGCCGTGAACGGTCGACACCCTTCTGGACAAGATATTCCACAACTGCCTGTGCTCTTGTTTCAGAAAGCCTCATGTTAAGGGCCAGGCTTCCTGTGTTATCAGTATGTCCGGATATCTCAATACGCATCAGCGGATTATCCTCAAGGATACCAAACAATCTGTCGAGTTCTTCATAAGAGCTTGTTGTGAGCACCGACTTTCCTGTTTCAAAGAGTATATTATTAAGGACAACCTTTTTACCTACTTTAACTTTAATAAGTGTAACATCAAGATTATATGATTCACCGGTATAGGTCTCAGGAATATTAACCCGTTTCATTTCCGAAAGGAAGCCACTGGCCCTGTAATCAACCATGTATGACTTTTTCTCTGGTAGTCTCATTCTATAAGTACCATCCATATCAGAACTTGCGGTTGTTCCTACTACAAGATCTGTAGCCAGGTCAATAATATCAATTTTTGCCAGTATTGGTTCGTCAGTTTCTGAATCCGACACACGTCCTATCAGATACAATACCTCTTCAGGAGGTTCCGGCTCTACAACAGGCTCCGGTTCAGGAACAACCTCCTTAACAACAACTATGGTATCCCTTACGACCACTGTATCCGGTTCGGGAGGAGCAACGGGTATTACAACCGGTTCGGGAGGGAGTATCCTACCTTTATAAATATCAAGTCCACCCATACCTCCGCTTTTATTTGAAACGAAATAAAATGTACTATCATCACCATTTACCGGCTGATAAAAAAGTTCATCCCAGGGAGTATTAAGGGGGAAACCGTAATTAACAGCTTTTTCCCAAACACCTGCTTCATTCCTGACGCTGAAGAAAATATCGTAACCTCCCATTGATGTATGTCCCCTGGATGCAAACCAGAGTGTATCCCCGCCCTCTGAGAACCTGAGTGACTCCTCATCATAGGCAGTATTAATCATAGGTCCGGCATTCACAGGTTTTGACCATTTACGTTCTTTAATTCTCTTCACCATATAGATGTCTTTCCCGCCATATCCTTTTTTACCCTTGTCTGTCACATACCACACCTCATCACCTGACGGAGAGAATGTAAATGAGGTCTCTGCCCCCCTGGTATTGATCTTGAACGGAACTGATGACGGTGACCTCCATTTTCCTCTTTTTCGTTTCGACACTTTTATGTCGCCCCCACCTTCATAGCCTACATAAATGTATAATTCATCCCCTTCAGGGGTGAGATAAAGAGGGCCTTCACACAAGTTTGTAGTAAGTTTTTTCCCAGGAGTAATCGGCAATGTCCATGAATTATTATTCTTTACGGAAAAGAAGATATTCTCATCAAATTTTGAATCATCATATTTATCATTTGCTCCCGGTATCTCACGCCGGGAAGCAAAATATATTGTTTCACCGTTAGCAGAAAATAGTGCTGCATAATCATCGGCATATGAATTGATCTCTGAACCCATATTCACTATATCCAATCGTAGTGTATCCTCAATTATATCGAGGGCTGAAGTACACTCAATGATATATTTCTTAGCTGCTGCAATACCCTCTTTAGGTTTCTTTATACCCGAATCAAGGTATAAATTATAGTTTTCGATAGCTTTTTCATATTGTCCCGTATATTGGAGGGCTCTGCCTGTAAGCAGGTGTATATCATCAGTTACATCCATATCAAGCTCGATGGCTTTCAGAAAGAATTCGGCTGCTTCTTCCTTGTTATCAGAGAAGAGTGCTGATACACCTGTCTTATAATTCAGTTCTGCATTACTGCCATTATATGCAATGGCTTTAAGATACTCATCATAAGCACTACCGTACCATACTCCCTCTGCTGTATAGAAATCATCACCGTTATTTACATGTTTCCAGGCTGCCCTGAATCCCTGCTTCTCATTTTTGAACTCCTTCTTGCGCACTGCGATATCAGTTTGTGCATTGCTGTATGTAGTGGAAATAATAAGGATAATAGCCAGTGTATATAAATAATACTTCATGATACAGATTTTTCTCATTTCAAAAGTAGCACTTATTTACATTTTATAAAAAACCTTTTCACAGACTATTTAATCTCTTCATCAGAAAAAAATATTCTTATATTTGTTTTGTATCTATAACTGCCTAATCCGGCTTTTATTTTATTTAATAATGGATTACAAGTATATAAATGTTGAGTACCTGGAATCGGTTTCAGGAGGTGATAACAATATAATAACAGAACTTGTCAGCCTTTTCAGGGAACAGACGAAGGAATTCCATGAAGACATGAAATCTCTGCTGGCTACAAAGGATTATCATAACCTCGGATTGCTAGCCCATAAAGCTAAATCATCGGTAGCAATAATGGGGATGAATGACCTGGCATTACTTTTAAAGACTTTCGAACTGCAGGCAAAAGAGGGTATTGAGACAGATAAATATGAATCGTATATAGAAAGATTCAGGAATGACACTGATGAAGCGCTTAAGGAGCTTGATAATCTTATCAATAAGAGTTAACATCCGTTATTCATGATAAATATTGAGAAGACCGCAAATGCCGATATAGTAACTTTTACGATTGACAAGATCAATGCACTTATCACTGAGGATATCAGGGCAGAGATAGGAAAGTTATTTGATATTGCAAATTCGGCAGTGATAATAAATCTTCAAGGAGTTAATTACATTGACAGTTCGGGATTCGGTTGTTTTCTTTCAATAATGAAAATTGCCAGGAATAATTATGGTATCCTCAAGTTTGTAAGCCCTGAACCAACTGTTATGGAGGTATTCAGAACACTCCATCTGGATACTGTTTTCGAGATTTATGATAATCTCGAAACATGTCTGAAAACTATGGAATAATTTTAAGGCGTTTAGCGTTCAGCGTCCCCTGCTGGTGCGGATTTGTAATCCGCACCATTATATAAAAGGCACGGATTGCAAATCCGTGCCAGCGATAGTATAGCGTCCCTGCTGGTGCGGATTTTAATCCGCACCATTATATAAAAGGCACGGATTGCAAATCCGTGCCAGCGATAGTATAGCGTCCCTGCTGGTGCGGATTTGTAATCCGCACCATTTAACTCCTTAATCTGTTTTAAATATAAGCTGTCCCTCACTTTCAGTGATTTTGACAACAGAATCCCTAGAGATATTACCTGCAATAAGTTCTTTTGACATCTGATTAACTATTTCTTTCTGTATCAGCCGCTTAACAGGTCTCGCACCTGATTGCGGGTCATAACCCCTCTCTGCAAGCCATTCAATTGCTTTATCAGTGATATCAAGAGTTATATTGTAACTATCCAGCAGCTTTCTTACATCTTCAAGCTGAATTTTTACTATCTCTTTAATCTGCTTACTATCAAGTATTTTAAACATCACCACCTCATCAATTCTGTTAAGGAATTCAGGCCGCATTGATTTTCGCAGAAGTGTAAATATTTCTCTTTGTAGTTTTTCTTCTTCCTCATCGGGCATATTATTATTCCACTGCTCCATTCTGTCTCTTATGATATCTGATCCGATATTTGATGTCATAATAACTATTACATTACAGAAGTTTACCGTACGTCCTTTGTTGTCAGTGAGTCTGCCTTCATCGAGTACCTGCAGCAGGAGGTTAAACAGGTCGGGGTGGGCTTTTTCAATTTCATCAAGAAGCACTACTGAATAGGGTTTATGTCGTACTGCTTCTGTAAGCTGGCCTCCCTCGTCATAGCCTATATAACCCGGGGGGGCACCTATTAGTCGTGATACTGAATGTCGTTCCTGGTATTCTGACATATCGATACGTGTCAGCAGGTTTTCATCATTAAAGAGGAATTCTGCCAGTGCTCTTGCCAGTTCTGTCTTTCCCACTCCTGTTGTTCCAATGAATATGAATGATCCCACAGGTTTCTTCTGGTCCTGAAGGCCTGCCCGTGATCGTCGTACAGCATCGGCAACAGCCCTTATGGCATCATCCTGGCCTACTACTCTCTTATGCAGTTCTTCTTCAAGACGGAGCAGTTTTTCCTTTTCACTTTCCATCATTCTGGAGACAGGTATACCTGTCCATTTTGATACTATCTCAGCTATATCATCTGCTTTCACCTCTTCGCGTATAAGTGAACCTTTACTCCTTTTTTTTTCAATTTTGTCTTTCAGATCGGCAATTTCTTTTTCAAGTTCAACGATCCTTCCGTATCTTATTTCTGCTACTTTTCCGTAATCGCCGGCTCTCTCTGCCTGTTCAGCTTCGAAACGGCAGTTATCTACCTCCTCTTTCTTTGACTGTACCATATTAATCATTTCTTTTTCTGAGTTCCAGGCAGCTTTCAATTCATTTAGTTTCGACTGCATATCAGCAAGTTCTCTTGAAAGCGCCTGTGCTTTTTCCTTGTCGCCATCACGTTTTACGGCCTCCTTTTCAATTTCGAGCCTGGTTATTGTTCTCTCCGTCTCATCTATCTCTTCAGGTACGGAATTCATTTCCAGTCGCAACCGTGATGCTGCCTCATCAATCAGGTCAATAGCCTTATCGGGGAGGAACCTGTCGGTTATATAGCGGGTTGCCAGGTCGGTGGCTGCAATAATCGCCTCATCTCTTATTATAACTTTATGATGTGCCTCATATTTTTCGCGTATACCGCGAAGTATTGATATTGTATCTTCTCTGTCGGGTTGATCTACCATAACAACCTGGAAGCGTCTCTCGAGTGCTTTATCCTTCTCAAAATATTTCTGGTATTCGTTGAGTGTAGTTGCGCCGATGGCTCTCAATTCACCTCTTGCGAGAGCAGGTTTCAGTATGTTGGCAGCATCCATGGCGCCTTCCGATTTTCCTGCACCAACGAGAGTATGTATCTCGTCGATAAAAAGTATTATATCACCTCTGGAGCCGACAACCTCATTTACTACTGATTTAATTCGTTCTTCAAACTCACCCTTATATTTTGCCCCTGCGATAAGTGCACCCATATCCAGTGAATATATAACCTTCGATTTAAGATCTTCAGGGACATCGCCTCTTATTATTCTATGTGCAATTCCTTCGGCTATTGCAGTTTTACCGACTCCCGGTTCGCCAATCATCAGTGGGTTGTTTTTTGTACGGCGTTCCAATATCTGGAGGATACGGCGTATCTCCTCATCACGTCCTATTACAGGATCAAGGTTTCCGGTTCTTGCTCTTTCATTCAGGTTAATGGCAAACCTGTTCAATGAGTTGAAAGTATCATCAGAGGTCTGACTCACAACAGATGCTCCTTTACGCAACTCATCAACAGCCGCCAAAAGAGCTTTTATCGTCACACCATTATCTTTCAGGATATGTGCAGCTTTATCATCAGTTTCAAGAATACCTGCCAGAAGATGTTCTGCCGTTATAAATTTATCTTTCATCTTTGAGGCATGGTCGTTTGCTTTACGTATTGCTTCCGAGAGGGTTGATGACAGATAAGCATCTGCCCCCGACACTTTCGGGTATGAATCAATGAGCTTTTCAACTTCTCTGGAGATATGGGACGTATCAATGCCCATCTTCCCGAACAGAAAATCCGTAATACTCTCGGCTTCGCTCATTATTCCCTTAAGCAAATGAGCACATTCAACAGCCTGCTGTCCCTTCGATGCAGCTATATTAAAAGCCTTCTGTACTGATTCCTGGGCTTTTAATGTAAAATTATTCAGATTCATATTTTATTATCTTTTTCAGATATAGGATCAAAATCTCTGCCACAGGTAATTGCGGGACTTTTTGACATTTAAAGAGTTATGTTTATGCCAGAATGACGTTTTTTTGACTGTTAGTGCCAGTTGATAAACCAGCCATTTTTGTATAACAGAAATATTTTGTTCCAAAAAAAAAATTCCTAACTTCAAATCCAAATAAAACTAACCTTATATGAGTGAAAAGATCCTTGAAACCCTGATGCAGTTATTTGCTCTGATAGCCAAGCCTATGGCTGATGATACTGAAAGAAGGGGTGTAGTTGAGGCATTTCTGAAACGGTTGCTGAACCAGGAACTTGTTAAGGTATACCTGGCCAAATATGATGAAGCCTATGAGGAAGCCAGAAAAAAACTCGAAAAAAGCAGCGCAGAACGTCGTGAAGGAGCAATTGCGATAAGAATAAGAAAGCTCTGTATAGATATAAATGAACAGGGTCAGCTGGCCCAGGAACAGAGGATTGTTGTTGTTATCCAGGCTCTTGAGTTTTGTAAATCAGGCGGTAATGAGATCAGCCAGCTTGAACTGGGGTTTATAAGTACTCTGGCTGAAGGATTGAACATCTCGGAGGCAGAATATAGTTTTATTGAAGGATTTGTACGTAATTCTTTTGACAATATACCTGATCATAATAATATCCTTTTAATAGACGGGAATGAAAAATCAGCCCTTAAGGAAGCAAAGCATGTCTATAAAGAACTTCTCAAGGGTCAGATATGGATACTGTTCGTACCCTCAGTGAAGATGTATTTCATGAGGTTTAAGGGTTCGGGTGAATTATCGATGAATGGTCAGTTGCTGCAGGAAGAGAAAGTATACCCGTTCAGTCAGGGATCTTCCATTAAAGGATACAAGGTAAAGCCGATCTATTACTGGGATGTCACTATGCAGTTTATGAAAGAGGAATTCCGGGCATCAAGGGTTGTTTACGAAGTAAATGACCTGGAGTACCGGTTTAAGAGCGGCAAGGTGGGTATCCACCCCATGACCTTTAAGGAGGAATCGGGTAAGATGGTTGGTATAATGGGGGCAAGCGGAGCAGGTAAATCCACGCTTCTCAGTGT
>Ga0272441_10004487_pt1 | contig 25199 bp, 21 predicted proteins | sample SSMProp6N_FD_193582 | JGI IMG/M metagenome (GOLD analysis project Ga0272441, IMG submission 193582) | Marine sediment archaeal communities from Little Sippewissett salt marsh, Falmouth, MA, United States - SSM-Prop-6N | ecosystem: Environmental > Aquatic > Marine > Wetlands > Sediment ...
ACGTTCCGTGTCGGTTTTGACGACCATGCCGGCGCTGACGGGCATTGCACACGACGCGACCAGGGATCGGGCATTTTCGACTTCAACTGCACACACCCTGCAGGCTCCGACATTCGTGGTTCCCTTGTAGTAACAGAGTGTGGGAATATGGATGCCGTTTTCTCGAGCCACCTCCAGGATAGTCTGACCCGGGGATGCGGTTAATTCCTTTCCATCGATTGTTAACGTCAATTTCTGGTCCATTTCATACTCCTTGCCTGTAAGTATACGATTTACCTTTTGTGTTTTTTAAAACGTTAAAGACCAAAGCCCTTGTGCGGTCAAGGGCTTCATCAGTCGCGGGTATAGGCCCTCAGTATATCATGGGTTAATCATTGAAAGCTAACGATCATTCTACCGATTTAGTGCAAGAGTGCATGGCGTGCCGCCTGTAAAATGATATGTGGTGCACGTCGCACGGAAGATGAAGCGCGCGCGTTACAGCAGAATGGTTTAGTGATGTGTTCCTTTCTATTCCATGAATATCAAAAAACCGGGGCGACAATACCCCATTTTCCCCTTCTTTTCAAGAGTTAAATTGACATTTGACGTTACCCTGTAACATGCTATTATTTTGACCGAATCAATCGGAATTTGACGAACAATAATTGACATGGGGGGAGGATCTGTAGTATCAGGTAATGCTCTCCCTGTGCGGGAAAAAAATCTTGATTTCTCTACGTTAATGATATAGAGAGACCGAACTTTTTAAAAACTCATGAAAACAGGACTCCTTGCCCGATTTCGTATTCGGGCTACAGAGCCGAGAGGAGGTAACATTGTGAGGAGATACGAAACAATATTCATCATCCACGCCGATCTGTCGTCGGATGAAATAACGGCCCTGGTGGACCGTTACGCCGCAATCATCACAACCTATAAGGGAACAATCGTAAAGATCGATAACTGGGGAAAGCGGAGGCTCGCCTACTATATCGAGAAACGCAGGGAAGGGGTCTATTACCTTTTCGATTACGTTTCGGGGAGCGATGCCGTTGCCGAGTTGGAGCGTAATTTCAAGATCGACGAAAAAGTGATGAGATACCAGACGGTCAAACTGAGCGACAAGGTTGACATGGATGAAATTGAAAAAGAAATAGCCGCCGCACAAAAGAAAGAGCTGCCACCCGAAACACCTCCTTCGGATGAAGTGATAGTGGAACCTGAGATTCCGCAGGATGAAACGCCGCAGGAACAGGAAGTTGCGAAAGAACCCGAAACAGTGGAATCAGTAGAAACAGCGGAAACAGCGGAATCAGTGGAATCAGTGGAATCAGTGGAATCAAGCGAAGAGACGACTGAAGAAAAGAAGGAGGAGGAGTAAACAATGGCAGGCCCGACCAATGCAAGACGTCCATATCGTCCGAGATCCGGTGGTAAGAAATTCTTTCATCGAAGAAAAGTGTGCCGGTTTTGCGTCGATTCCGAGTTAAAGATAGATTACAAGAATCCGGCGATTCTGAGGAATTTTCTCACGGAACGGGGAAAAATAATTCCGAGGAGAATTACCGGAACCTGTGCAAAACACCAACGAGCATTGACGGTCGCAATTAAGAGAGCGCGAACGTTGGCCCTTCTGCCTTATGTTGTGACCGAAGGTTAGCGGAAGCGGACACAATCAGTTGCATCGAGGTTCTTCCCGGTTTGTCCACAGGATGTGGCCGTTGCTTCCCGCAGGATTGAGGTCTGCGTGTGGAAGAGGTCCCGCCGGTGAAAAGGGGATATGCGAGGCGATGCCGCACCGGCGGCGGCATGTCCCGTGAAACAGGAGACCGGACCTGGATGCGAACAAAAAGGGGGAGGTATCTCCATTAAAGAATTTATCTTTGCGATTACCATAACCTCTCTTGTTTTTGTCTTCGTGTCATCAATTCCGATACTGGGTGCCTTCGCGGCGTTGCTGGCCCCGTTGCCGCTCCTTTACTACTATTCCAGATTCGGAAGGACCGGAGGCATCCTGGTCTTCGCCGTCTCCCTTGCTGTCGCGGCGGTAGTGCTGACGAGCGCCGGCATCGGTTTTGACGTGCGATACCTTTTTGTGCTGGGGTGTGCGGGGCCCATTCTTTCCGAGGTGCTGCGGAAAAATTACGGGATCGAGAAAACGGTAATTCTATCCGCAAGCTGCATCCTGGTGACGGGCCTTCTACTTCTGATCTATTACAGCATGACGCGGGGGATGTCTCCATTCCGCCTCATTGAACTGTCGATACTCGACATGGTGCGGACGACGGTGAATGCCTATCCAGATGCGGGGGTCACGTCGGAGCAGATTGAGCTCATCAAGAAGAGTGCCGAGCAGATTGCCGGAGTGATGACATATCTCTTCCCCTCCATCATGATTGTCGGCTCTGTCTTCGTGGCCTGGGTCAACGTTATGGAAGGGAGGCTCCTGTTCCGGTTCAGAAAGATGTGGTTTCCCGATTTCGGTGATCTGACGTGCTGGAAAATTCACGACAAGTTCATCTGGCTGGTCATCGCTTCCGTGGTCTTTGTCATGCTGCCCGTCACGGGAATACGGATAGTGGGATTCAACATGCTCGTGATCCAGCTCTTTGCGTATATGCTGCAGGGGCTCGCGATTGTCGCCTTCTGGCTTAATCGCAAAAAGGTGCCCTGGTTCCTGCGGCTGTTTGCCTATGCCTTCATTTTTGCCCAGCAGTTTCTCCTTCTCATTGTCATAGGCCTTGGGATGGTGGATGTCTGGGCTGATTTCAGAAAGCTGAACAGGGCGCAGTAATTTCAGTTGATTTACGCCACATTTCTCCTTTAAATGAGAGATGTAAATTGTGCGGTGAGAAAGGGAGGTTTTATCGATGAAAGTGATTTTGAAAGAAGATGTTGCAGATCTCGGCAGGATGGGAGATACGGTGAACGTATCCGACGGATATGCCCGCAATTTTCTGATTCCGCGAGGCCTGGTCATAGAGGCGAGCAATAAGAATATCAAAGTTCTGGAGCATGAAAAAAGGCTACTCAGCCAGAAAATAGAAAGACATAAAGAAAAGGCGGAGCAACTTCGTGACCGTCTCGGTGGAATTGTCTGCACCATAGCGAAGAAAGTCGGTGAACAGAACAAGCTTTTCGGTTCCGTGACCTCAAAGGACATCGAGAATGCCTTAAAGGATCAGGGAATAGAAATGCATCGCAGGAACATTCTGCTTGATGAGCCGATCAAGAATGTCGGCGAATGTTCGGTCAAGGTGAAGCTGCATACCGACGTGACCGCGGAACTCAAGGTCGTTGTAACCCCTGAAGAATAACCGTCCACCTTCGAGGCGAGAATGAACGATATCGATTACTCCCTTCACAAGATACCTCCCCAGAATCTCGATGCGGAACAGTCGGTTCTCGGAGGGATCCTTCTCGATAATAATGCACTCAACAGTGTTGTGGAGGTGCTCGATGTCAATGACTTTTACAGTGAAGGCCACCGCAAGATATTTTCGGCGATCGTGCAGCTCTCCGAGCGCAATGAGCCGAGCGACCTCATCACTCTGAGCAGTATACTCCGCGACAAAAAAGACCTTGACGGTGTCGGTGGCGAGGCATATCTGGCGTCCCTGGTCGACGGCGTTCCCTCGGCAGCGAATATCGCCTACTATTCAAAAATCGTAAAAGAAAAAGCCGTGCTGCGAAAACTGATCGGCGTGGCCACCGATATCATCACGAGGAGCTACGACCAGGGGGTCGATATCGACCAGGTGCTCGATGAATCGGAGCATTCAATCTTCGAAATCTCCGAAAACAAAATCAGGCCTGCCTTTTACCCGCTCAAGGAGATCGTGAAGGAGAGTTTCCGGTCCATCGAGGCGCTTTTCGAAAGGAAGGCCCTGATTACGGGGGTTCCCACGGGCTTTGAAAAGGTTGACGACTACACGTCGGGACTCCAGAATTCCGACCTGATCATCGTGGCGGGAAGGCCGAGTATGGGAAAAACAGCCTTTGCCATCAACGTCGCGCAGTATGCCGCCATCGAGGGCGGCATACCGGTGGCCGTCTTTTCACTTGAAATGTCCAAGGAGCAGCTTGCCTTCCGAATGCTGGCATCGGAGGCGCGAGTTGACTCGCAGCGGTTGAGAAAGGGATTTCTCGGTGAAAGCGACTGGCCGAAATTGACGACGGCGGCGGGAAAGCTTTCCGAAGCCCCGATCTACATTGATGATACCCCGGCTATTTCGGCACTCGAAATGAAGGCGAAGGCGCGGCGGCTGCAGGTGGAAAAAGGGCTCGGACTGGTGGTGCTCGATTATCTGCAGCTGATGCGGGGCAAAGACCTGAACGCGCCCCGGGAACAGGAGATTTCAGAAATAAGCCGTTCGCTGAAAGCGCTGGCGAAAGAACTGAACATCCCCGTCGTGGCCCTTTCCCAGCTGAATCGTCAGGTGGAGACGCGGACCGACAAGAGACCTCAGCTCGCCGACCTCAGGGAGTCCGGTGCCATCGAGCAGGATGCCGACGTAATCATGTTCATCTACCGCGATGAAGTCTATAATCAATCGGAAGACAATCCCGAAAAGGGTATTGCGGAAATTATCATCGGCAAACAGAGAAACGGGCCTACCGGCAAGGCGCGACTCGTCTTTCAGAAAGAATTCACCCGCTTTGAAAATCTTGCCTTTACCCAGGGCGACTACTGATCGGTGAGAAGTCCCGGCTCGCTCCCCAGATAGGGGAGGGCGGTCCTCAGTTTTTTAAGGGCCTCTTTTTCTATCTGGCGTGCACGCTCCCGGGTGACGTTGAATCGGTCTCCGATCTCCTGGAGCGTTTCAGGTGTGTCCGCCATCGTCCGGTGCGTGACAATGTAGCTTTCCCGTTCGTTCAGTTTTGCCATCGCCCCGGCTATATTCTTTTTTACGAGGGCCGTTTCCTGTTTCTTGATGAGCTCCTCTTCCTGGCTCGTTCCCCCGTCCACCAGTTGATCTATATACATCGATTCGCCCTCGTCGTCGATGGACGCGTCGAGAGAGACATCGCGATTGCTCAGCCTGATATCCATTTCCTCGATTTCCGTCTTCTTGACATTGAGCAGATCCGCAATTTCACCGAATTCGGGATTTTTCTCCGACATCCCCTCAAGTTTCTTTTTGGCCTGGGAGAGTTTGAAAAAAAGCTTTCTCTGGGCCTGCGTGGTTCCGATCTTGACGAGGCTCCAGGACTTCATGATGAAATTCTGCATGTAGGCCCGTATCCACCAGACCGCATAGGATATCAGCCGGTATCCCTTGTAGGGGTCGAACTTCTTGACGGCGTGCATGAGGCCGATGTTTCCTTCCTGTATGAGGTCGATAAGTTTCACGCCGTAGTTTTTATACTCGTGGGCAATCTTGACGACGAAGCGGAGGTTCGAGGTGACAAGTTTCTCGGCGGCCTCCATGTCTTCGTCTTTCTTGAACCGGACCGCGAGCTTGAATTCCTCTTCGGCGGTCAGGATGGAAAAGCGGTTTATCTCGGCTATATAAAGGTCTAATGTGTCGGTTACTGCAGGTAAACGCATAGCTCCTGTTCTTCTTTCAAATTAATGACCTATAATACTAAAACGACAGCGGAATAGAGTCAAGCCCTTTTATTGCTTTACCTTTCTTGACATCCCCCCGCTTCGTGGTTAGATTATGGTTGCGCCGGACTGATATGCATACGCACGAGGAAACAGTGACCATACGAAGGGGGAATCGGTGAAATCGTACAACAAATTGATTGTGGATTTTGCAATCACCTTTGCCAAGGACGTCGAGGCGAAGGCGATTCTTTTGTACAGTGATGTGGCACTCGATATCGCAGTCAGGAAAAAGAGCGAACTTTTCGGGAATATTATCGTCATTACGCGAGGCGACAGGGAAGTTCCCCCGGACATTGAAAACTACGACAAGGTCATCAATGTTCCCGATGTCGATTTTCCCCGCTTGAGCCAGATCAAGATTGCCATAACCAAGGGCATCGCCGCGGGGCTTTTCGGAAAGGGAGACAAACTGGTCTGCCTCACGGGTATCCCGAAATTCGGCTACATCGACAGTATCTTCGTCATTGATGTGGGAAGGGAATTCGAGATCCTGACCTCGGAGAACATCTCCGATATTTTTGAGGGAGTCAGGCCGGAAGTCTTTGAAACGGTTTTGAATATTGCCCTTGAACTGGCCGCGCAGGGAAGAGAAGGCCGGCAGGTGGGGACCATATTCATCCTCGGTGACCATGAGCGGGTGCTGCAGCTTTCACGGCAGATGATCATCAATCCCTTCATGGGATACAAGGAGGAAGAGCGCAACATTCTCGACAGGAATCTGCGGGAGACCATCAAGGAATTCTCCGCCCTGGACGGGGCTTTCCTGGTAAAGGAGGACGGCGTGCTCATCACCGCGGGCCGTCACCTGAATGCCGCACTCGAGAGCAAGGACTTCCCCCAGGGCCTGGGGAGCAGACATATTGCGGCGGCCGGTATTACCAGCGTCACCGATGCCATCGCCGTCGTGATCTCGGAGTCTACCGGTACGGTTCGCCTGTTTAAGAAAGGGAAACTCTTTGTCGATATAGAAAAGGCATAAATACCAAATAATCGAGAGCGATGAGCTGACAGCCGGTGCCCGATGGTCGAACGTGCGGATTGACGCACCTGTCCGACGAAATGAGCAAAGAGAGAGCTGAGGGCTGATCGCTTTTTTTATGAAGGAGAGGATATGAGATTCGATAAATTTACCTTGAAACTGCAGGAAGCACTTCAAGCCGCTGAAATCCTGGCGGGAAACGCGGGGCACCAGGCTGTCGATGCGGAACACCTCATGCGTGCGCTGTTGCAGCAGCCTGAAGGTATCGTAAGCGAAATCATAAAGAAACTTGGTGCGGATCCGAGGCAGATAGACCGGGAATTCGAGGATGCACTGAAAAAAATACCTTCCGTATCGGGAGGCGGTACGGGACAGCGCTACATCACGCCGCGCCTCAACGTAATTCTCGAGGGGGCTTTTTCCGAGGCGACCCGGCTGAAGGATGAGTATGTCAGCGTGGAGCATGTGCTTCTCTCAATCGTCGGCGACAAAGAGGGGGCGGCGGGGAAAATACTGCAGAGGCACGGAGTGACGCGCGATGCCATTCTGAAGATATTGGTGGACATACGGGGAGGGCAGCGGGTTACCGGCCCGAACCCGGAAGACACATACCAGGCACTGAAACGATTCGCCCGGGATTTCAACGAGATCGCCCGGAAGGGCGACTTCGACCCCGTGATCGGACGGGACGACGAGGTCAGGAGGATCATGCAGGTGCTCTCGCGACGGACCAAGAACAATCCCGTCCTGATAGGGGAACCCGGCGTAGGCAAGACGGCTATCGTGGAGGGCCTTGCCCAGCGGATCGTCAACGGAGATGTGCCGGAAAGCCTCAAGGACAAGCGGGTGATCGGGCTCGATATCGGTGCCCTGGTGGCCGGCGCCAAATACCGGGGCGAATTTGAAGACCGGCTGAAGGCGGTGCTGAAAGAAGTGACCGACGCCAGCGGCGAGATCATACTCTTTATCGACGAGCTGCACACCATGGTGGGGGCCGGTGCCGCCGAGGGGTCCGTTGACGCCTCGAACATGCTGAAACCCGCGCTTGCCCGCGGGGAACTGCGGTGTGTCGGCGCCACGACCCTGAACGAATACAGAAAGTATATAGAAAAGGATGCGGCCCTCGAACGCCGGTTCCAGCCCGTGCTGGTGCATGAACCGACGGCGGAGGACACAATCGCCATCCTGCGGGGGTTGAAGGAGCGATACGAGGTACACCATGGCGTGCGCATCAAGGACGCCGCCCTTATTGCCGCCGCCGTGCTCTCGAACCGCTACATCAGCGACCGGTTCCTTCCCGACAAGGCCGTGGATCTGATCGACGAGGCGGCATCGCGCCTGAGAATCGAGCTGGACAGTCTGCCCGAAGAGATTGACGTGGTGCAACGGAAGATCATGCAGCTCGAGATCGAACGCGAATCGCTGAAGAAGGAGAGCGACAAGACCTCGAAAAACCGGTTGTCGAAGCTGAACAAGGAATTGGCGGAACTGGAGGAGTCCCGAGACCGGATCAAGCTGCACTGGTCACGGGAGAAAGACGCCATCAAGGGGATTCAGTCCGTCAAGGAACGTATCGAAGATTACAAGGCGGCGGAACAGAATGCGCAGCGGGAAGGCGATCTCGCGAAGGCGGCCGAAATCAGGTACGACACCCTGGTCCGCCTGAACCGGGAACTGGAAGAAAAGACAAAGGAACTGGCGGTCCTCCAGGCGGAGACCAAAACGCTGAAAGAAGAAGTGGACGAAGAGGATGTGGCCGAGGTCGTGGCAAACTGGACCGGTATCCCGGTGGCGCGGATGATGGAAAGCGACGTCCAGAAACTGCTCCGGATGGAAGAGCGTCTGCGGCAGAAAGTCGTGGGGCAGGACGAGGCCATTACCATTGTCTCCAATGCACTCAGGCGTGCCCGGTCAGGCCTGCAGGATCCCAACCGGCCCATCGGTTCCTTTATCTTCATGGGGCCGACGGGTGTGGGCAAGACCGAATTGAGCAAGGCCCTGGCCGAGTTCATGTTTGATGATGAGCAGGCCATGATCCGCATCGATATGTCGGAGTTCATGGAAAAGCATTCCGTGGCGCGCCTTATCGGAGCGCCTCCGGGGTATGTCGGGTATGATGAGGGCGGGTATCTGACGGAAGCGGTCAGAAGACGACCCTACGCGGTGCTGCTCTTTGATGAGATAGAAAAGGCCCATCCCGACGTCTTTAATGTGCTTCTGCAGATTCTCGACGACGGACGTTTAACCGACGGTCACGGGCGAACGGTGGACTTCAAGAACACCATCAATATCATGACGTCCAATATCGGCGGCCAGTGGCTTCAGGACGCATCGCTGGACAGCGGGGAACAGCAGAGGAGAACGATGGATGCGTTGAGGGCGACCTTTAAGCCCGAATTCCTCAACAGGGTCGATGACATCATTACCTTCAGGGCGCTGACGCTCGAGGATATCAAGCATATCGTCGATATCCAGGTGGAACTGATCAAAAAACGGCTTGAGGGGAAAAACATGTTCCTGGAATTGACGGATGCGGCCAAAGACTATATAGCAGAAACGGGGTTCAATCCCGCCTACGGTGCCAGGCCGCTGAAACGGGCACTCCAGAAGCTCGTGGAAGACGCGCTCGCCTCGAAGATTCTGGAAGGGACCTTTGCCGAAGGAGACCGCATCATGGTTGACGTCGGCAGCGACGGGATGATCACCTTTGATAAATTTGTAAGAAATGGAAAGTAGATGGCAAAGTAAAAAGATTCAAATGCAAGGCGCGCAAGTCCTGAGAAATGAGGCGTACTTTCGGTACGCCGCATAGCCTGCCCCCGCGAAGGCGGGGGAAGGGTGCAGCGCAACGCAGCAGTTGGACTTTTTACGAAGCCGTTACCTTTGAAAAACAGGATGAATGAGATGGAGCCGCTCCGTGGTGTTCGGTCCCGGGGCGGCCCTCATCGGGTAATAACCACCGAACAGGGAGGTACGGGTAAATGAATCAGTTGAGAACGGTACTGCTCCTCGGCGCCTTGACAGGGTTGCTGATGCTTATAGGAGGATATTTCGGCGGAAGACAGGGTATCGTCATTGCCTTTATATTTGCCATGGTGATGAATATGGGAAGTTACTGGTTTTCCGACAAGATAGTGCTCAAGATGTACCGCGCCCAGGCAGTATCCGAGGGTCAGGCGCCGGAACTCTACGGAATTGTAAAAGACCTTTCTCTTCGGGCCGGTCTCCCCATGCCGAAAGTCTGCATCGTTCCGGGACCGACGCCGAATGCCTTCGCCACAGGGCGGGATGAACATCACGCCGTGGTGGCCGTCACGGAAGGGCTGCTGCAGCTCCTGAACCGGGAGGAACTGGAAGGTGTCCTTTCCCATGAACTGACGCACATCAAGAACAGGGATATGCTCATCGGTTCCATCGCCGCCACCATCGCCGGCGCTGTCATGATGCTGGCGAGCATGGCACGGTGGGCCGCCATATTCGGCTTCGGCGGGAATGATGATGACGACGGAGGCGGCATCGTCGGGCTTATCCTTATGGCGATACTGGCACCCATCGCCGCCATGCTGATACAGATGGCCATTTCCCGGTCCCGGGAATACATGGCCGATGACGGCGGGGCGAAAATATCGGGGAAACCCTATGGGCTCGCGAGCGCACTGGAGAAACTGTCCCGGGCCTCGAAGACCCTTCCCATGAAGGCCAATCCATCGACGGCCCACATGTTCATTGTAAATCCCCTGACGGCGAAGTCCATGACGGGCATGTTCAGCACCCATCCGCCCATTGAAAAGAGGATCGAACGCTTGAGAGGCATGAGGCCGGCTCGATAGAGCGGAACCGGTTTTCCGGGATACCGGCACCGCCGGCTGTTCCCTCTTCGTTCCGCGATAAACGGCCTGAGAAAAAGGGCATATTATGAGGGACTAATCAAAGGGGTGGGGCATACCGGGGACCGAATCATGGAATGCGGCGACCGCCTCATATCGTTTGGACATTTCCCCGTGATTGTGTTACATATCCACCCCTTGGATTTCATGGATAAAAAATTGAAGTCAGGAGGAAAAAGATGTCTGGTGATGCAAACGACGAAAAGGGGTTTGTCATTAAGGACAAGAGATTGTTTGACGAAGAAGGAAAGACTCGGGAAGAAGACGTGACCGGAGAGGAAAAAACTCCACCGGAGGAGAAACCCGCCCCGGAGGAGAAGCCCGAACCGCCACCCCGCAAGGAGGCGGTGGAGAGGGAGGCCGACGTCCGGGACGATGCCGGGGAAAAGGGCGCAAGGGATGAGGAATTCGTGCTGCCTGAAATGAATTTTCCCACCTTTATACTTTCCCTGCACACGTCGGCCCTCTTTCACCTCGGCCTTATCTCCGATCCCCAGACAAGCGAAACGGTGAAAAATCTTCCCGCGGCGAAACAGACGATCGATATCCTTGATATGCTTGAGAAGAAGACGAAGGGCAACCTGGATGAGGAGGAAAGGAAGCTTCTTGAAGGAATCCTCTTCGAATTGAAAATGGCGTACGTGAAATCGAACTGAGCATCGTGATAGTAAAAACATCCCCCGCAAAAATAAACCTCTTTCTGAAGGTGCTGCGAAAACGGGAAGACGGGTACCACGACATACTCACACTCATGCAGAAGATCAGTCTCTGCGACGAGATAGCCTTTAGCCTGGCGGGGAAAGGGATTGTGCTTCACTGTCCCGGGAGCGGACTTCCGGAAGATGAGAACAACCTTGCTTTGCGCGCGGCGCAACGCCTCTTGTCCGATGCCTCCCGCTCCCCCGGCGTTGAAATTACCATCAGAAAAAACATCCCGGTGGCCGCCGGCCTGGGAGGCGGCAGTTCCAACGCGGCGACGGTGCTCCTGACACTGAATGAACTCATGGAATTTCATTACTCCCGTGAGAAACTGATGCGCATGGGAGCGGAACTCGGCGCCGATGTACCCTTTTTCATATACGGGAGAACCGCCTGGGCTTCCGGAATCGGGGATCGGTTCCAGCCTGCCGACGAAATCCCGCCATTATGGTTCGTGCTGGTAAATCCGGGATTCGAGCTGTCAACGCGTGAGGTCTATGAAGGCTTAAAATTGGGATTGACAAACGATACAATAAAATATAATATGCCGCGATTCAAGACACTGCCCCAGATTGCTGCAGGACTTTACAACGATTTAGAGAGGGTATCAATACGGCACTACCCTGTTATATCGGAGATCAAAGAGGTTTTAATGTCGCACGGGGCCATCGGTTCATTGATGTCGGGCAGTGGCCCTACCGTTTTCGGGATTTTCAGTGACGAGGAAAGTGCTTCGAAGGCAGAAAGCGAATTGAAAAGAACAGGAATCGGGTCGGTTTGCAAGGCATATTCCATCTGACGATTTTTGATATAATGGGGCGTCGTCAAGCGGTAAGACACAGGACTTTGGTTCCTGCATTCGGAGGTTCGAATCCTCCCGCCCCAGCCATATAGAAAGTTAATCTCAATGCTTGAAAGAATAAAAATATTTTCGGGAAATTCCAATCTTGAATTGGCCCAGAGTATCTGTAAAAAACTGGGCATCTCGCTGGGTCAAGCCCAGGTTTCCACGTTCAGTGACGGTGAGATACGCGTCGAAATCGATGAAAATGTGCGGGGAATGGATGCCTTTATCATACAGGCCACCTGTTGCCCCGTCAACGTCAGTCTGATGGAACTGCTCATCATGATTGATGCGATGAAACGTGCCTCGGCCGACAGGATTACCGCCGTAATTCCCTATTACGGGTATGCCCGGCAGGACCGGAAAGTCGCTCCGCGGGCGCCGATAACGGCAAAGCTGGTGGCTGATCTGCTCACGACCGCCGGCGCGCACAGGATACTCTCCGTCGATCTCCACGCCGGTCAGATCCAGGGGTTTTTCAACATACCCGTCGATAATCTCTTTGCCACCCCCATCCTTCTCGATTACATCAAGAGCAGATACAACGGAAGCGATATGGTCGTTGTCTCTCCGGATACCGGGGGAGTGGTCCGGGCCCGGGCGTTTGCGAGAAGGCTTGGTGCCGCGCTGGCAATCGTCGACAAGCGCAGGGATACGCCCAACGAATCGCAGGTCATGAACATCATAGGTTCCGTGAAAGATAAAAACGTTATCATCCTCGATGATATGATTGATACAGCGGGCACGGTGGTTCAGGCGGCCAGTGCCCTGAAGCAGGAAGGGGCTGTCGAAGTAATGGCGTGCTGCACCCATCCTGTTCTGTCCGGACCTGCACTTGAAAGAATAAAATCATCGGATTTAAAAGAAGTAATAGTGACCGATACGATTCCGCTCCAGGGGGATGCGAAATCATGCACACGGATAACCACGCTGTCAACTGCTGGTCTTCTCAGTGATGCGATCAAGCGGATCTATTACAACGAATCGGTCAGTTCATTATTTATATAGGAGTGCTACATGAAAACAATCGAAGTGGATGCGCAGTTACGAGAGGGAACCGGCAAGGAAGCTTCAAAGAAAATCAGGGCGCAGGGGCGCGTGCCCGCTGTGTTTTACGGTTATAAGACGGACCCGGTGAATCTGTCCGTGGGTCATGATGATCTCCTCAAAATTGTGGAACAGGAACGGCATGAAAGTGTATTCGTGAAACTTTCCGTGGAAGGCGGAAAGAAGAAACTGAACAAGCTTTCCGTTCTGAAAGATCGTCAGGTAGACACCGTCAAAAAAAGCTTCATTCATGCCGATTTTTATGAGATAAAGATGGACCGCGAGCTGACACTGGAGATCCCTATTGTTTTGACGGGAACCCCGGAGGCACTCGACCGGGGAGGTGAGTTCTCACAGCTGAAAAGGGAATTAAAGGCTTCGGGTCTTCCCTCGGCTTTTCCCGAATCAATCGAGATGGATGTAACCGCCCTTGATATCGGTGAATCCCTCAGGGTGGGCGATGTGACGGTGCCCGAAGGAATTACCGTTCACGACGGCGAGGATACGGTCATCGCCTCGGTCGTCCAGAAGAAAAAGCTTGCGGTAATTGCGGAAGAACCTGAAGAAGGCCAGGAACCGGAAACCGAAGGCGCGGCCGATGCAGCTTCGGAGGGAGAGGGATCGGACGGGGAATAGGCCTGTCGGACCCGTCCTCGGAGAGGAGCTTCGGTGAAGTTAATTGTCGGGCTGGGTAATCCGGGTTTACGATATGCGTTCAGCCGTCATAACAGCGGTTTTATCGTTCTTGAGAAACTTGCAGGGGATTATGACATTTCCGTTGGAATGACCAGGTTTGATTCCCTCTATGGAAAGGGGTTGATAAAAAAGATCCCGGTAGTAATGGCCAAACCCCAGACATTCATGAATCTAAGCGGGGAAGCCGCTCAAAAGCTCGCCCGTTTTTTCAAGATTGTTCCCGACGACATGATAGTGATTCATGATGATCTGGATCTTCCCTTCGGACATATACGGATAAAGTCAGGAGGGGGAGATGGAGGTCACAAAGGGATTCGATCGATTATTGAACACATTGGCAGTCCTGATTTTGTTCGTATTCGTATGGGCATTGGGAAACCGCTGATCAAAGAGGCGGTGGAGGGGTATGTGCTCGAGCGATTTACTGAGGGGGAGATGAAACAGCTGCCGGAGGTCGTCACACGAGGCTCTCAGGCGGTAGTGGAGGTGATTTCATCGGGTACTCAGGTTGCGATGAATACATTTAATGCAAAGGTCACAAATAATTTAGGTAAGGAGGTATAATCAGGAATTATGGAATTTTTAGTGAATTATGCATGGCTGTGGGGCGTCATTGGGCTCGTTCTTGCTTTTTTTATCTACAAGTATGTGACGTCCTTTTCGGCGGGTAATGATGTCATGGTTGAAATCATGGAGCGGATTCATGCCGGTGCCATGGTTTTCTTGAAAAGGGAATACAGGATCATTGCTATTTTCGTGATCATAGTATTTATCGTTCTTTTCTTTGCCCTTGAGAACAGGATGTCTTCGGTGGCGTTCCTGTCCGGTGCCATCGGCTCGCTTCTGGCCGGTGTCTTTGGGATGCAGGCTGCGACCCTCTCCAATGCGAGAACGGCGGAAGCGGCACGTGAATTCGGTCAGGGAAGAGCCTTGACGGTCGCCTTCTTCGGCGGTTCTGTCATGGGACTTTCCGTTGCCTCTCTCGGACTGCTCGGCCTCGGTATCTTCTTCTATTACTTCTCCGCGAAGGATCCGGTTGTTATCAACGGGTTCGCAATGGGTGCATCCTCGATCGCACTCTTTGCCCGTGTCGGCGGCGGTATCTTTACCAAGACGGCCGATGTCGGTTCCGACCTGGTGGGTAAAATTGAGGCGGGTATTCCTGAAGACGATCCCCGTAACCCCGGTGTGACGGCGGACAACGTCGGCGATAACGTGGGTGATATTGCGGGAATGGGCGCTGACCTTTATGAATCCTATTGCGGTTCCGTTGTTGCCGCGATCGCGATCGGCGCCACCATGGGCGAATTCAAGTCGGCCTGGATGATGCTGCCGATGCTCTTCATCATTGTCGGTCTGCTTTCGTCCGTTATCGGAATCGGCCTCTTTAATTTCCTTAAAAACATGAAACCGCAGTCTGCACTGAGCAACTCGCTCTACATTGCCGGTGTTCTCTTTATCGTTGCTTCATTCTTCGTGGTCAAGAGTATGACTGCCGGCATGTCCCCCGAATATCTGAAGGAACTCGGAATGATCAGCAAGTTAGGTCCCTTCTGGGCGGTTCTTCTCGGTATCGTCGCGGGGATGCTGATCGGTGCCGTTACGGAATACTATACGGCGCGTGGACCCGTTGTGAGAGTGGCCGAAGCGTCGCAGACCGGCCCGGCGACCAACATCATCACGGGATTCGCCGTTGGTCTCGAGAGCGTTGTCGCTCCCGTCTTCCTGATCGCTATCGCAATCTGGCTTGCCTACATCACCTGCGGTATTTACGGTATCGCTATTGCCGGTGTCGGCATGCTCGGTACGGTGGGAATGACCATGTCCGTTGACAGTTACGGACCCATCGCCGACAACGCCGGCGGTATTGCGGAACAGGCCCATATGCCTCCCGAAGTCAGAGAAATCACCGACGGCCTCGACGCAGTGGGTAACACCACCGCCGCCATCGGCAAGGGTTTCGCCATCGGTTCGGCGGCCCTGACGGCGCTGGCCATGTTTGCCGCCTACACGGCGACAATCGCAACGTTTCCCGGCTTTGAGAACTTCACCCTCGACCTGACGGAAGCACACGTGATCACGGGTCTTTTCCTGGGTGGACTTTTCCCCTGTCTCGTGGCGGCATTGACGATGAGCGCAGTGGGCGACGCGGCCTTCGACATGGTGAATGAAATCAGACGTCAGTTCAGGGAAATTCCCGGTATCATGGAAGGCACCACGCCTCCCGATACGAATCGCTGCGTTGATATCGCCACGACGGCGGCACTGAAGAGAATGATTTTTCCCGGTGTGGCGGCGGTTCTGGCACCGATACTGGTGGGAATCCTGATCGGACCCGCGGCCTTGGGCGGCTTCCTGGCGGGAGCGACCCTGGTGGGTGTCGTCATTGGTCTTCTCATGGCCAATGCCGGCGGTGCCTGGGATAATGCAAAGAAATTCATCGAGCAGGGTAACTTCGGCGGTAAAGGTTCCGAGGCGCACAAGGCAGGCGTTGTCGGTGACACCGTCGGTGACCCCTTCAAGGATACCTCAGGTCCTTCGATGAACATCCTCATCAAGCTGATGTCGGTCGTTTCACTGGTAACGGCCCCCGCGATCGTTGCGCTCTATAACATGATCTACTAAGCGGGAAGAGCATTTGGACGACAAAGGGGGGTGGATATTTCCACCCCCCTTTTTTTGTTTGTTAAAAGTCCTTGACAGTGGCGGTGGAAGGTTCTACCTTCTTAGCATCTGTCGTAGTGAAAGAATTGTTCATTAATTACAATATGTTTACACGAAAGAAAGGAATGTCTCGTGGGGTTCAGATGCGGCATAATCGGACTTCCCAATGTGGGGAAATCGACCATTTTCAACGCCCTGACGGCGGCCGGTGCCGAGGTGGCGAATTATCCCTTTTGTACTATCGATCCCAACGTCGGTGTCGTGCCCGTTCCGGATGAGCGGCTCGAACATATCGCCCGGGTCATCGCGCCACCCAAGTTTACCTATACGACCATGCAGTTTGTCGATATCGCGGGACTCGTCAAGGGGGCGAGCAGGGGCGAGGGGTTGGGTAATAAATTCCTTGGAAATATACGTGATGTCGATGCCGTCGTGCATATCGTGCGGTGTTTCGATGATCCGAACGTATCGCACGTGCACGGGCAGATAGATCCGAAGAGTGATATTGAAGTCATCAATACCGAACTCATCCTTGCAGACCTCGAGACTGTCGAAAAGCGCATTGAAAAAACGGAACGCTTAACGAAGACAGGGGACAAGTCTCTCAGAAAAGAGCTGGAGCTCTATCAGAGAATAGGGGATGCACTGGGAAAGGGAATGCCCGCCCGTGTCGTGCCGCTCGAAAATGATGAAGAACGCAAAATCATAAAAGAGGCACAGCTCCTCACTTCGAAAAACGTCCTCTACGTGGCGAATGTCAGTGAGGAAATTCTTCATGAAGGCGGGCATTATCTCGATGAAGTCAACGAGGCGGCCCGGAATGAAGGGGCGTCGGTCATTGTGATCTGCGGCGATCTGGAAGCGGAGATCGTGACCCTTTCGGAGGAAGACCGCAAGGATTTTCTTGATGATATGGGGCTCGAAGAGCCGGGCCTTCGGAAGCTCATCAAGGCCGGCTATGACATGCTGAATCTGATTACCTTTTATACTGCCGCCGGTGCGGAGCTGCGGGCCTGGACGATACAAGAGGGCGTGAAAGCGTCAGAGGCGGCAGGAAAAATACACAGTGACATGGAACGCGGGTTTATTCGTGCGGAGGTCCTCAATTACAACGAATTTACCACGGTCAGCAGTATGGCCGAGGCGAAGGAAAAGGGCATCGTACGAATCGAGGGCCGGGATTACGTCGTCAACGACGGCGACATCATCTATTATCGTTTTAACGTGTAGATCTTACGGTCTTTAGGCACGCCTGCACATACATATACATATACCCCCCGCATGCACGCAGACCGTGCAACGATGGGTGGATAAAAAAATGGATGGTCGCTTTGTCTTCAGCGACCATCCATCTGAGAAATATGTAAACTAAGAGGTTCTGCTTATTACCTTGTCCTCTCAGGTCCGAGGGGGGGGGTGTCGGTGAGTGGAAAGGAGGGAACCAAAAACCACCCACCGACAGCTATAAATTGAGGGGGATTGAGTGCTTCAGCTTTTTTTCTCAACTTCCCGCACCCGGTTTGACAATGGGCTTAAAGGAGGGAAAAAAGATCGTCAAACCAGTTTAATCATCAGACGAGAAGCCAGAGAGAAAAAAATCGTTACTTATATCTTCATTTTTGTTACTCTTCTTGACTTCAGCAATCCCTTCACTCAACGAATCGTTTGTAGCTGTAAAGAAATCTTCCTTTACCGCTTCTGAGTTGCTACTTTTTGAAAGATCGTTTTCACTCTCTTTGGCAATGTTCGGTTTTCTGATATTTCCCCGCTTCTTCATGTATAGGCAAAACCTGTGTCTAACTACCGTTTAACATTTTATTGAGCGGTTATCCTGTATCCTGCGTTCGATATATAGGTTAGCAAAAAAGGTGCCATTTGATGCTTGAGCGGGGGTTGTTCTGCATGTGTTAAATAAATAAATAATAATAACGAGTAGATAGAAGTGAGTGGCGGAGGAAGGGAAGGTGAATAAAAATTCAATTGCGCGGAAAAATCTTCTTGAACGGGAAAATAGTTCTCATAAGAGTGCGGTATGCGCACACATCACTGTTTTAAAGATAAGAATCATGGAGTATAAGCACTTGGCGAAGTGTGCCAAAAAAGAACGCGTCGTTTGATAATCGCACATTAGGGGTCGATGTCGAAGGATTCCCGATGATTGCCGACCTTCTTCAATTCTCTGATGAGCGTGTACCGTGAAATGCCCAGTTGCCGGGCTGCGGCGGTCTTATTTCCCTTGTGCAGCTCAAGGGCCTTGCGGAGAATCCGGTCTTTGACTTTGTTGGCGAGACTTTCGGTAAGATTCTTGTAGTTGATGGAATGAGACACGTCAAAGGAAATGTTTTGACCGATTTCCATTTCAAAGGCCTGGGGCGCCGCTTTCTTGATCTCGGCGGGGAAGTCCTCGGGAGCAATGACCGATTTGACATCCTGCATGATCATTACCCGTTCGATGATGTTTTTCAACTCTCGTACGTTTCCGGGCCAGACGTATTGTTTCAGGGTCTCTTCGCCCTTGCTGGAAAATCCCTTTACCCGCTTGTTGAATTTCTTATTGAACTCATCAATATAGTGATATGCGAGTATAACGATATCTTCACTGCGCTCGCGAAGCGGCGGAATATGTATCGGCACGACGCTGATACGGTAAAACAGATCTTCGCGGAAGGACCCTTCCGAGACCATGCGGTTAAGGTCACGGTTCGTTGAAAAGATAAACCGTACATCGATGGGAATGTTCTCCGTGCCGCCAAGCCTGCGGATGTAGCCGTCTTCAAGCATCCGGAGAAATTTTGCCTGAATGGAGAGACTCATTTCCCCTATTTCATCGAGGAGTATGGTGCCGCCGCTGGCGTATTCAAGGAGACCGGTCTTGCGTTTCCTCGCATCGGTGAAGGCACCTGCCTCGTAACCGAAGAGTTCGCTTTCAAGGAGTGTTCCGGGAATGGCCGCACAATTGACATCGACGAAACGTTTCTTCTTCCTGTTGCTCTGCCTGTGAATGGCACGGGCAATCAATTCCTTGCCTGTTCCGCTCTCCCCTTGAATCAGTATGCTCGTGTCATGTCCCGCCACTCCTTCGATGATATGAAAGATGTCGAGCATTTTCTGTGAGTTTCCGATGATATTATGAAATCCGAGAAGCTTGTTCTCCCGCTCTTTCAGAACTTCGATCTCCGATTTGAGGGTCTTCGCCTCCAGGGAAAGCATGGAGTGCATGATGGCGCTGTCATAAGACGTGGCGGCGTTGATAATAAGGATATCGAGAAGATTCCGTTGATCCCGCGAATAGGTTCCCAGTTTCTTGCTCAGGTAGAGCGCGCCCTTGAATTTATCCTTGATCTTGAGCGGAATGGCTATCTCTGCGGGGTAGCCTTCGAAGAGCGGAGGGACATGATGATCCACGTTGTGGTTTTGAATGATTATCGTCTCCGAATCGATAGCCTTCCGGATGATGCTTTTGGCAATGACGGGATAGTACTCATTCTCCTTGTCGGTATAGATATTCTTTCCGTCGCTGATGAGGTAGCTGTTATTCTCCACGTCGAGAAAATACATGAGTGCCTTGTCGGCATTACCGATCTTCAGGGCGCTGTTAATGGTGATCTCATGCATCTTGTCCAGGTTGTAACTTGCATTAAGCTGGGAAACCGCTTCCTGGAGCATCAATAATTTTTTTATCTTGTTTCTGTTGTCTTCAAACAATTCGGCGATGTGAATGACCACGCTGATCTGATTGGCGAATGTCAGGAATATGTCGACTTCTTCGGGCGCGAACTTGGATTTTTCCTTTGACCAGAGGCTGATCATGCCGGCGGTTTCGCCTTCGATGAGGAGTGCCGCGTAGAAGGTGGAGCCTCTCTGGTAGAAACTGGTTATTTTCCGGTCCAGGTCCGTCACCCGGGGGTCCGATTCGGAATCTTCCAGTGCGATATAGCCGCCGGTCTTGACTATCCGTGTTTCGAGGCAGTCGTGCCGTTCCAGGTTGAGGTTGATTGAAAAGGCCCGTTTCACCTCAACGGGGGTATAATTCTTCACCACCTTCGTAACGAGATTTTTCTTGTCTTCATCAAGAAGGCATATGATACCGCGGTGAAACCCCATGGTATCGACTACTTCATCGAGAATCTTCTGCAGCATGTCATCGAAACTAAGCGGCGTGGTGATGAGGTTACTGATGCGGAAAAAACTCTGCAGAAGCTGTTCTGAGGTCTGAAATGATTGGTAACCCATAAAATATGCTTGCTATAAATAGTGTTTTGACGAACCACCGTCTCTGTTAAGGGGTGCTATATATATATGGAATATAAAAAAAATTCAAGAAGGTTCTTTGGTCCTCTACGATTCTTTCAGCACGATGCTCAGGACGGTGGACAGCTTAACGATATCTTCATCGGCCTTTCGCAGTCTGGAACTGACGATCTTCGCGAGATTCAGCATGATCCGGTAGCCGAGTTCATGGTCATTTTCGGTGAGCTTCAAGAGATCACTGTGCTGAATTTCATAAAGGGTGCACGTACTGAGGGCCTTGACGGTTGCCGTTCTTCCGGTGTTTTCAAGGAGCGCGATTTCTCCGAACACGGGATGATCTTCCGCATGCAACCTGATAAAGACCTTGTTTCCGACATTCTCGTCGTCGTCCTGCAGGACCAGGTTTTTCGCCACTTCAACGGTACCGTCGAGCATGAGGTAAATCGTCTTTCCTCCCTCACCTTCTTTCATGATCATATCGTTTTTCCCGAATCTGACTTTTCTGCAGATATCCAGAATTTTCCCGATGGCGTCCCTGTCAAGATCATTGAAGAGAGCCGTCTCCTGTAAAACTTCCACGTCCTGTTCGTCGGCCCGGCCCAAAATTTTCATCAGATCTTCTCCTTGCAGAGGATAACCGCATAATCGTTGCGGGTGATCATGTCTTCATCGTCAGGGTTCAGGATTACCTTCATCTGTTCCTTTTCGTAGAAGAAATCCTTCCTTGATTCCTTGATCTTCTCCCGGATGAACCGGTCGATTACCGAAGAGTCGTCGGAGAGCATGTCTTCGAGTTTCATGGACTCCTTTTCCTTGAGAAGTCCGATAAGAATGGCACTCCTGGTCTTTCTGAAAAAATCGGAAAGTTCGTGGAAGGTCTTGCCGATGAATTGTTCGGGGATCTCGGAGCGCACGAGTTTGTTCCGGTCTCCGAGAGAGAGTACCGTGGAAAAAACGCCGGGAAGTCCCGGGTCGATGGCGGCACTCGCCAGAAGGGACCCCATGTGCTCGCCCCTCACGATAATTTCATCCACATTCGCCCGCTTCAGGTGAGCCCTGTTTTCCGCATTGAAGAGTTCCGCCACGATTTTCACTTTCGGCGCGATGGATTTAATGGTGAGTGCCGAAAGAATCGTCCGTTCATCCGCTCTTCCGGAGTCGTGCGAGCCACTCAGGTCGGCCATGAGAATCACGTAACGGGCCCTGCGGATATCGGCACGCAGGAGGACGTCTTCATGGACATAGTTGCCTCGGAGAAAGTGGAGATTGTATCGGTCGTACTGCAATTTCAGGCCGTCAATTTCGTCAACAGGGAGTTCGTTAATCAGGACAACGACGGGGTTCTTCGGCCGGCCGTATGCATTGAGCCAGTCCAGGACCTCTTCCGTGTGCCGGTTCCATCCGCAGACAATGATGTGATCTTTTTCCTTTATGGGTTTCAATCCCTTGCCCTCCCTGATTTTCTGTTCCACAAAGACCGAAACGATGGTTGCCGTTACCAGCGCTACCAGAAAGATTCCGGAGATCATGAGGACGAGCGCCACGATTTTGCCGGCATCCGATGACGGCAGCTTATCGCCGTATCCGACCGTGCATATTGTAACGACGGCCCACCATATGCCATCCCAGAATGAGCGAATGGTCGAGTCGCCTGAATTCGATTCCAGGAGATAGACGCCGATTGAACTCAGCAAAATAATGACAATGATGATTGCGGCGATAAGGAAAAAATGTTCTTTTCGCAAAAGGCGAAGAATATTCCTGAGCGATCGAAATGGTGACATAGGCCAGCACGATGGTACGGTTGTACGTATCTTCTTGTGGTCTCGTAAAAAGTCGTGAACCTTGCCATTACTGTGGCTTCAGCTCACCGCGATGACGCTGTCTCCGACTTTTTCCTATATGTTCGTCAACTTTTATCGTATTGCAGAAATTGCATGGAAAAGGTAGCCCGGCCCTGTGTGGCGGAGCGGAGGTCCGTCGAATACCCGAACATCTGCTTCAGGGGAACCGTTGCCCTGATTTCGCTGATCGTTCCCTTGTGATTGATCTGCTGGACCTCTCCCTTTCGTGCATTGATATTTCCTATGACATCCCCCATGAATTCACTCGGGGCGATAATGTCCACCACCATGATCGGTTCGAGGAGCAGGGCCCCTGCTTCAATGCACCCGTCGCTGAAAGCCGTCGACGCGGCGATGCGATACCCCAGTTCGGTGGATTGTCCCTCCCTGTAGGAACCGCCGGTGATAGTAATAATGATGTCCGTGACGGGGTATCCCGCGGCGCATCCGCTCATGCCGGCATCGGAAATTCCTTCTTTGATGGCGGCATGGTACTCTTCCGGAATAACCGTTTCGTCAATCCGGTTGATGATTTCAAGCCCCTCTCCACGCGCATTGGGTTCAAGTTTCAATTCCACGTGGCCGAAATGTTTCTTGTCGCCCAGTTCGCGTTCGAAGATCCGTCCTATTTCGATGGGCCTGCTGATGGTCTCGCGATAGACAACCTTCGGTTTTCCGACGTTGACCTTCGTGTTGAACTCTCTCATCAGCCGGTCGAGGATAATCTCCAGGTGGAGTTCTCCCATTCCCGAGATGATCGTTTGGGCCGTCTCATCATCGTATTTGACTTTCAGTGTGGGGTCTTCATCGGTGAGTTTCGCCAGGGCCGTGACCAGTTTTTCCTGATCCTGGGGTGTCTTTGCCTCGATGGCCTGGCTTATCACGGGTTCGTAAAAGTCGATCGGTTCAAGGAGAATCGGATGTGCCTCGTCGCAGAGGGTGTCTCCGGTCGAGGTCTTTTTCAGCCCCGCCACGGCAACAATGAAACCGGCAACGGCTTCATCGACCCGTTCCCGTTTATTGGCATGCATCTTCAGAATCCGGGCGACCCGTTCCTTCTCACCCGTCGTCGCATTCAGGACCTCTCCCCCCGCCTTCATCCTGCCCGAATAGATCCGCATATAGGTGACCTTCCGTCCTTCATCCATCATGATCTTGAAGGCCAGGGCCGCAAGAGGCTCCTTCACGACGCTGCGTCGCGTTTCCTTCTCCCGGGTAAGGGGATTGATCCCCTCGACAGGGGGAACTTCTTCCGGTGAGGGCAGAAAATCAACCACCGCATCGAGGATGGGCTGTATGCCGATGTTGCGGAGGGCCGTTCCGCAGAGGACCGGCACAACCTCCAGAGCGATGGTCGCCTTTCTGATGGCGCCGACAAGTTCCTTTTCCTCGATGGTTTCTCCCTCCAGGTATTTCTCGGCGATGGCGTCATCGAATTCGGCAATCGTTTCAATGAGCCGTTCCCGGTATTCACGGGTCCTGGATTCCATATCCGCGGATATGTCGGAGTCTTCATAGGAGAGCCCCAGCGATGCCTGATCCCAGGTAAAGACTTTCTGTTTCAGGAGATCGATCACCCCCATGAACGTATCGTTTTCAATCAGGGGGATCTGGAGTATAAGAGGCGTCGAGTTGAACCGTTCCTCCATCATTTCGACGGTGCCGAAATAATCGGCCCCGACCCGGTCCATTTTATTGATAAAGGCGATCTTGGGTACGTGGTATTTATCCGCCTGGTGCCACACCGTCTCGGATTGCGGTTCCACACCGCCGACGGCGCAGAAGACCGCGACGACTCCGTCCAGCACCCGCAGTGACCGTTCGACTTCAATCGTGAAATCGACGTGGCCGGGGGTGTCGATGATATGAATCTCGGCGTTTTTCCACTGGCAGGTAGTAACGGCCGAGGTGATGGTGATCCCCCGTTCCTGTTCCTGGGGCATCCAGTCCATAACGGCCTGGCCATCGTGGACTTCACCCATCTTGTACGTTCTTCCCGTGTAGAAGAGCACCCGCTCGGTTACCGTCGTCTTGCCCGCATCGATGTGGGCGACGATCCCGATATTTCGTATATTTGAAAGTTTTATTGCAGCAGCCATCGTATTCGTCCCGTTCGTAATTCCGCCTCAGGAGGCACTTTCGACAATCAATTCCCGGTTTGTCGTAAAGGGGTAACGGGCATCGACGTGTCCTTTGATTGATTCGATTTCTTTCCCTTCCACCAGAAGCTTCACTTTATTGACATCGGGCACATTAAGGGTAATCGTGTTTGTCAGAGAGTAGACCGTCATGATCTCGCTGGCACTGCCGCCGGGGTGGAGGTAGATGAAATTCTTGTCGAAATTGAGATAGGCCGTGCCGTTGTTTTTAATCTCGATGCTCTTCAGGGTGGTTTCCTTCGGAAGCGTCTCCACAAGATTTGTGTGGGGCCCTTCGATAAGGGCTTCAACAAGGCGTGCAACCTGTTCCCTGCTTGTGGTTTCCTTCGTTACATAGCGCAACTCGGGCATGAGGAACCGTTCATTGGAATCGGAAAAGTATAACTGTGCCTCCACCTTTTTCTTGTTGTAGGCGGTGGTTCCCGTATCAGTTGCGGGTCTGTAGATATAATCGAAAAGCGAGATGGAGAGGAATACGAGAAAACCCACACATACCATGATGACGAGTGAGAGTGTAAAGAGCCTGAGATTCT
>Ga0272441_10004488_pt1 | contig 25198 bp, 16 predicted proteins | sample SSMProp6N_FD_193582 | JGI IMG/M metagenome (GOLD analysis project Ga0272441, IMG submission 193582) | Marine sediment archaeal communities from Little Sippewissett salt marsh, Falmouth, MA, United States - SSM-Prop-6N | ecosystem: Environmental > Aquatic > Marine > Wetlands > Sediment ...
TCGGTCCTGGTGGACCTCGCGTCGGCTTACGTCGACGCGGGAGCCAGGCTGCGCGCCTTCGGCGCGGAGGGCTCGGTGCGAAAGCTGCTGGGCCTCGCCGGCGCGGCCAACCCGATGGAACTGTGCGCCTCGGAGGAGGAGGCCCTAAGGGGCGACTGACGCGGGGCGTGCCCGCGTGCGTGGAGATGCGATGCCGGACCAGGAAGAGGTGCTCTTCGGCGAGCTGGCGCTCCAGCAGGGCGCCGTCAGCGAGGAGCAGCTCACCCAGTGCCTGCTCGACCAGAAGACGATGGCGCTCATGGGCATCAATCAGCCCATCGGCGAGATCATGGTCGGCAAGGGCTACCTGAAGCGCAAGTCGCTGCGGAAGCTCCTGCGCGAGCAGCAGAAGCGCACCGGCAAGCAGATACTCGTCGGCCGCTACGAGATGATTTCCAAGATCGGCGGCGGCGGCTTCGGCGACGTCTACAAGGCGAAGATAACCGGCACCGACGAGATCGTGGCCGTGAAGGTCCTGCCGCCCGAACTCGCCCGCAACAAGGACTACGTCGCCCGCTTCCGCCGCGAGGCCAAGGTGGCCTCGCGCCTCCGCCACCCGAACATCGTCCGCGCCATCGGGATGGGCAAGTCGCTCGGTTACTACTACTTCGCCATGGAGTTCGTCGAGGGCGAAACCGCCGCCAAGCGCATCGACCGCAAGGGCTCGTTCCCCGAGGCCGAGGCCCTCGCCGTGGTGCACCACATCACCAGTGCGCTGTGCCACGCGCACGACGCGCACCTGGTGCACCGCGACATCAAGCCCGACAACATCTTCCTCACCACGGACGGCGGCGCGAAGCTCGGCGACCTCGGCCTCGCCCGCTTCACCGACGATGCCGAGACGCGCCTGACGCTGCCGGGGACGATCCTCGGCTCGGTCTACTACATCAGCCCCGAGCAGGCCAGGGGCGACCGCAAGATCGACATCCGCTCCGACATCTACTCGCTCGGCGCGTCGCTCTACCACATGGCGACCGGCCAGGTCCCGTTCGAGGGGACCACCCTCGTCTCCATCCTCAGCAAGCACCAGAACGAGAAGTTACCGTGGCCCGCGGAGATAAAGCCGGAGCTCTCGGACAACCTCTGCCGCCTCGTCGCCAGCATGATGGCGAAGGACCCCGCCGACCGCTACCAGACGCCGGCGGAACTCCTCGCCGACGTCGACCGCGTGCTGAAAGGCAAGCCCCACGCGCGCGCACTGCCCGCGGCCGAGAGCACGTCCATCCGGCTCGCCGGGACGACGGCCATCGTCCCCCCGCCGGGGCAGAAGGCGCCACCCGCGCAGCCTGCGCCCCGCGAGTCGCGTCCCGCGCCGGCTCCCGTCCCACCGAAGCCCCGGCCCATGGTGACCGTCGGGCCCCCCCGGGTCCGCCCCTCCGCCCCGCCGGGCCCCTCCGCACCCGCCGTCCCCGGGGCCATCTTGGATGAGCCGGCCGCGGCCGAGGACACCGAGCCGCTCTCGGGGAACGTGGGCAAGCCCCTGCCGGCCCGTCCGCCCCGGCGCTGGAGCCTCTTGAAGACAATGCTGAAGCTGGCGCTGGGGGGGCTGCTCGCGGGCTCGATCGCGTATGCGATGTTCCCGCCGCGGATGAAGGCCGAGGTGCGCGCGAAGGCCGCGGCCGCCTGGCACCGGCTCCGCGGCGCTGTGATGCGTAGACGGGGGGGGCAGTGACGCTCGGCTCAGCCCTCGAGCAGCGCCTGCACGTCGACGACGCGCCCCTCGGCCATCGAGACGTTCGCCGCCGCGCCCAGGAGCACGGCCTGGCAGCCCTCCATCAGCGAGGCCATGCGCGGGCTGCGCTCGGGGCTCTTCCACGACTCGATGAAGAAGTCGTGCCGGAGCCCCGGGTCGGCGCCGCCGTGGCCGCCGGTGACCTTCGGGATCTCGACGTCGCGGATGCCCTCGCCCGGCAGGAACGCGCGCAGGCTGCGCCCCGCCGTGTCGGCCAGGCCCGGCGTCGCGTTTGTGCCCGGTGCCCAGTCGGCCGAGCCGATCGCGGTGTACTCGAGGCGGCCCCGCGTGCCCGAGAAGGCGATGCGGTGCCCCTCGAACGGGCAGTAGGCGACGAGCGTGTAGACGCCGCGCACGCCGTTCTCGTACTCGAAGACGGAGTGGTAGTTGTCCTCGGTGGTGATCTCCTCGCGGAACACGCAGCCGTCGCGCAGGTAGCCCGAGTCGGCCTCCGCATCGCGGTAAAGACCGATGGTGATGTCGTGGTTGAAGATGTCGGCGTGGAACTCGCACTCGTCGGCGTGAGCGCATCCGGTGCAGCGCTCGCCGCGGAAGGGGCCGTTCTTCCCGTAGAAGGAGACGCCGCCCGTCGCGAACATCGTCCTCCCGAAGGAGCCCACGATGTAGTTGAGGATGTCGTAGTGGTGGCTCGCCTTGTGGACCGCGAGGCCGCCGGAGTTCGCCTTGACGCCGTGCCAGCGGCGGAAGTAGTCGGCGCCGTGGTGCCGGTCGAGGTAGTCGTTGTACTCGACAAAGATCAGGTCGCCGATCAGCCCGTCGTCGATCACCTCCTTGACCTTGCTGAAGCCCGGGCTGTAGCGGACGTTGTGCGTGACGAGGACGTCGCCCTCGGAGGCCGCCTCGGCGGCGAGTATCGCCCTCACCTGCGCCTCGTCGACGCAGACGGGCTTCTCGCAGAAGACGCGCTTGCCGTACTCGAGGCCTTTGAGGATGACACCGGCGTGGGCGGCGTCCTTCGTGGCGACGATGACGCCGTCGAACTCGAGCGAGCCCGCGAGCTCGTCGAAGTCGGTCGAGCACGGGAAGCCCTCGGGCTTCTCTAGCTGCCGCCGCACGAAGTCCATCCGCGCGGGGCTGACGTCGTGCAGCCCGACCACCTCGGACTCGGCGCTCAGCTCCTCGTCGAACGTGAGCGGCCTGCCGAACATGCCGAGGCCCCGGCTGCCGGTGCCCGCGAGAATGTATCTCTTCTTCGCCATCGGATCCCCCCCAACCCCCGTCACTGGTGTCACGCAAATCGCCGGAAGGCACTCCGGCGGCTATTTCCCGGCCCCGGCCCCGGCCCCGTCCCCGTCATCATCATCCTCGTCGTCGTCACCGGCCCCGTCCTCCTCGCCGGTCTCGTCGGAGTCCGGCTCGTTCGCGTCGGCCCCCTCCCCGGGGAGCTCGTCGGCCGCCCCGCCGGGCACCGCCTCGGCCCCCGGGGGCTCGGTCTCCTCGCGCGGGACCTTGGCGAGCATCACGAGCGCGTCGCCCTCCGCCTTGAAGGAGACCACCCGCACTCCCTGCGCCGCGCGCCCCGTGACGCGAATCTGGCGGACGGGCATCCGGACGACCTGGCCCGCCCCGGTGATGGCCATCACCTCGTCGTCCTCGGCGACCGCCATGCAGCTGACGACGGGGCCGTTGCGCTTGGAGGTGTTGATGTTGATCACCCCCTGCCCGCCGCGCTTGATGAGCCGGTAGTCCTCAACGGCCGAGCGCTTGCCGTAGCCGTTCTGGCAGACGGTCAGCACCTTGAGCCCGGAGGCCGGCCGCACGAGCGCCACCACCTCGTCGCCCTTCTTGAGCCGGATGCCGCGCACGCCCGCCGCCGAGCGCCCCATGGCGCGTACGTCCGACTCGGCGAACCTGGCCGCCATGCCGTTCCGCGTCGCCAGGATCAGTTCGTAGCTTCCGTCGGTGACGGTGCAGCCGACGAGCCGGTCATCCTTCTTGAGGCTGGTGGCGATGATGCCGCCCCGGCGGGGGTGGCCGAAGGCCGAGAGGGCCGTCTTCTTGATGACGCCCTTCGCCGTCGCCATCACGACGTAGTGCTCGTCGTCGAACTCGCGCACGGGGATCGACGCCGTCACGTGCTCGTCGCGCCCCAGCCGCAGGACGTTCACCACCGCCCGCCCCTTCGAGGCCCGGCCGAGCTGCGGGATGTCGTAGACCTTCAGCCAGTGGACCTTGCCCTTGTCGGTGAAGAAGAGGATGTAGTCGTGCGTCGAGGCGACGAAGAGGGACTCGATGACGTCCTCCTCCTTCACCCGCATGCCCATGATGCCCTTGCCGCCGCGGTGCTGCGAGCGGTAGCTCGAGAGCGGCTGCCTCTTGATGTACCCCTCGTGCGTGATGGAGACCGCCATCTGCTCCTCGGCGATGAGGTCCTCGATGGAGAAGTCCTCCACCGAGCCGGTCACCTGGGTGCGGCGCGGGTCGCCGTACTTCTCCTTGAGCTCGAATACATCCTCGCGAATGATGTCGAGCACCGCGTCCTCGTCGGAGAGTATCGCCACGTAGCCCCTGATCTTCTCGCGGAGCTCGTCGTACTCGTTCTGCACCGCGTCCCGCTCGAGGCCCGTCAGGCGCTGCAGCCGCATCTCCAGGATCGCCGTCGCCTGGCGCTCGGAGAGCCCGAACTTCCGCTGCAGGGCCTCGCGGGCCGCCGGCACGTCCTTCGAGGCGCGGATCGTCTCGATGACGGCGTCGATGTTCTCGAGGGCCACGAGCAGCCCCTCGAGGATGTGCGAGCGCTCGCGCGCGAGCCTCAACAGATACTCGGTCCGCCGGCGGATGACGACCACGCGGTGGTCGCGGAAGCACTCGAGCATCTCCTTGAGGCCGAGCGTCCGCGGCCGCCCGCCCACGAGCGCGATCATCTGGATCGAGAAGGAGCTCTGCATCGGCGTGCGCTGGTAGAGCTGGTTCAGGACGACGTTCTCGTCCTCGCCCCGGGCCAGCTCGACGGCGATTCGCAGGCCCTCGCGGTCGGAGTGGTCCTGCACGTCGGCGATGCCCCGGACGACCTTGTCGCGCGCCGCCTGGGCGATCCGCTTGACGAGCGTCTCCTTGGTGATCTGGTACGGGATCTCGGTGATGACGATCGTCTTCTTGCCCGAGTCGGCGGTCTCGACGTGGACGCGGCTGCGGACCACGAGCTTGCCGTGCCCCGTCCTGTAGGCGCTGCGGATGCCGCCCCGGCCGCAGATGATGCCGCCGGTGGGGAAGTCGGGGGCCGGGATGTGCTTCATGAGCCCCTCGACGGTGATGGCCGGGTCGTCGATGAGGGCCACCACGGCGTCGGCGATCTCGCCGAGGTTGTGCGGGGGGATGCTCGTCGCCATGCCGACGGCGATCCCGGAGGCTCCGTTCGCCAGCAGGTTCGGGAACTTCCCCGGCAGCACGGCCGGCTCGGTCAGCCGGGCGTCGTAGTTGGGCACCATGTCGACGGTGTCGCGCTGCAGGTCGTCGAGCAGCTCGACGGCGACGGGCGACATCCTCGCCTCGGTGTACCGCATCGCCGCCGCGGGGAAGCCGTCGATCGAGCCGAAGTTGCCCTGCGGGTCGACGAGCGTGTAGCGCATGTTGAAGTCCTGCGCCATGCGCACCAGCGTCGGGTAGACCACCTGCTCGCCGTGGGGGTGGTAGTTGCCCGAGGTCGTGCCGCAGATGAGGGCGCACTTGACCCGCGACGACCTGGGGCTCAGGTTGAGCTGGTTCATCGCGACCAGCACGCGCCGCTGGCTGGGCTTCAGGCCGTCGCGCGCGTCGGGGAGCGCGCGCGAGACTATCACGCTCATCGCGTAGGTGAGGTAGCTCTCCTTGAGGTCCTCGTCGATCGGGACCTCGCGGACGTTGCTCTCTGTCGCCGGTGCGTCGCCCATCGTCTATGCCCTGCCTCCGCCTGGCCGGGGTTCGCCGCCGGAACTCAGACGTCGAGGTTCGACACCTCCAGCGCGAAGCGCTCGATGAACTCGCGCCTCGCCCCGACGCCCTCGCCCATGAGGATGGTGAATATGCGGTCCGCCTCTATCATGTCCTCGACCGTCACGCGGAGCAGCATGCGCTTCTCCGGGTCCATGGTCGTGTTCCAGAGCTGGTCGGGGTTCATCTCGCCGAGCCCCTTGTACCGCGTTATGCTGATGCCCTTGCTGCCGAGCTCCCGGATCGCCGGCACCACCTCCGTCAGCGACGCGAGCGTCGCCGCCGTGCCGTCGGAGGAGAGCTCGAAGCGCGCCTCGGGCTCCATCCCCGGCTGGGCCGCCTCGCCGAGGATGTCCTCCCTTGAGAAGCCCAGCGCCGCGAGCTCGGCCAGCAGGTCCGTCACGTCGCGGCTCTCGAATATCTCCTGCTGCAGGAGCTTGCGCGCCCCGTTCGCCTCGTCGGCGTCGTCCTCCTCCACCACCTCGGCCCGCCGCGAGGCGCGGAAGCCCGCGAGCTCGTCCTCGCTGTAGAAGAACGTCTCGTCGTCGCCATCGAGAATCCTGAAGACCGGCAGCAGCCCGTCGCGCTCGGCGGCCAGCAGCCGCTCGAGCGAGAAGCCCTTCTTCTGCAGCCGCACGCCCACGGCCTCGAAACGGCCGAGCGCCTTCGTGAGCTCCGTCAGCTCGCGTCCCGAGACGTCCCGGTCGCCCTCGAACACCTTCAGCGACGCGCCGTCGAGGCCGAGCCCGAGGAGCGCCGAATTCTTCTGGTCCTCTGTGCGGATGTACTCCTCCTTGCGCCTGCGTCGGAAGAGGTAGAGCGGCGGCTGCGCCACGTAGACCCGGCCGGCCTCGATCAACTTCGGCATGTGCCGCAGGAAGAACGTCAGCAGCAGCGTGCGGATGTGCGAGCCGTCGACGTCGGCGTCGGTCATGATTACGATCTTGCCGTAGCGGAGCCCACCGATGTCGAACTCGCCGCCGATGTTGGTCCCCACCGCCGAGATGATCGCGGCGATCTCGCGGTGCGCCAGCATCTTGTCGAGCCGCGCCTTCTCGACGTTGAGTATCTTGCCCCTGAGCGGCAGTATCGCCTGGTATCGCCTGTCGCGCCCGCCCATAGCGCTGCCGCCCGCCGAGTCGCCCTCCACCAGAAAGAGCTCGGTCGACTCCACGTCCTTCGCCTGGCAGTCGGCGAGCTTCCCCGGCAGGTTCCCCGACGTGAGCGCGCCCTTGCGGCGCGCCAGGTCGCGCGCCTTCTTCGCCGCCTCGCGCGCCGCCGCGGCCTGGATCGCCTTGCTGATGATGCTCCGCGCGTTGCCCGGGTGCTCCTCGCAGTACATCGAGAGCGCCGCGTTCGTGACGCGCTCGACGATGCCCTCCACCTCCGAGTTGCCGAGCTTCGTCTTCGTCTGCCCCTCGAACTGCGGCTCCGGCACCTTCACCGACAGGACCGCCGCCAGCCCCTCGCGCATGTCGTCGCCCGACGGCGGATGCCCGCCCTTCAGCAGGTCGCTCTGCCGCGCGAACCGGTTGAACGTCCGGGTCACGGCCGAGCGGAAGCCGACGAGGTGCGTGCCGCCCTCGATGGTGTCGATGTTGTTGGCGAAGGAGAGCACCGTCTCGCTGTAACCGTCGGTATACTGCAGCGCGACCTCCACGCTCACGCCGTCGACCTCCTTCTCGGCGTATATGACGTCGGAGTGGAGCACGTTCTTGTTCGCGTTCAGGTGCCTGACGAACGCCTGGATGCCGCCCTCGTAGCGGAAGGTCTCCTCGCTGTCGGTGCGCTCGTCGATCAGCTTGACCGAGAGCCCCCTGTTGAGGAAGGCAAGCTCGCGCAGCCGCTTCGCGACCACCTCGTAGCGGAACTCCCTCTCGGGGAAGATCTCGGCGTCGGGGCGGAACGTGACGCGCGTGCCGCTCGCCTTCGCAGGCCCGAGCTCCTTCACCTCGAAGGCCGGCTCGCCGCGCTCGTACTTCTGCATGTAGGTCGCGCCGTCGCGCCTGACCTCCACCTCCATCCACTCCGAGAGCGCGTTGACGCAGCTCACCCCCACGCCGTGGAGCCCGCCCGACGCCCGGTACGACTTCTTGTCGAACTTGCCGCCGGCATGGAGCGTGGTCATCACGACCTCGAGCGCCGACTTCCCCTCGGTCTTGTGCACTCCGACGGGGATGCCGCGGCCGTCGTCGCGCACCGTAACCGAGCCGTCCCCGCGCAACCGGACGACGATGTGGCCGCAGTGCCCTTCGCTCGCCTCGTCGACCGAGTTGTCCACTACCTCGAATATCAGGTGGTGGAGCCCCCTTGCGGCCGTGTCGCCGATGTACATCGCCGGCCGCTTGCGGACGGCCTCGATGCCGCCGAGCACCTTGATGGACTCGGCGTCGTAGCGGTGCTCGCCCGGACCGCGCGACGGCTCCTCCGCCGGCTTGTCGCCGCGCTTCCGCTGCTTCCCGTCATTATCCTTCTTCTTGGCCGCGCTCACGATTCTCCACCCAGCTCGAACCTCACGTCCACCACCGGCAGCGGCCGCTCGCCAGACTGCAGGCTCTCAAGGATCCCCTCCTTGTAGAAGCCCGCCAGCTCGGCCAGGAGCGCGCTCGATTCCACCCCGATCCGCAGCACGCGGCGGTCGTAACCCGTCACGCTGGTGCGCGCCGCGATCTCCGGGCCGACCACCTCGACCCACTTCGCCTCGGCCTCCTCGCGCGTCCGCGCGCCCCGTCGGGCGCTTCCCTTCACGATCTTCTTGACGAGGTCGCCGATTGGCTCCGGGCCGTCGCCGCCCGCCTTGGCGTCCCGACGCTTTCCGCGGCGCCGCGCCACTAGAGCTTCACGGGCATGACGACGTACGTGTACTCCTTGCCTTCGCGCACGAGGAGCGGCCTGTCCGCGGCCTCGAACTCGATCGCCACTTCGTCGGCGTCGAGGACGCGCAGCCCCTCGGCCACGAAGGCCGGATTGAACGCGACGGCCAGCTCGTCGCCCTCGTAGGTGCCGTCGAGCGCGATGGAAGCCGTGCCGATCTCCGGCGTCTTCGCCTCGAGCGTCTGCTTCCCGGGCCCGAGCGAGAACTTGACTGAGCGCGATTCGTCCGTCGTCATGACGATCGCCTGGCGGAGCGCACGAGTCAGCTTCGCGGCCGATATGGTAAGCTTCTTGTCGCTGGCCGTCGGCACCACCTCTTCATATCGGGGAAAGCTGCCCTCGACGAGCCGCCCCGCGAGCGTTACCTCGGCGGTCCTGGCGAGGAGTTCGTTCCCGGCGAGCTGCAGCTCCACCACCGCCGGCTTGGCCGACTTTTTCTCTTCCTCCTCCTCGCCGGTCCTGGATTCACGGCCCCCCGAGAGCTTTATGAGCTCGGATACCATCTTGATGGGGAGTATGGCGCTCGACGACGGTGCCTTCTTCTTGCCGCCTATCTTCGCGCGCGCCACGGCCAGGCGGCGGCCGTCGGTTGCCGCGAACTCCATCTCCTTCCCCTTGCACTGCATCGAGACGCCGTTGATCGCATATCGCGTCTGCTCCTTCGACGCGGCGAACTGCACCCGCGAGAGCACCTTGGCGAACTCCGCCGCATCCACCGTCACCGTCACCTCGTCGAACGCCGGCACCTCTGGGAACTCATCCGGCGGAGACCCGACGAGAGTGAACTCCCCGCCCGCCGTGAGCTTCGCCCTGTCGTCCTTGGTCTCGAGCACTACCTCGCCCGACGGCGCGTCTCTCAGAAGCCCTACCAGCCTGGCGGCGCTGAGCACTGCCTTTCCGGCCTTGGTATCGGTCGCCTCGAACGTGGCACGTATCCCGACCTCCAGATCCGTGGCGAGGAGCTCCACCTTGCCATCCCCGCGGGCATCGATGAGCACGTTCTGGAGGATCGGCTTCGTGCTCCTCTGCGGAACGACTCCGGCAACGGTTCCGAGCGCCTTGTGGAGGACATCCCTGTCTGCAACGAGCTTCATACCCTACCCCCTGGTGCGGCATCGGGTGCCGCGGCAACCGAAGAGACGCGGAAAAAATGAGTAATACTGGTGTTACTTATATAACTATTCATAGTATTCTTATGCCTGTCGAAACTGTCGATACGCCCTCCGCCCGCGGGCCTAAACCCCCGGAGACCAAGGGTTTAGCTCCTGTATGGCCCTCTGTCGAAAACCGGTGGGCCGTCTTCGCACTAACCGTGGCGGGCCGTTGCGTCGGCGAGGCGAGGTGAGCCGCTTGGGCGCTCGGCCTCCACAGCGGGTTGCGGGGCGCAACGGAAGCCCACAAGTGGCTGTGGGGGGACGCCGCCCCGGCTCGCCGCCGCGAATTCACATGCGGGCCACAGGTTGTTGACGTCTCGCTCACAGTGAACCCCGGTCTCCCCTGCGACCTGCGCGCGCGACGATGGCCCGCTTCAGCTCGTCGACGACCGCCGCCGGCGAGCCCCCGCGTGCCACCTGGCTGGCCACCTTGTCGCACGCGTACTTGACGCTCGAATGGTCGCGGCCGCCGAAGTGCCCGCCGGTCTCCTTGAGCGATGCGCCGGTCAGCTCGCGGACGAGGTACATCGCGACGTGCCTGGCGCGGGCGAGCGAGCGGGCGCGCGATTTGGACTGCAGATCGGCGACGGAGAACTCGAAGAAGTCGGCCACCGCCCGCTGGACCTCGTCCAGCGATACGAGGCGATCCCGCCGCACGCGCGAGTCGCCGGAGCCCAGCACCTCGGCGGCGACCGCGGCGTCGATCTCGGCCCCCATGAGCGCGGCGTAGCCGAGAAGTTTTATCACCGCGCCCTCGGTCTCGCGGATGTTGGCCGACTCGGACGACGCTACCATCTGGACCACGTCGTCGGGCAGCTCGTGCCCGCGCTCGCGGGCCTTGCGGCGGACTATCTCGAGAGTCGTCTCGAAGGTGGGTGGCTCGATCTCGGCCACGAGACCCCAGCGGAAGCGGCTCACCAGGCGCTCCTCGATGGACGGGACCTCGGCCGGGGCCGAGTCGCTGGAGAGGATGATCTGGCGATGCGCGTTGTAGAGGCTGTTGAAGAAGTGGAAGAATTCCTCCTGCGTCCGCTCGCGCTGCGAGAGAAAATGGATGTCGTCGACGGCGAGGACGTCGGCCCGCCGGGTCCAGTCGCGGAACTCGTCCAGACGGCCCGCCTCGATGGCGGAGAAGTAGCGGCTCTGGAACTCGTCGCAGGAGGCGTACAGGACGTATAGGTTGGGATCGCGCTCCAGCAGCCGGTGGCAGACCGCCTGCAGGAGGTGGGTCTTGCCGAGGCCGACGCCCGCGTGGACGAAAAAGGGGTTGTACGCCTCGCCGGGGGCGTCGCTCACGGCCAGCGCCGCCGCGTGCGCGAGGCGGTTTGACGGGCCGATCACGAAGTTCGCGAAGGTGTACCGCTCGTTGAGCCCCGGCCGGGCGGGGGCGATCGGCCCGGGGGCGGCCACGATCTCGAGCCTGAGCGGCCGGTCGTCCCGGTCGGACATCGCCCAGGCCAGGAGTTCACCGCAGCGGCCCTCGGCCGCGTCGCGCGAGGCGTCGTCGTTAGCCCGGACGACCAGCCGCCCGGAGTCGCACGAGATGCACTCGAGCCCCGAGAGCGACTCGGCCGCGCCGCCCTCCGGCAGCTGCGCTTCCGCCGCCGCGACGGCCCGCTGCCAGCGTTCGGCGAGGGGCTGTTGAGGGGCGTTCTCGGGCGCCACGGGGGCTTCTCCGGGCCGGGGCCGGGGGCGAAAAAACCGCGTTCCTACGGGTGCACAGGGCCTCGAAAGGTGGCCACAACGAGGATATTTTATCCCGCCGCGCCGGGACTGACAAGTCAAAAACCACCCGCCGCAGGGCGCCCCGGCGGGCCCGGAGCGCTTGAACGAAGCGCCCCGGTGGGGTAGTCTTTACCGGGGACGGCGCCGGGCGGGGGCCGCGCGGAGGGACCCTTGGGCGAGCTGGCACTCATCGAGTGGATACGCGGGCACGCGATCGGGGCGGGCGCGGGCGAGGTCGTGGTCGGGCCCGGCGACGACGCGGCGATCCTGCGCATCGGCGCAGAGCTCGTCGCCTTCGCCACCGACGCGGTCGTCGCCGGCATCCACTTCGGCCCCGGCGCGGCAGGGAGCGCCGTCGGGTGGAAGGCCCTCGCGGCCAACGTGTCGGACCTGGCCGCCGTGGGGGCGGAGCCCGTGGCCTCGGTGGCGGCGGTGGCCCTGGGCACGCCCGGCGGCGACGAATACGGCCGGGCCGTCTACGAGGGCCTGGCCGCATGCGCAGCCGAGTTCGGCTGCCCCGTCGTGGGCGGCGACGTCTCGGCGGCGCCGGAGGGGGCGGCGACGGTCGTCTCGGTGAGCGTCATCGGCCGCTTCGCCGGCGGCGCCCGGCCCGTGCTGAGGTCGGGCGCGGCGCCCGGCCAGCCCGTATACGTGACGGGAGAGCTGGGTGGGAGCGGCCTCGGCCGCCACATGGAGTTCCGGCCGCGGCTCGCCGAGGGTCTCTGGCTCGCGCGCGAAGGGCTGGCGGCGGCGATGATAGACGTCTCGGACGGGCTGGCTGCGGACATCGCCCACATATGCCGCGAGTCCGGCGTCGGGGCCGTGATCGACGAAGGGGCCGTGCCCGTCTCGGCCGCCGCCCGCGAGGCGGCAGAGGAGTCGGGCCGGACGGCTCTGGAGCACGCCCTCGCCGACGGCGAGGACTTCGAGCTGCTGTTCACGGTGGCGCCGGGCGACGCGGCGGGGCTCGAAAGCGGGTGGCCGACGGACCTCCGCCTCACGCGCCTCGGCGAGACGACGGATCGCGCCGGGGAGATCGTCCTGCGCACGGCGGCCGGCGGCGAGGGGCCGATCGGCGTCGGGGGCTACGAGCACGGCTTGGGGGGCGGGGGGGCCGGGGGGGCCGGGGGGAGCGGGGCGTGACGGTGACGACGGACTCGCCGGAGGAGACGATGCGGCTGGCCGCTAGGGTGGCGCGCGAGCTCGCTGCCGGTGATGTCGTGGCGCTCACGGGCGAGCTCGGCTCCGGCAAGACCGTCTTCACCAAGGGGCTGGCGTCGGGCCTCGGCGTCGCGAGCGCCCGCGAGGTGACGAGCCCGACGTATGTCATCATGGTCGCGTACGAGGGCGACGAGGGCGTGCGCGGCCTGCCGCTCTATCACTTCGACGCCTACAGGCTCCGCTCGGCGGCCGAGTTCCTCGCGCTCGACGGCGGCGAGACGGTCGGCGAGCGCGGCGTGTCGGTGATCGAGTGGGCCGACCGCGTCGCCGGGGCGCTACCGGAGAGGCGCGTCGACGTCCACCTGGAGGTGACGGGTGAGATGACGCGGACCATCACGATCGCGCCGCGCGGCGGGAGACCTGAGCTCGCGTCGCGGCTCGAGGAGGCGGCCGGGTGAGCGACGCGCGGAAAGAGCCCGGGGTACCCGCCGACGGCGAGTCGCCGGACGGCGGGCCGCTGGACCCCGGCGGGTACGAGGGCCCCCTCGCGGGCCGCATGGGTGAGGAGCTCGTCGGCCGGACGGTGGGCGGCTGCCGGATTCTCCGCGAGCTCGGCCGCGGCGCGGCGGGCTCTGTATACCTGGCCGAGCAGCTCTCGCTCAAGCGCAAGGTGGCGATGAAGATACTGGCGCCGCACCTGGCGCGGCGGCCGGAGGTGCTTGAGCGGTTCGTGCGCGAGGCGCAGGCGGCGGCGCAGCTGGTCGACGGTAACATCGTGCAGGTCTACGATGTCGGGTCCGACGGCGGGGCGCACTACATCCGCATCGAGTTCGTCGACGGCGAGACGGTCCAGGACATGCTCGACCGCGAGGGGAGGATCCCCGTGGCCCGGGCCGTCGAGATCACGCGCCAGGCGGCCATGGGCCTTGCCCGCGCCGAGGAGTCGGGGCTCGTCCACCGGGATATCAAGCCCGAGAACCTGATGGTCTCGACGCGCGGCGAGGTGAAGATCGCCGACTTCGGCCTCGCGAAGCGCGTCGGGGACGCCGGCGGGGAGGAGTCGTCCATCACACACGACGGCACCGTCGTCGGGACCCCCTACTACATGAGCCCCGAGCAGGCCTCGGACCTGGAGGTCGACACGCGGTCGGATATCTACTCGCTCGGGGCCACGCTCTACCACATGGTGACGGGCCAGCCGCCGTACTCGGGCAGCAACTACATGTCGGTCCTGAAGAAGCACCTTGTCGAGCCCCTCGTGCCGGCCCGCGAGCGCTACGCCGCCTGTCCCGAGGAGGTGAGCAGGCTCATCGACAGGATGATGGCCAAGGACGTCTCGGTGCGCTTCCAGTCGGCGCGGGAGGTCCTCGTGGCGATCGGCGGGATCAAGAAGATCCTCCGCGCGGGGCTTCGCCGGAGCGTCCCGAAGCCGGCGGCCGCCGAGACGCCGGAGCGCAACCGCCGGCGCTACCGCCGCATCGCCGCCGACTTCGTGGCCTCGGTCGCCGAGAGGACGGCGGCGCCCGACGTGGCGGCGGAGCTGGCCGCGCGCATCCGCGACATCTCGGAGGGCGGGCTCTACGTCGAGACGGAGAGGCTCTTCGCCGTGGGCGCCATGGTGGAGGTGGGCTTCCGGCTCTCCGATGCGACGCCGCCCGTTCGGGTCCTCGGCATCGTGCGCTGGCTGCGCGAGACGGGGGAGGAGACGGGCATGGGCATCGAGTTCGTGCAGATCCCGCGCGTGGCGGCCGAACCCGTCCAGCGCTTCCTCTCGGAGGGCGAGTCGGCCGGGGCCCTGGGGCGGCTCACGCGCACGGGGCTCCACCGGAGGCTGCTCCGCTTCTACTACGAGAGCCGAGGCGACTCGGCCTCGCTCGCCGAGATCGCGGGCAAGGTGGGCTCGAGCGTCTCGCTCGTGAGGCCCGCGGTGAGGGAGCTCGAGCAGCACGGCCTCGCCCGCGTCGAGCAGGGCGAGGTCGCGTTCCTCCCGGCCGAGGACGGCGCTCTCCGCCGCCGCATCGACACGTGGATACTCCAGGAGCGGGCCCGGGAGGACTGAGGCGGCCCGGTTCTCTCCCTTCCCCCCTCCCTGCGGCCCTCTCGCGGGCGGATTTTTCGGGGTATTTCGGAAAAAAATTCAAGCCGGGCACGCTTTGGCTCCGATGAATACTTGCGGCTCGTTGGCTGGGGGGGGACCCAGGTGAGCTACTCGTTCAAGGACTACCTCCGGGACAGAGGCGAGTTCGTGGACGACGAGGAGGTCTTCGGCCGCGCGCCCCTCACCGAGCGCGTCTTCCGCGAGTTCAAGCTCGGCGTCTTCACGATGTTCGTCATTACGCTGCTTCTCGTCACCCTCTTCTACGACAACGAGCCCCGCGTGCCCGACACCGACGTGCGGGCGCCGGAGCCGCCGGCGAAGAAGAGCCTCTACGAGCAGGTGATAGCCTTCATCCGCCCGGAGGAGAAGAAGGCCCCCGTCCGGCCCGAGGTGCGCGAGCGCCCGGAGGCCAGGACGGATAGGCGGCAGGAGCGCCCCGGTGCGCGCATCGAGCGCCCGGCCGCGCCCAGGCGCGTCGTCTGGCGCAAGTACACCGTCAGGCGCGGCGACACGCTCTACTCGATCGCCCGCAAGGTCTACCGCGACGGCACCAAGTGGAAGTTGATCCTCAAGGCCAACGACGACAAGCTGAAGAAACCCGAGGATCTCGCCGAGAAGATGGTCCTGCGCATCCCGGTCAGGAACCGGAGCTGAGGGCCGCCCCCCCCGTACCGCTTTTAAGTATCGCTCCCCTACCGCTTCACCGTCACCTCGAAGGCGTCGATGACGAGTTGCGTCCGCTCGGGCGGCTTGCCGGCAATGGCGGAGAAGACGATGATCTCGTCCCCCGGCCCCACCTTCAGCGGCCGTCCCGTCGAGTGCTCGAGGTCGCCGAGGCCGAACTCGACCGCCCCCCAGGTGCCGTTGTCGGTGATGTTCGCCGGGCGGTACCTGAAGTAGCCGTGCACGTCCTTGACGTATATGCGGACCTCGAAGAAGGTGGCGTGCCTCAGGTAGGCGGCGAAGCGGAAGCGCATGTCGGCCGAGGCGCGGAAGAGGCCGAGCTCCTTTTCCGACAGGATCACCACGGACGAGAAGTTCCTCGAGTCGATGTCCTCGCCCGAGAGCGCCCCGAGGCTGCCCTTGTAGGTGATGCGGCGGACGCGGCGGCCGCGCGCCCAGAGCTTCGACTTCTCGGCCTCGAAGTCGGAGCCGAAGACGAGTAGGCGGTCGGGGGCGGCCTCGGCCGAGATGCGGGCCCTCAGGCGCCTGAGGCCGAGGGAGCCGGCGACGAGGGTGAAGCGGATCTCTCCGTGGTCCGGCTTGCCGCGGCGCTTAACCGGGAAGTTCCTGCCCGCGGCGCTGAAGGTCGCCTCGTCGCCGCGGGCGGTGAACTCGAAGGGCAGCCAGCCGCCGCCGAGATCCGCGACCTGCGCGCCGGTGAGGTCGACCCAGAGGAGCCCGTCGTCGGTCTCGCGCAGGACGAAGGTGAGCGTGCCCGCCCCCTCGGCCCGGAACTCGCCCGTGAGGCGGATATCGCCGAAGCTCGCCCCTGAGACGAGCGAGCGGCTGAGCGGCCGGGCCGCGTCGTAGCTGAACCATATCGCCTCGCCGACGCGGCTCCAGTCGCCGTAGGCCTTCCAGCCGGCGAGCCCGTCGCCGATGAGCTGCACGACCGTCTCCCTCACCGGCGGCACGGGCTGCGGCTCGGGCCGCGGCTCGCGGGGAGAGGGCTCGGGCGTGCCGGTCGGCGGCGTCGCCTCGGGCCCGGGCTCCTTCTGCGTCGAGCGGATCTCGCGGGTGATCTGCATCAGCCGGTCGTAGGCGGTCTTGGCTGCCGTCGTGCCGGGGTACCTGGCGCAGACGTCGTCGTAGTGCCGGCAGATGTCGCGCGTCGCGCCGGGGTTCGCCGCGGCGTACTCGTTGGCGTCGGCGAGCGCACTCGCCGCCAGCGCCTCGGGATTGTCGGCGCCCGGCGGCGGCGGCACGTCCCCGGGCTCGCCCGTCTGGACCTTCGGCGGCGTCGGCGGCGCGTCGGCGGGGTCTGGGCCCGGCGGCATGGCTATCAGCACGAGGATCACGATGAAGGCGATGACGGCCGCGCTCACGATGAGCGCCTGGATGCCCGCCGGCTGGCGGCCGAACCAGTCGCTCGCGACGGCCGCGCCCTTTGAGGCCGACTCGCTGAGGCCCGCCAGGGACGAGGCGGTCTGCGTCTTGGGGCGCTCGATGGGCTTGTGGGAGCCCGTCTCCTCGAGGCGCCGCTGGCGCCTCTCCTGGCGGAGGCGCGCGGCCTTCTTCGCGGCCTCCTTGATGCGCTTCGACGAGATGTGGCTGCGCCCGACGGGGAGGAGCTGGCGGCTCGGGCTCTCGCCGCGGAGGACCTTGCGGATGTCGTCGCTGAGCTCGGCGGGGTTCTGGTAGCGGTCGGCGGGCTCCTTGGCCAGCATGCGGCTGATGAGGATGCTCGTCGCCTCCGAGACCTCGGGGTTGACGTCCGACGGCCACGGCAGCTGCTCGTTGAGGTGCTTGGTCATGATGACCGCGGCCGTCGCGCCGTCGAAGGGCACGCGCCCGGTCACGGCGTGGTAGATGGTGGCGCCCAGGGAGTAGATGTCGGAGCGCGTGTCGACGTCGTGCTCGCCGCGGGCCTGCTCTGGCGAGATGTAGTGCGGCGTGCCGATGGCCATGCCGCTCTGCGTGAGCCGCACCGACTCGTCGTGGTAGCTGCGGGCGAGCCCCAGGTCGACGAGCTTCGCCGTCTGCTCGTTGTGCAGCATGATGTTCTCGGGCTTGATGTCGCGGTGGACGATCTCGCGCCTGGCGGCGTGCTCGAGCGCCTGGGATATCTGCAGGGCGACGGCGAGCGCCTGCGGCTCCGGCATCGTCTTCTCCTGCCGGAGGAGGTCGTAGAGCGTCGGCCCGTCGATGTACTCCATGGCGAAGTAGTGGTAGCCGTCCTCGAAGCCGACATCGATGCCCGCGGCGATGTTCTCGTGGTGCAGGGCGAGCACGCTCTTCGCCTCGCGGTGGAAGCGCATCAGGTAGTCGTGGTTCTCGGCGAGCTTCGGCGGCAGGACCTTGAGGGCCACCCGGGTGTTGTTCTCGACGTCGCGGGCGAGGTAGACCGAGCCCATGCCGCCTTCGCCCAGCTTGGCGAGGATCTCGTACTTGCCGACCATCTTGTGCTCGCCGGTCCGGGTCTGCTGGCGGCGCAGCACGCTGCGGGCCTGCTCGGAGCTGAGATGGCCGAGCTCGATGAGGATCTCGCCGATGCGGCGGTCGATGCCGTTGGCCGCGTCGCGGGCCTGCTTGCGGAGCGCCTCGTGGAGCTGCGCCTCCGTGACGAAGCCCGCCTGGACGGCGACCTGGCCGAAAAGGAGATCCTGCTGGTCCGGCAAGACTCTCTCCCGGATTCACGGCCGCCCGTACCCGCACAGGCGGCTGCTACACCCCAACATAATATACGATGTAACCGGGTATATGTCAAACGGCCGGCCTCTTGACATCGCCCCGTACGGCCGGTATGCTTCGTTCTGAGGCCCCCGGCGGCTTCTTCCTGCGGCGGGGGATGGGGGTGGGGGGGGGTCCGCGGCGTGGGCGCCAGCAAAGACGTGCGCTTCGGCGACCTGGCCCTCGAGAAGGGCTACGTCACACGCGAGCAGCTCGCCGAGACCCTTGAGAACCAGAAGGCCATGGCCGGCATGGGGGTCAGGCAGCCCCTCGGCGAGGTCATGGCCGCCAAGGGCTACATCACGCGCGAGCAGCTCGTGGAGCTGCTGCGCGAGCAGCAGCGCCGCACCGGCCGCCACATCATCATCGGTGCCTACGAGATCGTCGCCAAGCTGGGCGAAGGCGGCATGGGCGCCGTCTACCGCGCGAAGGTACGCCATACCGGGGCCGTCGTCGCGCTGAAGGTGCTGCCCAAGCGCATCGCCGCCGACGGGAATTTCGTCGAGCGCTTCCACCGCGAGGCGGAGCTCGCCTCGAGGCTCGACCACCCGAACATCGTCCGGGCGATCGAGTCGGGCACCTCGGGCGGGTACCACTACTTCGCAATGGAGTTCGTCGACGGCCGGAACGTCGGCGAGCGGCTCGAGAGAGAGGGGCCGTTGCCTGAGCGCGAGGCCCTCGACATCGTCCGGCACGTGGCTCTGGCCCTGCAGCACGCGGGGTCGGTGGGGCTGGTCCACCGGGACGTGAAGCCCGAGAACATCTTCCTCACCGCCGACGCTCAGGCGAAGCTCGGCGACATGGGCCTCGCCCGCGAGGCGGGCGAGGAGGACCTGCGGATCACGCGCGACGGCATGATGGTGGGTACGCCGTACTACGTCTCGCCCGAGCAGGCCCGCGGCGCGCGCGACCTCGACACGCGCTCCGACATCTACTCGCTCGGCGCGTCGCTCTACCACATGCTGACCGGCGAGGTGCCCTTCGAGGGCGAGACGGCCCTCGAGGTCATCAACAAGCACCTGAACGAGGACCTGCCCTGGCCCTCTTACGTCAACCCGAAGGTATCCGAGGGCGCGTCCGTCCTCGTCGCCAAGATGATGGCCAAGGAGCGCGCCGACCGCTACGAGGAACCGCTCGAGGTGATCGGCGACATCGACAAGGTGCTCCGCGGCGGGGTGCCCGAGACCGACCCGCTCGAGGAGGACCGCTCCTCGGTGCAGCGGGGCGAGAAGATGCAGCTGGCCGCCGACGCCGCCAGGCGCCGCCGGCGCGAGCGCAGGGATTCGGGGGTCGACCGGCCGGCCGGGCCTGCGCGTCCGGCCCGGCGGACGAGCACGGCCGCGCGCGTGCCCGCCGCCTCCAGGCAGAACACCGTGCTCTACGTCGCGGCGGCGGCCGGGACGGCGATGCTCCTGGTGGCGCTCCTGGTAATCACCCAGCCAGCGGGGGGGGGCCGGGCCCCGAAGCCGCCGCGGCGCACCGGCACTGCGGGCGCGAGGGGCGTGGCCGGACGTACCTCGCCGCGGCCGAAGGCCCCGAAGCCGGCGACCTCGTCGCCCGCGGCGCGGAGGGCCCTCGCCGCCGCGCGGACCCGGCGCGAGGCGGGCGACTTCGACGGGGCGATCGCCGGCTACCGGGGCATCCTCTGGCAGTGGCCCGAGGACAAGGCCGCCTGCGAGACGGCCCGGGTCGCGATCGGCGAGATCCAGGCGGAGCTCGCTTCGCGTCCGGCAGTCTCCGGCTCCCCCGCCGCCCCCGCGGCCTCGCAGGCGCGCAAGCTGCTCTACCGCGAGGACTTCGAGCGCGGCGCCGGGGGCTGGTCCGGCCGGGCCGTGCGCGAGGCGGGTCGTGGCGGCGTGCTCGCCCTGAAGCCGACGCCCCAGAACCAGTACCACCCCAACTCGGGGAGCGTCTACGTGCAGAGGGGCATCAAGGCTACGCTCGCGACCCGGGTCCGCTTCCGGTACCGCACCGAAGGGGCGCTGAGGTCCGTGCGCCTGCAGCTCTTCGTGACCGACCCGAACGGCAAGGGCCAAAACTGCGGAGAGATGCTGGGGGCCTCCAAGGAGTGGACCGCCGCCGACGTTGCGCTCTCGGAGCTGGAGGTGAACGCCGATGGCGGGGTTGACCTCTCGAAGGGCTTCTCGATCACGTCGCTGCAGGTCTACGGCGGCAACAGGGGCGAGGCCGGGCGCTGCTTCATCGACGACTTCGAGGTCTACGACGGCGCGGCGGCCACGCCGTCGGGCCCGGCGGCGGCGGACGCCAGGGAGATCTGGCGCGAGCGGTTCGACAAGCCCGGCAGGGCGAACGGCTGGGAGGGCGATCCCGAGAGGAAGCTCACGTTCGGCGGCTCGCGCGGGGCGTGGTCCGCCGCGCACGTGCCCGGGAACGCCTACCACCCCTTCAGGCTCGAGTTCAACTACAACCTGATGCGCGGCGGCACGCGCTACCTGGAGGACGCGATATTCGTCGCCGATGACGACGTCCTCGTCTCGTTCTACTACTACCTGACGGGCACCGACATGATATACGTCTACGCGCGCAACGTGCGCCGCGCCGAGAACCTCCATAACCACATCAAGGGCGCCGCGCGGGGCCGCTGGACTCCGGTGGTGCTGAAGTCCATGGACTTCGCCCTCATGTGGGCCCCGACCGAGCGGTCGCAGAAGGGCGACAAGTACCGCACGATCCTGATCGCCGCAGGCCGGCCCGGCGACACCGGCATGAGGCTCGTGATAGACGACTTTGCCATCACCAGGGGCGGCGACGCGGCCGGGCTGCTGCGGCGCATGCGCGAGCGGCTTCCGAAGGCCGGTGCGAGCGCCCCGGCACCGGCGGCGAAGTCGTGGCGGCCCGTCTTCAACGGGCGCGACTTGGACGACTGGCGCGTCGAGGGCGGCAGCGCCCGCGTCGAGGGCGGCGAGATGGTCTTCCCCTCGGGCGTCGACGTCAGATACCCCGGCGAGTGGCGGGAACTCGAGCTCGAATGCGAGGTCAAGGCGCCGACGGGCTTCGGCCTCGCGCTCGGCCAGTTCCAGGGCGGGCGTGGCTCCAGCCGGGTCCGGATGATCTACCACCACGACGGCGACCTGCACGTCTGGGCGGGCTCGAAGAGACTTTGGCGCTCGGGCGGGGGGGGGTTCGGTCTGGGCGACTGGGTGAAGCTGCGGCTGGTCCTGACCGACGCGAAGCTCGAGATATTCAAGGACGGCGCCGCGGCCGGCGCGGCCGATCTCTCGGAGGCCCCCCCGAAGACCGGAGGCGTGCTCCTCTACGCCCGGGGCGGCCAGCCCGCACGCCTCAGGAGCGTGCGGGTGCGGGTCCTCTCCGGGCGCTAGGCGGCGCCGGGACTCGCGGGGGCGCCCAGGGCGTGGTGGACGCGGGGGACGGGAGAGCCTGCAATGCCGGACGGCGAACTGCTCGACTCGGCGGAGGCGCGCATCGAGGAGCACAGGCGCGCGGCGGCGTCGCTCAGGATGATGGCTCCGGACGGCCGACCGATCGGGGGCCTCTCGGGTCGCGTGCGGCTCGTGCGGCGCGAGTTCAAGCTGGGCGCCAACGCCTTCTGCCTCGGGCAGATAGACGACGCCGGCCGGCAGCGCGATTACGACGAGCGCTTCGCAGCGCTCCTCAACTACGCCACCCTCCCCTTCTACTGGGGCGGCTACGAGCCGGAGACGGACGCCCCGCAGGCCGAGCGGCTCCGCGCGATGGCCGAGTGGTGCCGCGACAACGCCGTCGCCGCCAAGGGGCATCCGCTGGTGTGGCACGAGACCTTCCCGAAGTGGGCCGACGCGATGGAGGACGCGGAGGTCCTCCGCCGCCTCGAGGCGCGCGTCCGCCGCATCGTCTCGGAGTTCGCCGGGCTCGTCGACATCTGGGACGTGGTCAACGAGGCGACGGTCAGCGCGCGCGTCGAGAACGCCGTCGGCAGGTGGGCCAAGGCGGCCGGCGCCGCCGCGTGCGTCGCGAAGGCGCTCGGCTGGGCGCACGAGGCCAACAAGGCCGCGACGCTCCTCTACAACGACTTCAACGTCTCGCCGGACTTCGAGTCGCTCGTGCAGTCGCTCGTCGACTCGGGCGCCCCCGTCCACACCGTCGGCGTTCAGAGCCACATGCACAAGGGCACGCGGCCGCTCGAGTGGGTCTGGAACGCGTGCGAAGCGTACGCGAGATGGGGGCTGCCCGTCCACTTCACCGAGGCGACGGTGCTCTCGGGGCGCCTCAAGGCCGAGGACGACGACGACTGGCACCGCGTCCGCGACGACTGGCCGACGACGCCCGAGGGCGAGGCGGCGCAGCTGGAGTACGGCCGCGACTTCTACACGCTGCTCTTCAGCCACCCCGCGGTCGAGGCGGTCACGTGGTGGGACTTCAGCGACGACCGGGCGTGGCAGGGGGCCCCCGCGGGCCTGGTGCGCAAAGACATGTCGCCGAAGCCGCTCTACGAGTGGCTGGCCGGGAGCTTCGGCCCCGGCGGGCGCTGGTCGACCGACGAGAGCTTCGCCTCGGGCGCCGACGGGCGCGCCGAGGTGCGGTGCTTCTTCGGCGAGCACGAGGTGACGGGCGTCACCGAGTCGGGCGAGGAGCTCCGTGGCCGCTTCGCCTTCGGCCGCCGTGGCCCGCGCGAGATCGAGGTCGCGATGGGCTGAGGCCCGCGGGAAACGCCGCAAAAAAGAAAGCGGGCCGGTGTCGCCGGCCCGCTCCTGTGACTGGGCGCACTGACGCCCGTCGGCGGCTAGGTTCCCAGCCACCTTCTCCGTTCTATCATAGGACCACCTCCTTTCCAGATGGGTCTTCCGGTCCGCGCGCGCGGAGACACGCGCTTCCGGCTCCCACCTGCCGCGGTACGTTACCGCAGCCCGCCGGCACGTGCGCGATGCGGAGCCCGCAGGCCCCGACCGCCGCCGTGCCATAGTGCATGTTACTACACATATCGGCCCCGTGTCAAGCGGCGCCGGAGCCGATTCCGGCATTTTTCTGCGCCGGGCGCCCGTCACGGCGATCAGCCCGAGTCCCTCGGCACCACGCATATGATCCGCAGCGCCTCCGCGCCAGTGTTCCGGAACGAATGGACCTCGCCGGCCGGGACGAAGAGCGCGTCGCCCGCGGAGAACTCGGCCTCGAGCTCGCCCGCCGTAACCCCCGATCCCGAGACGACGAAGACCTCGTGCTCCCACGGGTGCGAGTGGAGCGGCGTGTGCCCGCCGGGCTCGATCGTGAAGAGTCGCATCACGAAGTTGGGGCCCTCGACGAGGACCTGGATGCTGGTCCTCTCCGCCGGAACGCCTTCGGCGTCGGCCTCCACCTTCCTCGGCTGTATGTCGCCCTTCCTGACGAGCTTCACGGCTTTGCCTCCTCCTTGCTCCAGGCCTTGACGGCCTCCTCGGGCTTGCCGAGGAGCGTCTTCGCGAGGACGTCGGCGAAGACTCGCCGGCCGCGGCTGCTCGGGTGGACGTTGCCGAACCAGCTCATGTCGCCTTCCTTGCCGGCGTCCTTCGACGTGTCGTCGGTGCCGTCCTTGCGCATGCGCAGGTCCCAGTTGCCGGCGGCGGTCTCGTTCTTCATGCGCGTCCAGATGTCGCCGAGGGCGAGGCCGCGCTTGGCGGCGAGCGCTCGGGCCTGCTCGTAGAAGGGCCCGAGGTACCCGTTGCGGTTGTCGCCCTGCTTGAAGCCCTTGACCATCGACGGCTTCCGCCAGTAGCGCCCCGAGTGCTTGGGGTCGTGCCAGACGCCGGTGCACGGGACTATCTTCGCGCCGGGGTAGTCCTTCGCCAGCACGTCGACCAGCCGGTCGTACTTCTGCCGGAAGATCTCGGGCGGATAGACCTTCGAGTCGTTGCCGCCGAACTGGATGCAGACGGCGTCGGCGGCGGGGCAGCGCTTGCGGACCTGCACGTACCAGCCCGTCGTCTCCGACTCGAAGAGCGGCTTGGATATGCCGCGGATGCCCTTCGGGTCGTACGGCCCCATCCACATCCCGCCGCGCGCGAGGTTGACGACCTCGAACTTCGCGCCGGGCCTCATCTTCGAGAGGGCGGCGGTCAGGTACTTCTCGACGCGCGTCTCGCCCTTGCCGCAGTCGAAGAGCGAGTCGCCGATGAGGAGTATCTTCCCCCCGCGGGACAGGTCCTTCTCGGCGGCCGGCGCAGGCTCGCCCGACAGGGCGAGACCCAGTGCCGCGGCGATGGCGGTCACGACGAGTGCTCTGGTGATCATGGCAGGGCTCCTAACTGAACTGGCATGAATCTGGTATAGCTCTGCGATATCCCTGATACTTAGTACACCGGAACCCCCTCGGCCGCAAGGCCATTTCTCGGCACTGATCTCCTGCCCGTGTCTGTCACGGTCCCATGTCAGACCTCCTGACCTCAGGGCCCAACGCTCCCGCCCGTGCTTCCCATAATGATGTGCCGGGGTCTTTTGTCTCACCCTTGAGAACCGGCACTGCCGGGTACTGACGGGAGAGAACTCAGGCCGTCGCCGTCCGGACTTCTGCAAGCATCGGGCCTTCGCTCCCGCGTTCCCCTTCACGGGGCCCCGGACTCCGCCAAGGCACGGCGCCTGGCTCGGCCGGTGAGCCCCGAACACCTGTGCGCGCCGCACAAGCGCGCGACTGACCCGCCCTCGCCCCCTGTAAGGGGGAGAGGGGCAGGGGTGAGGGGGTCTCTCGCAACCGTGCAACCCCTCACCCTAACCCTCTCCCCTTGACAAGGGGAGAGGGGAGTGTGGCATTTAGGTAACGCTCTTCCGGTCGCGTCCTCCTTCCGAGGGCCCGAAAAAATCTTCCTCCCTCACCCTAGAACGTTTTTATTCCCCGGAGCCCGATAGAGCACGAATTCGCCAGCGAAGGGCCGGTTTGCTCGAAGGTGGGTTTCATAACTTGCGGCGCTGGGGCGAAGGGAGGGCATCTGTGCACCCCACACTGGACGTGCAGCCAAGAAAGACATTTGCGCGCAGGGGATATCAGGCAGGCTAAGTCCTTATTTCACAGGGGTTTACGCGCCGCGAAGTTTTTCTTTCGGCCGCGCGATTATACCACGCCGGCGCCTACGAACTCGCGTGTCGGGGTCATTGCACTAGGTGCAG
>Ga0272441_10004489_pt1 | contig 25196 bp, 26 predicted proteins | sample SSMProp6N_FD_193582 | JGI IMG/M metagenome (GOLD analysis project Ga0272441, IMG submission 193582) | Marine sediment archaeal communities from Little Sippewissett salt marsh, Falmouth, MA, United States - SSM-Prop-6N | ecosystem: Environmental > Aquatic > Marine > Wetlands > Sediment ...
AACGGATGGGGAAATGGATGGGGAAACGGATGGGGAAATGGATGGGGAAACGGATGGGGAAATGGATGGGGAAACGGATGGGGAAATGGATGGGGAAACGGATGGGCAGAGGGATGGGGAAACGGATGGGCAGAGGGATGGGGAAACGGATGGGCAGAGGGATGGGGAAACGGATGGGCAGAGGGATGGGGAAACGGATGGGCAGAGGGATGAACGGACTTCTGAGAGATCGGGGCCGGTCATGATACCCGAAATGAGGTGATTTGATGTTAAATACGGAGCCCAGGGTGACCCAAATAGCCGACGCTCAAACCAGTTGAGGCCTGGGGGAGGAAGAAAAGAGAGGATCGAGATTGAAACTAGAACTAAAATTTGCCCCCAGACAGTATCAATAAGGTTCTCGTAATTTATATACTTTTCTCCCCTACCACTGTGAATGCAGGCCCTGGCAAGCTGTATTCAACCCACCGCCCACCGGTGAAGACATGTATCCTCCAATAACATAACAGTATGAATTATATGCCATCGTTGCCTGATCATTATCATCATATCTTGAACGCCCATTGCAAAAAGAACCATCCGAAAGCGAGGTGACATCCCATACCCAGAAAATCCATTGACTGGTCCCGCGCCAAGACCCGTACAGAGGCTGTCAGGACCGTCCTCACAAAAACCTCCAGGGGACCTCGGGACGTGACCATCAAGGATTTCAGATCATGTGGTTTCGAATCGCTCATATCCAGGTATCCACTTATCCAGCTTCTTCGGGAGGCCGGGTTCGACCTTGAAGAGTGGGAACTTTCCAGGACCCCGAACGGATTCTGGACGGATGAATCGAACCGCATCAGGGCCACCCGTTGGCTGGTGGACCATCTGGGGAAGGACCCGGGCGCGTTGACATGTCGCGACTTTGTTAAAAACGGGCTTGCCGGTCTCATCCGGTACAACGACCATTCGGTGGCCCGCACCCTCTCGGACGCCGATCTTGACACAGGCCCCTTCAGAAAGCCCCACGGCTACTGGGCTTTAAAGGAGAACCGGGTGCTTCATGTCAGGGCACTGGTGGATTCATTGGACGACAGGACCGGGGCCATTCATCACATTGGTCGAAAGGACATGGTGGAGGCCGGGCTGTCCGGTGTTCTCAGGTACACAGGTGGATCTGCCAGAAAGGCCCTTGAGGAGGCTGGGATACGTCCGGAAGATGAACCCGCCGGACCCGACTGGAGTGAAAAAAGCAGGCGGATCGAGGCCGTTCGTGACCTGGTCCGGTCCCTGGGCGGCGACCCGCTCAAGATAGCATCACGGGACTTTGCCAAAAACGGTCTGGGGGACCTTCTTCGCCACCACGGACCGGCCCACCGTCTCATGCGGGAGGCCGGGTACCATGTGTATCCGTGGCAGTACCCAAGGGCCTACCCCGGATTGTACAACAGCAGGAAGATGCGCGCCGCCGCGTTGAGATGGCTCCTTCGACAACTTGACAAGGACATATCCCAACTGCGTTCCCGGGACCTGACAGCCAACGGCATGGAAGGGATCATCCGGTTCTACAGCCCGCGATCGCTAAGGAGAGGGGGCCCTGGCCGTTCGAACGGACCTTCTGCCGAGGCCGGATCCACGCCCGCGGATCATAACGACCCGACGGATTTGAACACATACGTTGACGACCTGCTGGAGTTTTCGGACCCGGTGTCCAGGGCGCTGGTTGACTGCGGCATGGTGCCCCCGGAGAGGGTTGGAGAGCTCAAAGACCCCATGCGCAACAGGGACCGATCATGGAATGACAGCACCAAACGAAGGCAGGCCATCAGGAACATGGCATCCCGATCGGGAAGGTCCCCGGAAAATATCACCCTCAAGGATTTCAAAAACAGCGGTCTTGTCTACATGCTCAAGAGGTACTATCGTGGCAAGAAGGACGCCCTGGAGGATGCGGGGTACCGGATCAGTCCGGAGAGGTTTTCCCACCGGCCTGCGGGGTTCTGGAAGGACCCCAAAAACCGCAGCAGGGCCCTAAGCGAGCTTGTGGAACGGCTGGGGATCCCACCCCACAAAATAACCCGACAGGTTCTCAGGGAAAGCCGTATGGAAGGGATGTGCAGGTACCATCCCAACATCCATTCACTGCTAAGCGAAGCGGGATACGTGTTCAACCCGTGGCAGATGAAACGGGTCCCGGGGGGACTGTGGAAAGAAAGAAGCAGCAGGGCGGACGCTCTGAGGTGGCTTCTGGAGAGGTGCGGCGATGATCCTGCCGCTCTTAGCAAAAAGGATTTTTCTGAAAATGGCCTGATGTCCCTTTACCGGGCACTGGGAAAGCTACGTTGGACCGATAAGGATTTTGCACACCATTTCAATACACATGGAACGTATATCAGAGCGGCCCTTGCGGAAAGCGGCCTGATCCCCACCGAAGATAACGATGACAAGGAGGCGTAGAACCTGGGTAAAAGAGCAGCCGAACATGCCAGATCCGCAGGCAGAGCTGAACGGACGAGGTCCGTGAGGATTTTCAAGACATACGTTGGAGGTCTTGACGAGAAACTGGACGGGGGCGTCCCCAGGGGACACGTGGTGCTCATATCCGGCAGCCCCGGCACGATGAAATCATCCCTGGCATACTCCATCATCCACTCCAACGCGCGGCATGGGAATGTTCGGGGGATATACATATCCCTGGAGCAGAGCAGGCGCAGCCTGGCGTTCCAGATGGAACGGTTGGGTCTGTGCGGCCAGGAGGAAAATGTCGCCATTACGGACCTTGCCAGGATACGAAAGGCCGCTCCTTCCACCACCGAGCAGCCCTGGATAGAGGTCATTCAACGGCATGTGGAGTTCCTCTCCAAGTCCAATAAATATAGCATGCTGGTTTTGGATTCCCTGCCCGTATTAGACGTCCTTTCGAGAGTGGAATCCCGCCGAAACCAGCTCTTTTACCTGTTCGAATGGCTCAGGGACCTGGAGATGACGTCTTTTATAATTTCCGAGATAATGCCCGACAGCCGGGAGCTTCATGACGAGGAGTTCCTGGCAGACGGGATAGTCTATCTTTCCTTGGAAAAGGTGGGCGCCGCGGACATTCAACGCAGGATCAGGATAGTCAAGATGAGGGGCATGGCCCATAACACCTCGGTGTTCAATCTGGAGTTCCGCAACCAATCGTTTCTGATCACGCCTCCTCTTTAATAGCCCACCCATCCCCTGTTCGGGGGGCCAACATTACCACAGGGTTCTGGTATCTTCAATCTCCTTTTTCCTGGGAGAGCAGAAACCTGGTGATCGCCCTCTCTTCCGGTGACATGTCCTCGGAGCCGGGGGGAAGGGACTGCTGAGACACCCTGATCAGGCAACCGGGTATTCCACCGCACTGCTGGTAGATCACCGGTATCTCGTCGTCCGGCACCGAACCCGTCAGTATATCCCGACACTCCTCGATACCCATGGGACCAAGTTCCAATACGTCCACCACGTCCCATCTTTTTTCGGGAGGTTGTTGGGACAGCATCACTGTCTTGCATGAAGGATCAGCCCCGCCGGCCGATACCATCGCATCCACCGCCCGATCCGGAATGCCACCACTAGCCATGACCACCATCACCGTTTGACGCTCTGAGCCGGAGACGCTCTTGATGAGGGACCCGAGATCTTCGCCGCCGCCCTGAAGCCTGAGGGCGCAGAAGTTCCGAAGACACCGTTCCAGTTCCTGGACCGGATCCAAGGCAACGGCAGGGTGAGGCCCATCGGGTCCATGGCGCACCGTGCCTGGTTCATCCTTTGCGTAGCCGCCGGAAAGGACCCATATGACGTTTCTTCCCCCTCCTGAATCGTTTAGGGCCTTGGCAACCAGTGATCGTCTCCCCGATCCCGGGGGACCCGAAACCACCATGACGGACCTCTGGTCGTCTGAAAGAAAGCTCGTCAGAGACCGGAGCTCCCCTGTCCTGCCCGCAAAGGGGTCCGGAACGGATACGGGATGGGGAAAATGGACGTTTCCGGATCCCCCGTCATCCTGCGTCAGGTGGTCGGCCATGTTAAAACTCCCGACAACATCCACCTCCTGCAGGATCAAGCGGACGGAGGCATTGACGTTATTTGACAGTATATCCTCAACCGTCATTTCCTCCATTTTACCATCGGTGCCCATCACGGGGACCTGAATGCTGAGGAGGCCTTCTTCCAGTTTTCTGGACTGGATCAGCCCTTCCCTGGTGAGCCGGTATACTATTCGCCTGCGGCCCGAGCCCCTGACGTGTTCCTTGGAGGACTCCACCAGTCCGGCCTCCTCCATGGGCTTTGTGGATCTGGGCACATGGGTCACCCGAATACCGATCTGCTCGGATATGCCGTCCTGGGTAAGATCCATGGCCGATCCTATCTTTCCCATCCTGGTCATCTCCAGCAGGTAAAGGAGTATCCTTTCCTTGACGGTCAGCCCCACCATGGTCTCAGGGTCGAATGTTTATTTGAACATAATAAAACCTCTGCAGCCGGCGGTCATGGGAACGCGAACCCTGCGCAGATGGATGGCCATGTCCCCATTTCACCATTTTCTTATGTCACAATTTCTCCATGTAACTATTTCTCCATGTCGCCATGTCCCCAACACGATCCCGGGGCAGATCATGGAAAGGGCGATATCTCCATGGTATCCAGGTGAAGGATGAAGCCGGTGCCCGGTGACGATGACTCCCCCTGTATGCTGAGAGGCAGTCTCGAAGGAACCACGGGAGGAAGGTTCACCAGCATTACGTTGCGGAAGTTCCCCACAGCGCCCCAGTGAAGATGGGCGGTGACCATCACCCTGGGCAGGGGGTCTATTATCATCATGTCCGTGGATTCCGGGGCCAGGGGGGTGTCCCGGGTCATGCTGGGGCACAGGTGCCTCTTTCTAACCATCTCTTTTAATATGTTGTTTGCCCGGGTCTTGCCCGACGGGTCCATCCTCTTGGCATACAGCTCGCACCCCACACCGTGGTACGCCAGCATGGAGATGCCACCCACCTCCAACCAGCTGGGGTTGCCCAAAAACATGCTCCGGTCAGGGAAGCCCTGCTGCAGTCGCTTTGCAATGGCAGGTTGTGGCTGGGTTATCCTGACCGCGTCCTTTTCCCCGGGGATCACAATGGGTATCACCTTATCCGGGAGCCCCTGAAGCGACTGTCCAAGAGCCGAATAGGCATCCTGGATGGGATCACCGCCGGATGAGGCGTCCGCGCTGGTCAACAGGGCATCGGTGTCCACCAGGTCCCCCAGCATCAGCAGCGCCCTGATATCGTCTATACCGCTGCGGTTCGTCACGTGCTGTATCAGCTGGTCCCACCCTTCCCGCTGGAACGCCGCATCGCCCCAATGCAGATCGCCCACCATGACTATGGACCCCTGCCCCCGCACCGTTCCGTCCGCAGGCTGGGGTTCCGGGAATATGACCTCGTTTGCCACCATCCTGTTTCGGTCATCCCCCACCCGACCCACCACACCCACCACCTCATCGGCCATGAAAAGCGAGCTTGCCGATGAACGGTCCGAGGGTATCAGAACACTCACGCTCCCGGTCTCGTCCTCCAGCACCAGGATACGGTGGCCTTTACGGCTCACCCGTATATCCTCCACCAGTCCCACCACGGCGGCCCTCCTTCCCGGGGGCGGCAGGCTGTCCATGGACACATACCCGGAGAGGGGGGGACGTTTCAAAAGCTCCCCGCGAAGGCTGTTGAGCCTGGACCGGAGAAGCACCTGGTATTCCCTGGCCTCTCCCTCGCAGGTGGATTTGCCGGTCACGTCCTTGATTACCTTTATTTCAAATGTCGATCCGTCAGTGCCATCCCTGGGAATGGATGCCTGGACGCCCACAACATCACCGGTAACCCCCCCATCCTTCAGTGTCTGGACCGCCCCATCATCGATACCTTCTGCCAATGCCCTTTCCATGACCCATTCCAGGCTCATGCTCAGAGGAACATCATCCTCCTTGGACAGCAACCGGTTCACGAAGGCCATTGGATCGGGCTGACCCATGATATATTCCAGGGCATCGGTCTGGACCAGGGTTCCCCTGTCGGTCAGGGCCTTGAGGACTTTCTTCTGCATGATTTTTAGCAACTCCAGTTGTGGGCAAGGTTCGGGGAATTATGCTCATCGACTTGAGGCGGTAAAAGATTTACTGCCCCCGTGCCCTCACATTCCACTGGTTTTTTTGGGATAAGTTAAATATCCCGCCTGACCGCTGGGGTTCAAAGGAGGAAAGGGATAATCTTGACAGGCACCCGGCGCATCCTTCTGACCGGCGGAGCGGGTTTCATCGGTTCACACCTGGCGACCGAACTGGCCCACAGGGCCGAGCACCTGCTGATCGTGGACAACCTTAGCTCAGGAAAGCTGGAGTTCATAGAGGAACTCCTGGAAAGGGACAACGTGGACTTTGTCCAGGATGACCTTCTAACCTCATCCTCCCTCAACAGTTACATGAAAGGCAGGGACCTGGTATACCACCTGGCGGCCAACCCGGACGTCCGGGCCGGGGAGACCGACCCCCACGTCCACCTGGAACAGAACGTTCTGGTGACGGAGAGGGTGCTGGCGTCCATGCGGGAAATGGGGTGCGGCAGGATCGCGTTCACGTCCACCTCCACTGTATACGGTGAGGCCACGGTCATACCCACCCCGGAAGACTACGGTCCCCTGATCCCCATATCGCTCTACGGTGCGTCCAAGCTGGCCGCCGAGGCCCTGATATCGTCGTACTGCCACACCTTCGGAATGGATGCGGTCATCTACCGGTTCGCCAACGTGGTGGGCAGTCGTGGCACCCACGGTGTCATTTTCGATTTCGTAAACAAGCTCAAGGACAACCCCCGTAAACTGGATATCCTGGGTGACGGGAGGCAGACCAAATCCTATTTCTGGGTGGAGGACTGCGTGGATGCCATGGAACACGCCCTGGAAAGCAGCAGCGACCGGGTGTCCATCTTCAACGTGGGCTCGGAGGACGCTGTGGATGTTCGGGCAATTGCGGACATCGTGGTAAGCGAGCTGGAGCTGCGGGATGTCAGTTACAGTTTCACCGGAGGTATCGACGGCGGCAGGGGGTGGAAAGGTGATGTCAAGATCATGGGGCTGTCCATAGACCGGATCAAGGCCACCGGATGGTCCCCGGAGCATAACTCGGCCGAGGCGGTGCGAAGGACCGCCCGTTGGTTCGCCGCTGTATGATCCTGATCATTCCCCCGGGCGCCCTCACCTTCACCCCGACCGGTTTCCGTCAACACGTTTCACGGCCCTGATGACGGTCCCCTCAGAAGACGTCTCCACGACCTGGACATCATCCATCATTCTCACAACAGCCGGCAACCCGGTACCCATGCCCACGTGTTTGATAAAATCATCGTCCAGCAGGCACTTGGAATCGGACCAGTTGTCTCTGAAGGCGTTTTCTATGCTCTTTATACCAGGCCCCTCGTCCCGGGCCTCCACCACCAGGCAATCATCCTCCACGTCGAAGGATATCTCACCTGAACCGGCATACTTGACGATGTTGGTGGCCAGCTCGCTCACCGCAATGGCTATACGGGTCTGGTCGGCCTTTGAAAAGCCCACGGTGTCCGCAAGGCGCCTTCCCTCGCCCCGGACATATATCACATCGGTGTCGTTGGACACCTTGTGGCGGATAGTCAACTGTCTTCCCCCTGTCTATCGTTCGGCATCTGTGCGTGTTCCTCAAGGGTTCCCGCATCAATGCCTGTTCCTAGTCACCGCTCCTCTTCTTACTGTCGCTTTTCATGATCTCGAAGGACATCTTGAGCCCGTCCTGCAGATTGCGCAGGGTCCTTATCTGGCTCAGGTCAACCCCGATGTTGGTCAGTGTTTGAGCGATCTCGGGACTTATGCCGGTGAGGATGCACTCCGACCCCAGCAGACGTATGGCCTTCACCATTTTGAGGAAATGGTCGGCTGTCTTCGTATCCACCACGTTCACCCCGGTGATGTCTATTATGATGCAACGGGACTGGGTATCCACCACCGCTTCCAGCAGCGACTCCATCATCTCTTCAGAGCGCCGGGAGTCCACCACACCGATCACCGGCAGGGTCAGGACCCCGTCCCATATCTTGATTATGGGGGTGGACAGCTCGGATATGGCCTCCTGCTGGCGCCGGATGAGCTCCAGTTTCTCCTCCATCTCGGCCATCATCCGATCCCGTTCCCGGGACTGGACCTCCATTTTGAGTATCATCTTCTTTTGAGACAACTGCGAATCGGCGTTCTCTATGGTCATGGCCATTATCCCGGATATGGTGGATAGCAGTTCCAGGTCCTCTTTGGAGTACTGGCTGCCCTTCCTATCATTGAGGAATATCATCACCCCCTGGGGACGGTCGGCTATGTCAATGGACATTACCGCAAACCCCCCGGCCATGAAATCCGGGTGATCGGCCCATCGGTTATTCAGCTCATTGCCATCAACATTGTAAGCCCCCCTCCGGTCCATGCACCCTTTCCACACCGCCATGGCCTCCGGCGATGTCATGACATCTTTCTCTCCGAAGTCGTAGCTGCTGACCATCTCCAGGTTCAAGGTTGACCTGCTGACCAGGAACGTGGCACCGCGTTTTGCCCCAAGCTGGGTGGATACCATGGAGCTCACGGTATCACATATGGATGTCCGGTCATCAAGGTCAAGGGACACTATGGCCCTGGCCAGTATCTGCAGGAAATCCTGATGCTCCACCTTGCAACGGAGGGCCATCTTCAGTTTCAGTATCTCTTCCCTGTAGCCATCGATCTCCTCTTTTTGGGAGGTGGTGGTTGTCTTTTCCGTCTATTATTCCCCCTGATCGCTACCGGGCTGGGCATGAAGTGACGGGGTCACTTCAGACCGGCCTTCTCCTTGAACTCCATAATCTTTCTATCCAGGTGATCCGGGTGGGCCATCACGAAGATGCACTTGTCATCACCCCGGGCCCTGCAGGTGATCTCCTCGGCCTTCAGTTCCACCCCGAAACTGACCTGGCACCAGCCTGCGCTGTAACCGGCGTTCATGTGGCAAACGGGCACGTCGGTTTCTATCTTGTTCTCGATGTAGGACTGGGCCTCGAAGGAGTAGGGGTGGTCGTAGACCAGGAAGTAATCCTCGTTGGGCTGGGGAGCGCTTTCCGGGAATATGTCCACGTTGGCCCATCCCACGTGGGCGAAATGGACTGGTCCCAGGGCCAGTTTCATCACGGGATCTTCCACCTTGAGCCGCTCGGCGAACATGGTGGCATCCCGGATGCCGCAACCCTTGGCCAGCTTGTAACGTATCTGCCTGGCACCGGCCTCACCGAAGGTCTTGCGAAGTTCCTCCTGCATCTCGATGGACAGGGAATCGGACCTCACCAGAAGGTATCGAACACCGTTGATCTCGATCTTGCCCTCTTCCGGCTTTCGATCCAGTTCTCCAAAGAACGATTCCATTATCCCCTCGGCGTCCGCAAAGAGCGGCGCAAAGGGCTCGGGACACTTGACTATCTTGGGATGTTTGTTTTCGGCCATTGCTATTCCCCCTTGTCGCATTGGAACTATCTTCTCATCATTAATATTATCCCAAATCCGTCAAGTGGACGGGAGGTATTACGATCGACCGTCGATCTATTTGCCGTTTTGAGACACTATCTTTATGTCCGTGAGCTTGAAGGCCTCCCGGAGCCCGTCTTGCAGGTTGCGCAGGGTCTTGATCTGGGTCAGGTCAACGCCTATGTTCGTGAGCGTCTGGGCGATCTCCGGGCTGGTGCCGGTGATTATGCACTCCGCCCCCAGCAATTTAATGGCCTTGACCATCTTGAGGAAGTGATCCGCGGTCTTGGTGTCAACCACGTTGACACCCGTGATATCGATGATCACGCATCGGGACTGGGTCTCCACCACATTCTCTAGCAATAACTCCATCATCTCCTCGGAGCGCCTCGAATCCACCACGCCAATAACAGGAAGGGTCAAAACACCGTCCCATATCTTGATGATGGGGGTGGACAGTTCCTTTAGCGCCGCATCCTGGACCCGTAACATCTCCTCGTTCTTGGCCCTGATCATCTCCGCTTTCTTCCGGTCCTCCTCAATCATCTCCCGGATGTCCTGGAGCATCAGGTTGATACCGTATTCGACGGAAGACAGCGAGTCGTCCTCGGTTATCTCGAGCTCGTCGTCCAGCTCGCCGATCGCCGCCTCGGACAGAATGTCCTCGATCGCCTCCAGCCTTTTTTCCAGGTCCTTGAAAACATTCTTCTTTCCTGCCATATCTATTCCTCCTTGAACCAGTCCAATGCTTCCTTTTCATTTTTTTTGAGCGTGCTAGATTTATCCCCTGAGAACTGTGATACGATCTTTGCCACCATCCGAACAAAACCCGGTGCACCGACGAGGGCGGTCTTGTCTACAAAGGACATGGTCTTTTCGGCGTTATCCTTCATCGATCTGCGTACCTCTTTTGAAAGAGGGGTGGCATTCTCCAAGTTGATGATGGCATACTTCTTTCCATCGAATCCCTTGTATGCCTCGGTGTAGATATCCCCCAGCTTGTCATGATCATCCGCTGAAAAATCATCATTTATCCATACACGGATGATACCTGTTTTTTGATCGAACTTTACTTTGTGCTTTCCGATCTTCCATTCGTTTGGCATTCTTTCCCTCCATTTCACATTAAAAGATAATCATTCATTCTCATGATCGGCTGGTCTTTCACTCCTTCAGCCATTTCTCAGCTTCTTCTTCAGTGTTGAAGAAACCTGCATCTTTCTGTCCTGACAGCTTGAGATAAATCTTGGCCATCATCCGCATCCCGGGAGTTGCACCCACGATTGCGATCTTGACCTTGAGCCGGGTTTCCTCCTCACGCTTGCTCATCTCATCTTTAAGGGCCTTCCGGGCCTCGTTGGAGATGTTCACTTTGCCTTCATATACCATCATGGAAAGAAGGGTCTCATTCCCTCCTCCGATGATATCCTTGTGGATCTCGTAATAGATGCTTGACATCCTCAAGGCCTCTTCGACCGTCAGATCACCGGTTATTGCCATGTAGACTATCCTGTTATCCTCGTTCAGCCAGGCCTTCTGCTTTCCAAATTTCCATTCCTTTGTCAATATGATCCCCTCATCATCACTTTCCAGAAAACCATTCATAGGCCTCTTTCTTGGTGTTGCAGAACCGGCTGTCCTTTACTCTGGACATCTTCATGACTATCTTGGCGATCATGCGAATGCCCGGTGATGCCCCGACGATGGCCGTCTTGTCCATTTCGATCTTGTATTTCTTGAATCCATCCTGCATGGTCTTCCTTGATTCCTTGCTCATGGCGTCCCTGGTGCCCACATCATCCAGGATGACCATCAGGTTCCGCCCACTGTCCTTGTCTTTGTATATCTCGCTGTAAACATCATGAAAGGCCTTCACATCATTTTCAGTGAAATTCTCATTGCCTACGTAGAGGATGACCGTGTTGTGGTCATTGTCGTATTCAACCTTGTGAGTGCCTATCATCCATGTATCTGTCATCTTCCATCAACCCTGTCCATATGATCATTTCCTTACCCAATCGACTGCCTCGTCATAGGTATCGAAAAACCCTGCCTCTGTCATTCGAAGGACCTTCACCCAGATCTTGATCACCATCCTTGTGCCTGGTGTTACTCCCACGAAAGCGATCTTGTCGGACTGGGAACTCTCCTGGCCGCTAGCCAGGTCTTCTTTGAGGGCCTTGCGGGTGTCCTTTGAAATGTCGAGTTTCTCATTTATCTTGTAGATGACGTGTCTTTTTTCGTCCCTTCCCTCGAAGGCTTCCTGCTGGATTTCCTTGTGACGCATGTACTGATCGATGGTGAACTCACCATTGACCTCGAACACGAGTATCTTGTTATCATCGTCGTACCAGCCATTATGAGGTCCAATATCCCAGCTGTCAGGCATCTGTCACACGTCTCCTTACAATCATCATTCATCGCTCATGCCCTGACCGCCAGGGCGGTGGCGTCGTCGTGGTCCTTTCCCAGCTCGGAAACCACCAGTTTCACGATATCCTCACAGCGCATCTCCTTGTACGCGCCCAGGTCAAAACGGCTGGTGATCCCATCGGAGAACATTACGAACAGGTCCCCGGTCTCGCATTGATAAGAAAATAGCTTGGGTTTTCTCCAGTTGTGACCCAGTATCCCTCCGTAGGATATGGGACGTATTTCTGGATTGGTGGAATGCATGTCGATGTTACCAAGCCCGATATACTGCATTGATCGGCCGTTCTCCTCGAAGCGCATGAGGGCGGCTACTGCACCCCTGCTTCCCCGGAGACCCTTGTGAAGCCGGTCCATGAGGGTCGATAGATCGCTTTCCGCATTAGCCGCAATGATCTCCACGGCCATATCAGACGCCTCGCAGGCCTCCTTGCCGTGTCCCAACCCGTCCACCACCGCGGACAGATGGAAATCTCCAACATCAACGTCTATGTAAGCATCACCGTTGTGATCCTCCCCGGGTTTGGGTCTAGAAAAAGCAGCGCTCTCCACCGTATCACCTCAGAAATTTCACGGCCCGTATCCGGGTTCCGTCTTCGCCTGTTTCGATATCGAACTCGTCCATGAGACGTTTCGATCCCACGATGCCCATGCCCAGCCCCTCCTTGGACTGGTAAGAACCCCCCATGATCTCGTCCAGGTTTTCTATTCCCGAACCGAAATCCTCAGACAATATCTCTATTCCCTTCTGATCGCCTATCAGAGGCTGGATTGTGATCTTTCCGCTGCCGGCGTACCGAACGATGTTGCGGGCCAGCTCGGAGATTGTGGTGGCGATCTTGTTGCAATCGGTTTTGGAAAAGCCAAGCCTGGTGGCCATTTCAAGACCTAGGTTCCGGGAGATTACAATATCACTTTCGCTGATGATGTCAACCGTCCTCTGGGCAATGTCCGTTTTGCAGTGATTTACAAAGCGGAGAAGCTTGTTCTTGGACTGTCGCACCATATCCTCGCTTTTGAAGCACAACGATACCTTGATGAGGTTATCGATGGCACGAACAAGTCCTTCCTTGTCCGGGTGCTGCATGGACAGGTCCTCTTTTCGAAATTGCTGATCGATTATTGGCCTGGCAAAGGCCTTGCTCCCGAGGAGGTATTCGAAGCATTCCAAAACGGCGATCAACAGGTCCTCCGTTTGCACGTTATCTTCATTGAGTTTTTTACGGAGGGGCTCCGAAGGAGTCCAGGGATGTTTGTCGGTGTTCACGATTCTTCACCCTCTATATCATCCTCCTCCTCTTCTTCCTCTTCTCTGCCCTCATCCAAAAGCCGAAGTCCCGCCTCCAGATTCAGGGCGGTCTCCACGCTCTCCATCTCCATGCCCATCTCCACCAGGGTGATGGCGATTGCGGGCTGGAGGCCCACCACCACGCTCCTGGCGCCCATGATCCTGGCGTTCTTTCCGATGTTGTCGATCAACCGGGCAATGTAGCTGTCCATGATGTTTATGGCGCTGACGTCCAAGATGAGACCCGACGCCCCCGTCTTGACGATCTCGTGGGTGATATCGTCCTGAAGCATCAGGGCAAGCTGGTCGTCCAGGTCCACCTGAATGGAAACCAGAAGGTTACCATGCAACTTGATTATGGGTATACTTCTGTCTTTCATCTGATCACGTCCTCTTGACTGTTTTCAGTTTCCCCACACCGAGCCCCATGATCCTGAGGGACTCCTTGAGACCGTCCCGGAGGTTGCGGAGGGTCTTCACGTTGGTGAGATCGATACCGATATTTGTGAGTGTTTGAGCAATCTCAGGGCTGATGCCGGTGATAATGCACTCCGCTCCCAGTAGCTTCACCGCCTTGACCATCTTTATGAAATGATCGGCGGTCTTGGTGTCAACCACGTTGACACCGGTCACATCGATTATAACACACTGGGATTGGGTTTCCACCACCTCTTCCAGCAGAGATTCCATCATCTCCTCGGAGCGCCGGGAGTCCACAACACCGATCACCGGAAGCGTAAGCACGCTGTCCCAGATCTGGATGATGGGGGTGGAAAGTTCGGAGATGGCCGCCTGCTGCTTTCTGATGGTTTCAAGCTTTTCCTCCAGCTCATGGATGGCCTTCTCCCGCCGGTCCCTTTCCTCGGTCAGGTTCTGGATCATGAAGTTCATTCCCATTTCCAGCTCTGTAAATGAATCCTGTTCAGTTATTTCGATGGACTGGGTGTAATCCCCCATGGATGCCGCCGAAATGATCTCTGCCACCCTGGAATAACGGTCATCCATGGATTTGGTCTTCTTTTTCGCCATGATCGTTCACCTCATTTATTTTGCACTGTCATTCTTCCCCGAATGATCCTTGACAATCATCGTGATCCGATCGCCGGGATCCCTGTTGATTTGCATGATGGACCGGTTTGTGATCACCTGACCGATCGCCTCGGTTTACATCCCCGGGTAAAGGTCCAGTCAATTTCCGGCTGCCTTTGGCATGAGCCTGTATTTCAGCCGTTTCACCCAGGCTCACTGCAGGGTAACACGGATTTGATAGATAAAATTTCAAACCGTTATTTAACATTGTCCACCCGTGGTACGGTTTTGTTTCCCCCGGGTCCGGAATTTGTTTTTTCAACCTCATCCATACCCATTTCCCCAGCCGCCTGCCGAACGGTCGACATCATCTGATTGAAGGCCCTTGAGAGATCGGATATTTCGTCATTTCCCGACTCGTCCGCTGCTGCGGAAAGATCGCCCTCCTTGATCCTCCCGGCGGCATTAGTGATACCTCTGATCCGATTGACCATGTGACGGGATAGGGCCACCCCAAGGGACACCGCCAGCACTATGGTGCTCATGACCCCAATTACCACCACCACCATCATGCGGTCGCTTAACCCCTCACTAATACTGTAAAGCTCATCCTGCTGCTCCCGGATATCTGATTCGAGGGCGATCATCTCGGTGTTTATATCATCTGAAGCAACCGACATATCCTCAAGAGCCGCCTTTCTTGCCAGATCATCGGACCCTGCGTTGTGATAATCTTCAAAGGCATCGGTCATTTCCTGGTGGTGGATGCGGATAAGCTGAACCCTTGCGGAATGATCATCGTCGCCGGACATTACATCATCCAACCGATCCATGTTCTGGGAATTTTCCGCAGATTGTGATGAATACTGGTCCAGCGCCCGATCGGCCATGGTCCCGTTCCCGAATCCCACATACAACATGGCCAGGGAAAACTCCATATTCATATCCCGGTGAATGGAATGAACAGTGATGAGCTGGCTGTCCCTGGTATCGATTTCATTCTCGTTTGCGATATTCTGATAGCTAAGCATGTAATTGCTGCTGATCATCAGAAAAAGGACTAGGGCGATGAGGAGGAATCCCGTTAAAAGCTTGGTTCCGATCTTCACCATGTCACCATCCTTGCGTTCCCCCTATATTATAGTCGGCTCATCAGATACCACCGGGCCTTCGGTCTGGTTCACCATGGTATACCATATCGGACAGTATTTATAAATAATAATGGTAAGAAAAACTTCACAGGTTTCACCGTTTTTGAAAAAAAGTTTGAGAAAGTCGTGTTAATTACAAGACCATTCATTTGACCCGGCAAGTGAATAAATGTCTACGAGGCATGTATCAAATGATCGGATCAGGGAAATTCTTGCGGGATAACACCCAGACAAGCAGGGTACAATCTCTCACTTCAGCGCCTTTATCTTCTCTACCATGGAACGGGACACATCCGCCTTGCCCTGCATCTCCAGGGCCTTGCCGATCCGTTCCGCCAGCTGGTCCAGGTTGTTTGGACCTATCTCCTCCGGGGTTATCCCCAGGGACTTGCACTGGAAGTTCACGGCCATCTTGGCAACGAAGGCCCCCACCAGGGGTTCGAGGAGGAGCTGTATATCACTTGCATACTTGTTTACCATGTCAACCCCTACATTTTTTTTCCATTGACATACGGTGCATCACTTCTTCTTTCCACTCTTTTTTCTCTCTTTTCCCTCAACCTTTGACCCATCAGCCATCCCCAAATCCCCAGCCACAAGCCGCACGGTCAGCATCATCTGGTTGAAGGCCTTTGAAAGATCGGATATCTCGTCATTTCCCGACTCGTCCGCTGCTACGGAAAGATCGCCTTTCCTAATCCTCCCGGCGGCATCCGTGATGTCCCTGATCCGGTTGACCATATGTCGGGACAGGATCACCCCAAGGAAAACCGCTACAATCACGGTGCTCATGACCCCAATTACCACCACCACCATCATGCAGTCGCTGAGACTCTCACTTGTCTTGGAAAGCTCATCCAGTTGCTTCTTGATTTCTGAGTCAAGGGCGATCAGATCATTGTTCACATTATCAAAAGCGACCTTCATCTCATCAAGTGCCGTCTTTCTTGCCAATGCATCAGACCCGGTATTTAGACAATCCTCAAATGCATCGGTCATGTTTTGGTGGCTGATGCGGATACGTTTAACCCTTGCGGAATGATCATCGTCGCTGGATAGGGTATCATTCAACTGATCAACATTCAGGTAATTCTCCGCAGATTTTGAGGAATATCGGTCAAGGGCACGATCTGCCATGGTCCCGTTTTCAAGTCCCAGATACATCATGGCCAGGGAAAATTCCTCATTCAAATCCGTATGAAGCTCCTGGACTGTCCTGAGGTGGTTGTCCCAGGTATCGATTTCTTGTTTATTTATCATCACATCATAGGCAACACTGTAAGAACTGCTGGTCATCAGAAGAAGGCATATCACAATTAGCAGAAATCCCGAAAGGACTTTTATCCAGACCTTCATAGTACCATATCCATTTTCTTAGAGGCTTCTGATAGTTTTTTTTTTAATATACCACGGCCCCACGGGAATGGATCAAGCGATGTTCCCCCACAAATCTCTCGGAGATGTTCATACTTACCGGCCGTTGGAAGACCAATATTGATTGTACATTAATAAAAAGATTGGCAAAAACCCAAGACTTCATGTACTAAACAGAAGAAATACCCGGCATTATTACTATTGAACCCACTCAGAACCGTTGCGGATTTGCGGACGTTTGAATTGGCCACTTCCTCAAATCAATATATTCTCTGGTTGATCAAAGCACGAAAACCGCCGCCGCCAGCACCGATGTCCAAAGGCCTGTCTTCTCGCCCAGGGCCGTCTGGGTGATGGCCCGGGTCTTGATGATGCGACCGTCCATGCGGAAGACCTCTTTTTTCTGATCATAGGCTGCGTCGGCGTTGAACTCGATGCCGTATGTGGAAGCCAGCATCTCGGCCGCCAGGTCCTCGGCGTAATCACCGCAAGTCTTCTCAACCTGGCCGAATGAATGGTGCTCGCTGAGGTACCCGTAATGGCTCTTGTCCGTGGGGACAGCAAGCCCGATGGACGCGCCCACCAGACGGTTGGGCTCATTGGTTGAGTTCTGGCTCATCACCGTGAACACTATCTGCCCGGTCTTGAGCATCCCCAGGGCCTTGTCCCTGGTGATCACCTTGCACTCCGGGGGATAGATGGAGGAGACCTTCACCAGATTGAAGGGCGCAATGCCCGCGGAGCGCAGGGCCAGTTCGAAGGAGCTGAGCTTTTCTTTGTGCCTGCCCATACCCTTGGTGAAGAAGAGGAATCTCGGGACCAGGGACGGGGGGTTCTGGATGTGGGAACTTTCGACCATGCACCGGGCCAAAGTCCGTGGAGGATTTAAAATTTTCAGCCCTGGACGATGGGGAATTTGACCTTGAACAGGATCGTCGGACCGAAAGTTTTGGAACAGTCACTTATGTGTCGGGCTGGAAGACTTGTTGTAGATACCCACACGCTCATCCACGGTCCAGTATCCGGGGGAGAGGTAAAGCAGTGGGTCCATTTCCCTGAAATCCACCCCGCCCTTCTCGTCCACAATATCCCGGGTCACCCTGACCGTTACCATCTCTCCCAAAAACAGGTGATGGCTTCCCAGATCAACCGTCTTGACCAGACGGCATTCGATGGATGCCGGGCACTGGGCTATTGTGGGAGAACGCACGTGAAGGGATGGTTCGGCGGTGAGGCCCGCAGCCTGGAACTTGTCCGTATCACGCCCGGAACGTGTCCCACAGATATTCACAGCTTCCAGCTGATCCCTGGAAGGTACGTTCACCACGAAATCCCCACCATCGGCGATAAGGGGATTGGAGAACCGGGTCTTTCCCACCCCCACGGCCACCGTGGGGGGTTTCATGCATACTTTGGACATCCAGGCCACGGTTATGATGTTGGCCCGGCCGTCTTCCCCCCGACAGCTCACCAGGACCACCGGTGACGGGTAGGGCATGGACCCGGGCGGCAGTTCAACCCTGTCGGTTCCATCCTCCCTGTCCGGCACATCCTCCCTGTCCGGCACATCCTCCCTGTCCGGCACATCCTCCCTGTCCGTTCCATCCACCATGTCCGTTCCATCCACCATGTCCGTTCCATCCACCATGTCCGTTCCATCCACCATGTCCGTTCCATCCACATCATCAGTTCCTTCCTGATCATCCGTCCTGTACACCATGTTCATCACCACTGGCCTTCAATCCTCAACGATACGGTCTTTGAACTTCTCCATGAGGTCCGTTTTCTTCTCCAGATCGAATATGTAGAGAAAATCCTCCTGGTAGAACCGGTCCAGGGTCACATGACCCCGTATCTTGGTCAGTTTCTTCCCAGTTAGCAGGCGCTGGAGCTCCGAGTTGCGCTGGTTGCACTCCTGGGCGATCGCATCCACATCCCTTCCGCCGATCTCGGATTTCATCAGAGTCACGGGTATCTCGGTGAAAACCGGTCGCACCGGCAGGAAGAACCGGCTTGCCTTGGGAACGAACACACTGCCGCTCCTGGCAACCTGGAATATCTCCTTTTTGGACAGATTGGGGGGGATGAGGATGAACTCCGGGCCATCGTCCCCGGACTGGCTCTTGATGTCCCGGGAGGATACGAAATCCATATCGTATCCCTGTGATGTCAGCACCTTTTCAATGTCCCTGACCCGGTCATACTTTACCTTGAGATTGTCGTCGTCCGATCGAATAAGCATGGCACGACGGGCCTTTCCGTGGATCAGTACCGCAAAGGCACCTTTCCTGGCCATGGCCCGTGTGCAAGTATTGGACCATTCGGTGGATGAAGGGTCATGGTAGGATAGGGGTTCCAGTTCAAAACCCAGCTTTTCAATTGCGGGTGCGACCCTGATGGGATTGCCGCCACACTTGAAAATACGGTTCCACTTGCCAAGGCCCACGGAGCTGTCCATGGCGTTTATCAACGCAACACCCATGTACCTGAAACCCAGCTCCCTGCAGGCGCTGACCCGGTGCATCCCGTCCAGCACCACCAGGCTCCGGTAATCGGCGATTATCGGATGCCAGAGTGAATCCGAATTTTCGATCCTTTCCATCAGGTTCTTGAGCTCGCTGGCCCTGGTCTCCTCGTGAAGTATGAGCCGATTGATCTCCACCAGGCCTATTCGAATGTCCAGTTTCCGCTGGGCCCTCCCGTCCCGGGAACGTATTGAATGACGGATACTGAACATGTCCCTCAAGGCCTCCTGGCAAAGGGATAGAACTCCCCCCTACCTCAACGGTTGCATGGAACTTTTAGTTTACTGTGGAAGCTGAAACGCAAATTTTGGATGCCCCCACAAGGTCTCCGGTCGTATCAGAGTGAAAGGTAGGGTTCTTCCGGCCCGCCCGGATCAAAATGAAAACCGGGGTTCTTCCGGCCCGCCCGGATCAAAATGAAAACCGGGGTTCTTCCGGCCCGCCCGGACCGGGTTCTGATCAACGGGACAGTTCTTCCCTGATGAGTCGGGCCACCTTGACCCCTGATAGTATCATCCCGTCAAATATGGGTCCCATCCTGGGGGCGCCGGCAACGGCGTTTGCTGCCATCCCCGCCACGTAAAGTCCCGGGAATACCATATTCGTATTCTCCACCACGGTCTTCTCGCCCACCTGGGCCCACATGGACTTCTCGCCCTGGACACACCCACCTGGAATGTCCAGGTTACCCGCCTTCTTTTGGACCACATGACAGACCTCGGATGGATGTCCCGTGGCATCAACCACGGCCCTGGCCCCCACGCAAAGGGGGTCCACGTGAAGCCCGGCCATCTCAACTGCGCTCCAGTTGATCACTATCCCGCATACCTTACCCTCCTGGAACATCACATCTTCCACGGACATGCAGGGGAATATCCTGGCACCGGCGTCGCAGGCCGCTCCCGTCAGCTTGGCCACCGACTGGATGGAATCTGCTGTGTAGTACCCGTCCCCGGTGTCCTCCACCCGGATACCAACGTCCTTGAGCACCGGCACGGCACCGGAACGCACCACTATGGTGGGAAAGGTCATCCCGCCTCCCCACATCCCGCCGCCGATGGACAGTTTCCTTTCAAAAAGGGCCACCTTGTATCCATTCCCGGCCAGCTCCCTGGCAGCCACCAGACCGGCGGGTCCACCACCGGCAATGGCCACATCCACTTCCAGATACTCCTGGAACTGCCTGGAGAACGCCTCCACAATCTTTCTGGTGATCGTAATATCCGATATCACGTCACCTTTCCCGTCGCCACTGATCGATCCGGTATCTTCGCCCATGGGTATACCCCGCATCTACGTTCAGGTATGAACCTACTTATCCCCCTCGAGCCCGGACATCCAGGGACAGGTCGCCTTCGGCAGACCGGTCTGCTCCTGGTACATCTCATCCAGTATACCCGCTTTCCTCACATCGTCGCACAGCGAACAGGTAACGGTGGCCATGTTGATGCTATCGTCATCGAGCATCCGTTTGGCCCAGGTCTTTACAGAGGCATGGATACCCTGGTCATCGATCTCCATCTTTGCCCGCTTTGAAGAAAGGTACTGGGATATGGCGGCCTCGGAGACTCCCATACGTTTGGCAACCTCCGCCTGGTTCATGCCATACTCCCGGATCAGGGTCTGGGCCAGCTGCTTCCGCAGGGCCGGCAGGACATACCATATGATGAATTCGCAAGGGGTTTTCATCGGCATTGGCATATCAGAACCTCATGATATATTTATTCTGTTGATCAGAATCGTGACGGGCGGGTCAATCGTTAACTTGACCATCCACGCTATCGGAGCCGGGAGGATATCCCTTTTCCCGCATATGCAGGGGTATTTCCCGCACATGCGGGGGGTTTGGCCGCCGAACGATCCCAATATTTGCTGTCCGGCGGGCAACCTGGTGGGAAGTCCGGTATGCAATCTGGCGCGCAGTTTGGTGGGCAATCCAGTGGGCAATCCGGCGGGCAATCCAGTGGGCAATCCAGTGGGCAATCCGGCGGGCAATCCAGTGGGCAATCCAGTGGGCAATCCGGCGGGCAATCCGGCATGATAGACATGACGGTCCGGATCGGTTGCCCGGATGTCCCAACCGCCAATGGGCAGTTGATCCCTTTCTAGCCCAGCGACTTCGCCAGTAGCTCTACCAGGTCCCAGACCTTGATCTTGGGACCTCCCTCCTTCTTCAACCGTGAAGCACCCAGGGAAAGGTTGTCCTTGCATGTCGGGCAGGCGGACACCACCAGCTCGGCCCCGGCATCAGCCCCTTCCTTCATCCGGCGGTACGCCGTTTCCAGGGAAAGATCGTTCTCAAACCCCTTCAGGCCGCCACCGCCTCCGCAGCAGTTGGCTTTCTCCCGGTTGGCTGCAAACTCCACGATCTCCAGATCAGGAACCGCCGCCATCAGCTCCCTGGGGGGTTCGTAAACCCCGCAGTGCCTTCCCAGGTCACAGGGGTCGTGGTAGGCCACCTTCTTGTCCTGGGGCTTTTCGAAACTGAGCTTGCCCTCCTTGACAAGTTCCAGGAGGTATTCGGTGGTGTGAACTACCCTATATGGAAATTCTGTGTGCTTGGGATACAGTTCCGAAAGGGTACGGAAACACCCGGCGCATGGAGTGACTATGGTCTTGGCACCGGTCTTTTCGAAATTATCCCGGTTGATGTCCACGCATTGTTTGAAATCATCCATGGCACCCACCAGGTAGGCCAGAAATCCGCAACAGCTCTCCTCGGAGCCCTGCACTGAGTAATCCACACCGGCGGCGTCAAAGAGCTTGAGCAGGGCGGGTATCAACCGGATGTCCTGCAGCGATGGCACGCAGCCGGTGAACAGAAGTACCTCGGCACCGGAGCTCTTGGTATCGAAACCCTCCAGCACCTCGTTGCGGGTCTCGGGCTTCTCACCGAAGGGGTTTTTCAGGTTGCGGATGTTGTCCAGGGCCATCTTGTGCACTTCAGGGGCCCTGTCCATGTCGAATAGCTTGCGCCGGAATTCCAGCACGGTCTCGGCGGTGTTCACACTGCTGTGGCACTCCTCGGAACACCGGTTGCAGGTTGTGCAGATGTAGATGTTTCGCAGCACCTGATCGGTAAGGTACCTTTCCGGATCGTGCTCTATGGGCGTCACGTTTGGAGGGTCGGTGCGGACCTGGGTCTCCTGGAAGGATTCCTCTTCTGCAAACGGGTCGTACACCCCGGCGGCCATGCCGATGAGCTCCTGGGCGTCCAGCAGCTTCATGTCAGGCACATCCTCCTTCTCCAGCTTGTCGAAGTTCAGGCAGTCCAGGTGGATGCGGCACTTGGGACAGGTGGTGATTATGTACTCAGCCCCGGCGCCCTCCGCCTCCTTGAAACGCTCCACCCGCAACTTTCGTGATTCATGATTGCAGTTCACCCATGAAGACACGCCGCAGCACGGAGCATTGTCCCTGTTGCGTTCCATCTCGTTGAACTCGGATATCTCGTCAATGATATCCCGGGGGGAATCGTAGAGGTTGTTGTGTCTCCCCAACCGGCAGGGATCGTGATAGGTGGTCTTGAGCTTCTTTTCCCCGGAGAGCTCCAGCTTGTCACGGTTCTCCTTTATGAAATCCGTGAAGAACACCACGTTGTCCACCCCGTGATTGTTCTTCAGCTGATGATAACACTCGGCGCAGCCGGTTACGATGGTCTTGCCCTTTGCAGCATCCAGATCGTCTTTCAGCTGCTTTTTCATCAATTCCTCCTCATCGAGCATCCCGGCGTAGTGCTGGTCGTGACCGCAGCATCCGTAGAGTATCTTGGGCTTGATCCCCATCTTGTTGAGGACCTTGACCGCCGCCTTTGACCCGCCTGCATAGTTGGTGCCCCGATCCAGCAGAAGGTCGAACAGGGGCGCGCAGCCCGGGAAGTATATCACATCGGAGTCCTCGTCCGTGTCCACGTCCACAATCCAGCCCTTGACCTTGGTGTAGGTTAGCATCTTTCCCACGGTCTGGAATATCCCGCGATGGGAGGTTCGGGGGCTGAACAGGTAACGGTAACGTGGTATCAGGTACTCCAGATCCACCTCCACTGGACATACGGACGCACATGTCTTGCACACGGTGCACTGGGGGTCTCCGGTCTCGGGTCTGCACTCTAACATTGGCTCACCATCCTCTTGGCTGCTTCGACGAACTTGGGCCCGTCCGCCGAGGACATGTTGAAGAACTCCAGTCGGTTGGACCCGATGCCAAGTATATCCAGGGCCCTCTTTGCCTTGGTGGTCCTTTCCTTTGCCGCGATGTTACCGTCGATGAAATGGCACTGCCCCTCCAGACATCCCACCACCATCACCCCCCGGGCGCCGTAATTGAAGGGCATGAGCACCGACTGTATGGACATGCGTCCCGTACAGGGGAGACGGACTATCCTGATATCATCGGGATAATCCGACCGGGCGGTCCCGGCCACGTCCGCCGCGTTGTACCCGCACTGGGCACAGCAGTAGGCGATTATCTTGTTGGGCTCCGCCTGGAGTATCCCCTTGACCTGGGACTCCACCTGAACGTCCAGGTACTGCCGCAGATCGATGGCATTGGTGGGGCACACCGCCGCGCACATCCCGCAGGCCTGGCAGGCCACGGGCACAACCTCGAACGGGTCCTTGGTGGTGTCGATGGCGTCGTAGTTGCAAACGTCGTTGCACAGGCCGCACTGGATACAGATGTCACCGTTGATATGGGACTTCTGCAGGCTGACGGTCATCGTGTCACTTTGAAGGAAGGTGGATAATCGGGCGGCGGCGGCGGCCGCTTCGGTGATGCACTCGGGGATGGCCTTGGGACCAGTAACGGTGCCCGCCAGGAACACCCCGCCCGTGGATGTGTCCACCGGGGCTATCTTGATGTGGGTGGGGGTGGCAAACCCTTCCGGGCCCACCACCAGGTGCATGGTCTCGATGATATCCTGGCTTCCCCTGGAGGGCACCAGGGCCACTGCCAGCACCACCAGATCCGACGTTATCTGGAGCAGCTTGCCTGTGTTCTCGTCAAACACGTCCATCATCACCTGCCCGTCGGGTCCTTCCAGTATCTCCGAAGGACGGCCCTTGATGAGGTTGATGTTCATGCCCCGGAGCCGTTGGTAGTACTCCTCCATGTGCCTGCCGCCGGTCCGGAAGTCTATGTAAAGGATGTTGATCTCCATGTCAGGGTATTCCTGACGGATAAGCTGGGCGTTCTTTGTGGAGTACAAACAGCATATACCCGAGCAGTACTTCTTGTAACGCTCGTCCCTTGACCCGGCGCACTGGACGAAGGTGACGCTCTTGGGCGTGGCACCGTCCAAGGGTCTTTTCACATGGCCTTCTGTCGGCCCTGTGGGGGTGAGCATCCGTTCCATCTCCAGCCCGGTTATCACGTTGGGATGTTCAACGTTGAACTCGGTCCCGGTAAGGTCCAGTTGTTCGTAGCCGGTGGCCACCACCACGCCTCCCACCGTGATATCCACCACCTGGTCGGTCTGGGTGTAATCGATGGCCTCTGCCTCGCACACGGTTTCGCAAAGACCGCACCGGGCGCAGGTCCCGCAGTCCAGGCACCTGGCGGCCTCGGCCAGGGCCTGCTCTTCGGAAAAACCCTGTTCCACTTCCCGGAAGTTGCTTTTCCTGGTATCAGATTCCAGTTCAGGCATCTTCGTCCGTGGGACCACCTTGACGCCTTCGATGTTGGCTTTTGCAATATCGTCATCCGTGTATTTGGGGAAGGATGAATGGAAACCGTTCAGGTCCCCGTTCTTTAGGTAGTGGGCAATGGATTCCGCGGCCCTCAGACCGCCGCCCAACGCGCCCACCACGGTGTCCGGGCCCGTCACCGCGTCGCCGGCTGCGAACACGC
>Ga0272441_10004490_pt1 | contig 25181 bp, 8 predicted proteins | sample SSMProp6N_FD_193582 | JGI IMG/M metagenome (GOLD analysis project Ga0272441, IMG submission 193582) | Marine sediment archaeal communities from Little Sippewissett salt marsh, Falmouth, MA, United States - SSM-Prop-6N | ecosystem: Environmental > Aquatic > Marine > Wetlands > Sediment ...
GAATGTAGGATTTAGCCACTATTAAAAAACACCCGCCAGCAAATTAATCCTGGCAGGTGTTTCATGTTTGCATCCGTGCAAATTTACCTTACAAGCAGCATTTTCCGGATCTGAGAAAAATCCCCGGCCTTTAGATAGTAAAAATAGATGCCCGATCCCACCGGTCGTCCAAATCGGTCCTCAGCATGCCAGGCTGTCTGATAATTTCCGGCTGACTTTTTTTCATCAACCAGTGTCAGAATCTGATTCCCCGTGATATTGAATATTTTAAGCAGTACATGCGATTTCTCCGGCAGCGTGTAAAATATAGTAGTGACCGGGTTGAAGGGATTTGGATAATTCTGGGACAATGCATAAGATTCTGAAACTGTCTGATCCATCACACCCGATTTCGGTACCACCGTAATATTCACTGCAGCCGTATCCATTCCACCTTTTATGTCTGATACCACATAATCAAACACGTCATTCCCGCTGAAGCCAACAGGTGGTAAATAGGTCACAGATGTATCACCGGAATTAATAATCACCATCCCGGAAATACCATCATCAATAACAGCCTCAACAGTCAGCGCATCTCCTTCCGGATCACTGTCATTTGCTAACGGATAAATGGTGACAATGCTGTCCTCTACAATTATATGATAATCATTTACAGCCACAGGGGGACTATTTTCCGCAAGAATGTCTATATAGACGACAGCTGAAGCAGAACCCCAATGACCATCAGTTAGAGTGTATGAAAACATATCTGATCCACTGTAATCCACCGGTGCTGTATAGTTTATTGTTGTGTCACCTGGATTGATCTGTACTGTACCAAGGGTTCCAATAACATGAACAGATTGAATTAAGATATTGTCGCCATCCGGATCGTTATCATTATTAAGCACATGAATTGTCGTCGTATGGTTTTTTGAAAGATTCAAATTATCATTCTTTGCAACGGGAAAATTATTAGCGGTTGGTGTAAAATCCCCATAGCCTGAATAAGAAAATACAAACAGTCCTTTAATCCCGCTTGCACATAAAACCATACCTTCAGAATTAATAGCCACTCTACGGGCGCCAGCACTGTCCGTTGTGTGTGCAATATTAGTAAAAGATATACCGTCATAATTATAAGCGCGTAATCCGTCCGAACCATTAGCCAGAAAAACCGTACCATCCGGCCCAACAGTCACACCTTGTGAACTATTATCAGAATCACCAACATCAATATGAGCGACATGTTTAAATGACATGCCATTATATTTATAAGCATACATCCCTGATTTGGAATAGGTAAAGAAAACTGTACCATCCGGCCCGACAGTCAAACCTGTTATCCAATCACTTGACACCGGCTCCTCAATATATGCTGTTCGGGTAAAAGACATTCCATCATAATAATACGCACACACTCCACTTGTCCACCCGACAAAAACTGTCTTATCTGAACCCACCGCAACTTCCCAGGCTTGACCTCCATCATCTATATGAGCCACATTGTTAAAAGACGTGCCATCAAAACGATAAGCAAACAATCCATCACTGTTGTTAGCAAGAAAAATGGTACTATCCGAACCCAGTGCCACACTTTCAGCAGTATTAAATGAATTGTTTAATTCATTATCGCCATTTTGAGCAATATTGATGAACGATGTGCCATCATATTGGTAGGCACGCAAGCCTTCATCACCATTGGCAAGAAAGACGGTACCATCTTTATCTATGACCACATCACTTGCAAAGCTTATATAAGTACCATCGTCTATATGGGCGGTACTGGTTAAAGAGATTCCATCAAATGTATAAGCACGTAATCCAGTATGAAAATTGGCAAGAAAAACCGTATTATCTGAATTGACGGCCACATCATACGCACTGCCTCCTTCATTCATTTGTGTTTTCATGGTGAAAGTTGTTTCATTAAAACTGTATACAAATAATCCATCATACGGATCCGTAACAAATACTGTATTTTCGGGACCTAAAGCGACACGAACGGCCTGAGCCCAATCATGGATGTTTTCTATATGTGCAACGTTGGTAAAAGAATTGTCTGTATAACGATAAGCACGCAAGCCGTCATTACTGTTGGCAAGAAAAATCGTACCATCTGTACCCAGGGCCACATCATAAGCTAGTCCTCCGTTGTCAATATGCGCTGTATTGGTAAAGGACGTACCATTATAATTGTACGCGCGCAATCCATCAGCTGAATTGGCAAGAAAAATCGTGCCTTGTGAATTCACATTCACGGCCTCAGCTCGGCCCCAATCACTAATTTCTATATGGGCAGTATTGACTAATGTAGTACCAGTATAATTATATGCTCGTAATCCATCATCATAATTGGCAAGAAATATCGTACCATCTGAACCTATCGCCACATCCTTTGCTGCACCACCATTGTCAATATGTGCTTTGTTGTTGAAAGACAAACCATCATAAGTATAAACCCGCAAACCATCACTACTATTGGCGAGAAAAATATTACCCTCTGAATCTATTGCAATACGTTTGGCAAGTCCGCCGTTATTAATATGCGCAGTTCTTGTAAACGATTCACCATCCCAATGGTAGGCACATAAACCATCACTATAACTTGCGACAAAGAGGGTACCATCTGTACCGAATACCACATCTATTGCTCTTCCGTCAATGCCTGCCATATACGACAAAGATGTACCATCGTACTGATATGCCTGCACTCCACCATAACCATTTGCTAAAAACATTATATTGTCAGGGCCCATAATCACACCTTCGGTACTACCGTAATGAAAATTACGCGCAACCTTAGTAAAGGTATGGGGTAATTCAGCAAATGTGATCGTGCTCAGAAAAAAAAGGCTAATAATCAATAAATCACTTCTGCGCATCTGAAATTCTCCTTCCAATATATTTACGATTGCCATCTCTTCAAGGATTTTCAATCAGTAAAATTAAAATAAATTGATCCACTGCAGGTAGAGACGGCATCCGTTCTAATTTACCTCACCAGCAGCATCTTCCTGATTTCAGTGTAATCTCCGGCTCTGAGCTGGTAAAAGTAAATACCTGAACCCACTTGCTTCCCAAATCGATCCTGCGCGTTCCACACTGCCTGATAATTCCCCGCTGTTTTTTCTTCATCCACAATCGTCAGGATTTCACTTCCTGTTACACTGAATATTTTTAATATAACATGGGATTTCTCCGGCAAAGCATAGGACAGGGTTGTCACCGGATTGAAAGGATTGGGAAAATTCTGGAACAGGGCATAGGTTGATGGAACAGTCTGATCCGACACGCCTGACACAGGTATCACGGTAATTTCAACCTGTGCCGTATCCTGTCCACCATTGCCATCAGAAACCATATAGTCAAATATCAAATCTCCGGAGAATCCTATGGTTGGCAGATACGTGATTGATGTATCGCCGGTATTGATAACAAGAATACCGGAGGACCCGATATCTCCGACCTCAACAATAGAAAGCGGATCATTTTCAGGATCTGTATCGTTTAGAAGGGGATAGATGGTTGCCATGCTGTCTTGCTGGATGGACAAAGTGTCATTGCATGCAACAGGCGGCTGGTTGACATGAAACACCTCAATATACACAGTAGCAGAATCTATCCCCCCATAATCATCTGTAATGGTATATGAGAATTGATCCCATCCTGTATAATCCGGATAAGGTGAATAGGTGATGGTTGTGTCACCCATATCGATCTGAACCGTACCCAGCGTGACAGATGAATTTACGGACTGTATAATCAGTGGATCGGCTTCCAGATCCATGTCATTCCGAAGTACGGGTATCGTGACAGATGAATTATCACCAACCATAGCTGTATCATCCTGCGCAACCGGGGGCTGATTGACAAATTGTACTTCAACATAAACAGCGGCTGTATCAAATCCGGCGAAATGATCATCCGTGATCACATATTGAAATTGATCCATGCCGTTGTAACCGGTCAATGGTGTGTAGGTCACAGTGGTATTACCAGGATCGATGGATACGGATCCAATGGTTCCATCGGTTTCAACGGACTCTATGAATAGATTGTGTCCGTCCGGATCACTGTCATTATTCAGAACATGAACGGTTACATCCGCTCCCTGAGGCGTTTCAACCGAATCCGGCAAGGCAACAGGCGGCTCGTTTGGGATTCGCCAGCGTGCTACATTGATCCAGTTTTTTTCATTAAAACCGACCCTGTTAAACCGCCCTCCCACATATAGAAATCCCTGATAAACCGTTATACCATACGCATAGGCATAATTGTCACTTGTAAATCGCACACCGAAACCAATCGGTGACCATGCTTCTCCATCCCACTTTGCAAGGGAGTTGGCTTTATGCGCTACACCCGGAACATATTCGAAGTGTCCGCCTATATAGACATCTCTTCCATCAATAACAATGTCATGTACATCCCGCATAACCCCCCCATTCATATTGTTCCACTCCTCTCCGTTCCACCAGGCTACTGAATTGATGTTTTTGCCATCCGCCCAGTTGAAAAAACTTCCTCCGATATAAAGGCCGTGATCCGCCACAGCAATGGCATTGACGGGCCCTTTCACGCCGTCATCAAAACTGTGCCAGCTTTCACCATCCCACATGGCAATGCTGTTGTACACATCATCATCAATCTTTCCAAATTCACCCCCAACGTAGAGCTTGCCATCATATGCGGCGAGCGCGTAAACAGCATGGCTTATCTCACCGGGAATCGCGTGCCATTCACTGCCGTCCCATCGCGCGAGGTACTTTGCGGGTACCCCTCCGGCCTGAGAAAAATGACCCCCCACATAAATATCATCACCAAGAACAGCAAGCGCTTTGCCTGTACCGCTTAACCCCGATCCCAGAGAAAACCACTCGTACCCGTTCCATCTGGCCACAAAGTTGATTTGTTTTTTACCCACCATATCAAACCGGCCCGTAATATAAACATCATCATCCTTAAAACAGATCGCGTAAACGGCAATATTGGTGGTTACCAGAGCGGCCTCTACCCCCTCCCCCAGATCATCCCAGTTGGTGCCCCCCAATTTGGCCACGCGCCTTGGATCCCCATAATACTCCGGATCAAAAACTCCCCCTATGTATAAATCCTTCCCATTGGATTCTACTGTATATACAGCACTGTGAAGAATATCCAGTGAAGAGTCCCAGTTTTCATCACCGGGCATACAAATGGAAGTACGGCTATTGTCTGATGCAAAACATGGATGAATCAGGTACATGAGAACAAACGACAGCAATACAACAATGGACCGGGTTTTCATTTTTGCCTCCATTGAATAACATATTGTGATACGTCACCTGACCAGCAGCATCTTTCTTCTTTCTGTAAACGTTCCTGCATTCAACTGATAAAAATAGATCCCGGAACCGACAGACCGTCCGAACCGGTCCCTGGCATCCCAAATCGCTTTGTACGAACCTGCGGATTTCTCTTCATCGATTAACGTGCGAATCTCGCTCCCCGTAATGCTGAATATACGGAGAATCACACGGGATTTCTTCGGAAGCGCATAGGATATGGTTGTCACAGGATTGAACGGATTGGGAAAATTCTGAAACAAAGCATAAATTGAAGGAACATTCTGATCCATCACAGCCGATTTTGGTGTAACAGTTATGGTAATCAGTGCATCGTCCATTCCCCCATTCCCGTCACTAATGACATAGAAAAATCCGACACTACCTGAAAACCCAATAGTTGGCAAATAAGTGATTGACGAATCCCCGGAATTAATAACAAGCATGCCGGAGGTTCCGATGTCTCCAATCTGAGCAATCGTAAGGGAATCACCATCAGGATCAGTGTCATTCATGAGAGGATAGATGGTGACCACACTGTCCTGCTGTATGGTTAGGGTGTCATTCTGAGCAATAGGAGGACGATTCCCAATCAAAATATTGATAAATACTGTTGCTGTATCCATACCACCTCGATTATCTGATATGATATAATCAAAATTGGCATTACCTGAAAATCCAATTTCAGGTGCATAAGTAATGGACGTATCGCCTGAATTGACAATAACAACACCGGGTGCATTGATATTGTCAAGACTTTGGATGACAAGCGGATCGCCGTTTGGATCGGTATCATTACTGAGAACGAAAATTGTTGTCACACTATCCTGATTAATAGATATTGTATCGTTTTGAGCTATCGGTGCCAAATTTAACGAAAGAATTTCAATAAACACTTTTGCAGTATCCAGTCCGTTCCTGTTGTCAGAAATTATATATTCAAAACTGTCAGATCCCACAAATCCAGCTGGCGGTATATACTGGATGGTCGTATCACCAGGATCAATTTGGGCGGTCCCTGTTATGCCTGTCTGATCTAAACCTAAAATAAAAAGATCATCACCATCCGGATCTGTATCATTTGAAAGAACATGGATCACGACTGTACTATCTTCATATATTGTCAGACTGTCATTTTGTGCGATCGGGGGAGTATTCGGTATTGGATCAGTTTCTGTAACGACCAGTAATTGATTGGAACTCACATGATTAATTTCACTTATCATGCCGCTCGGCCATAGAACCCTGACCTGATCAACACTTGTCGCGTCCCCGATGCCGAAAAATGCAATCGGACTGCTCTGCCCTCCAAATCCTGTCTGTGATGATATTTCACGCATCTGCCATACATCATTTACACCAATCCTTACCTTTGCACCAATACCCCCTCTGTTGGATATCGTTCCCTCACATTTTACTTTTAGCCAGTTATTATCATGATAGATGCTGCCCAGCAAAACATTAGAAGCACCAAAATTACATAAAAAGAGATCCGGCTTTCCATCTAAATTATAATCGCACCAGCTGCCTCCCCATGCATTAATAGGTTCATGAATTACATACCTGGTAAAAGTCCCGTCTCCATTATTTAAATGAAGATGAGAGTAAGAGTCACTGTTGGAAACAAAAAGATCCAGATATCCGTCTTTATTGACATCTCCCCATCCGCTGCTTTTAGCACGTAGATTATCATTTACCAGATCCCCATAAGTAATTTTTATAAACGCTCCGTACCCGTTATTTCTATACAGACAGTTATTCTGACCGCTGTGCGGCACATACAGATCCGGATATCCATCGTTGTCATAATCACCCCAGCTTCCTCCATAGGCTTCGAAACCGTCTTCAACAATGGCCCCTGATGTGATTCGAGTAAAGGTACCGTCTCCATTGTTGTTATAAAGAAAATTGGTCTGAATCCCTGTGTTGGCCACAAAAAGGTCAAGATCACCATCCAGATCATAATCACACCATGCACCGCTTGTGGACGCTCCGCCGTTCGTCACAATGGGCCCGGTGGTGACTTTACTGAATGTGCCGTTCCCATTATTGTGATACAGAAAGTTGTTCTCTCCCCCGTTGGCCACAAACAGATCCAGATACCCGTCACTGTCATAGTCTCCCCAGGCAGCCCCATTGGAATTCCCTCCATCCGAGGTAAGCGGATATACGCCCACCCTGTTCAACACACCGTTTGTGTTTTCATACAGAAAGTTGTCCTCTCCGTTGGCATTGCTTACAAATAGATCCGGATATCCATCATTGTTGTAATCTCCCCATGTGCCGCCCTGGGAGCGTCCCCCATCTGTGACTACATCTCCAGTGGTCATCCCGGTAAAGTTGCCCTCTCCGTTATTGATGTACAGATTGTTTTTCTCCTCAGCTATATTTGCCACAAAAAGATCCGGATCACCATCCAGATCATAATCGCTCCATGCACATCCAATAGAACGTTTTTCATCAGATAAACTTGTATGCGATGCTCTTACAAAATAAATAAACTTTTGGAAATATCCGGAATAAGCACATGCATAAAGTCCATATGCCTCATTTGCCAGAAAAACGGTTCCATCTGAACCGAGCGCAACACCCCTTGCGGCACCACCATTATAAATATGCGCTGTGCTGGTAAAGGATGATCCATCATATGTATATGCACGATAACCACCGTCCCAATTCGCAAGAAAAATAGTACCATCAAAACCCACTGCAACGTCCACGGCCCAACCACCCGGATTAACATGCGCGGTATTACTAAATGAAGTTCCGTTATAACTGTATGCCCGCAAACCATCTCCATTATTGGCAAGGTAAACTGTATTCCCCGAACCTAAAGCAACCCTCCACGCCCAGCCACCGTCATCAATATGAGCTGTGTTGAAAAAAGACGATCCATTGAAAGTATATGCACGCAAACCATCATGATAATTGGCAAGAAAAATAGTGCCGCTCGAGCTTACGGCCGTACCTATTGCTGAACCCCCATCATTAATGTGAGCTGTATTTGAAAAAGAACTCCCATTAAAAACATAGGCACGCAAACCGTCATCACCATTTGCCAAATAAATCGTGCCATCTGACCCCACTTCAACACCATAAGCAAAACCACCATCATCAACATGGCCTGTGTTAATCAAAGAAGATCCATTATAATTGTAAGCACGTAAGCCATCTTCCCCATTAGCCAAAAAAACGGTGCCATCCAAGCCTATTGCTACGTACCGGGCAGTTCCACCATTATTTATATGTGCCGTGTTGGTAAAAGACGATCCTTTATACTTGTAAGCACGCAATCCATCATTCCAGTTTGCAAGAAAAATCGTACCGTCTGGTGCAACAGTAACACCTGCTGCCCAGCCCCCATTATTGATATGAGCTGTAATTGTAAATTCATGCATCAGGCCATAGAGAGTAGAACTTGAGCATATAATTATCACAGCCAAACAAATTTTCATTCTTTTCATTTTAAACAATCCTCCAGATATCAGTTAAATTTGCTTTATCAATATCATCTTCTTGAATTTATCTCACCAACAGCATCTTTCTTCTTTCTGTAAAAGATACGGCTTTCAGCTGATAGAAATAGATCCCGGATCCAACAGCCCGTCCGAACCGATCCCTGGCATCCCAAACTGCCTTGTATGATCCGGCGGATTTCTCTTCATCGATTAACGTGCGGATTTCGCTCCCTGTAATGCTGAATATACGGAGAATAACACGGGATCTCTCCGGAAGTTCATAGGATATGGTTGTCACCGGATTGAATGGATTGGGATAATTCTGAAACAAAGCAAAGGATTTAGGCACATCAGGATCCTGTACAGCTGATATCGGCATCACAGTGATTGTGACAAGCGCCACATCCTGTCCGCCGTTCCCATCGGTCACAACATAGTAAAATCCAACCTCGCCGGAAAATCCTGTTGCAGGTATGAAAGTAATCGATGTATCCCCGGAATTAATAATCAGCGTCCCGGAGGCCCCGATATCTCCTATTTGAGCGATGGACAGGGGATCGCCTTCTGGATCTGTATCATTCATTAGCGGATAGATGGTCACAACACTATCCTGCTGTATGGACAAAGTATCGTTATGCGCAACAGGCGGCTGGTTGACATAGACTTCAATAATGACAGCTGCTGAATCAATGCTCCCCTCCGGATCTGAAATCGTATAAGAAAATTGATCCGCGCCTGAAAAATCAGAAGACGATGTGTAGGTTATTGTGGTATCACCCGCGTTGATCTGAACCGTACCCTGTGTGGCTGCAGTAATGACAGATTGTATGATCAGGGGATCCGAATCCGGATCCGTGTCATTTCGGAGCACCGGTATGGTCACAGATGTGTTTTGTTCTATTCTAACCGAATCATTTTGGGCAACGGGAGGCTGATTATTGGAAAAGACCTCCACAAAGACAGAAGCCGAATCAATTCCGTCAAAATGATTATCGTTTACAATATAATAGAAGATATCCGTACCTGTGTATCCGGACAAAGGCGTGTATGTCACAGTGGTGTCCCCGGGATTAATCGTGACAGATCCGGTGGATTCATCCGTATTAACAGATTGTATAAAAAAAGCATGTCCCTCCGGATCATGATCATTGTTCAAAACGTGAATCCCAACCTCTGTGTCCTCAACTGTTTGAACCGAATCCGGATATACCACGGGTGGTAAATTGGGGATTCGCCACCTGGCAATATTGGGTCCCCCTCCATTAGCAACTGAGTTGAAATTTCCTCCTATATAGACAAAACCCTTATGACTGGCCAACGCATACACCTTCCCAATCGGATCCTCCCACCATCCATAGACGCCGCTCCCCAATGTGGTCCATTTTTCTCCGTCCCATTTTCCCAGAGAGTTGGCAGGATGATCAACTCCTGAAAGGTACTCAAAATATCCGCCAACATAGACATGATTGCCGTCAATGGTTATGGCATAAACATCTTCTATAAGACCCCCTGCCATATCATACCAATCCTGTCCATCCCAGCGAGCAATACTATTGATGTTATAAATACCTTCCCTTTTGAAAAAATTGCCGCCAATATAGAGACCATGATCAGCCACGGCAATGGCTTTAACATATCCTCTTATCCCTCCCCCAATATCATACCAGTTGTTGCCATCCCACATGGCAATACCATTATATTCAACGTTATCAATCTTAATAAAATCACCGCCAACATAAAGAACATTGTCATAAGACGCCAGTGCGTACACCACCCCATCCAGCTCCCCGGGCAGGGCGTACCATTCAGTACCATCCCAGCGTGCTATATATTTTGCTGATACACCACCTGCTGATGTGAAATCACCCCCCACATAAATATCATTCCCGAGAGCGGCAATGGCTCGGCCTTCACCATCCAGACCCGCTCCCAAGGCTGACCACTCAGTCCCGTCCCAGTTTGCCACCATTTCCGCATCCACATATCCCGCAATATGAAACAATCCGGTTACATAGACTTCATAATCCTTAAAACAAATTGCGTTAACACCCTTACTCCATGATTTACCTAATTCACCAACACCAAGACCCACCTCCATCCATTCTGTGCCCTCCAGTTTACATATACGGTTTGGATTGTTCGGATAATAATTATTCCTGGTAAAAGTGCTACCTAAATATAGATCCGTTCCATTCGATTTATATACAAGAGCACGTCCTCCTGACATGGTTTCAAGAGAATTATCCCAGTATTCATCCCCTTCAGCACGAATCGATGCTTTTTCTTGTATTTCCAAAGCCAGGCATAGATTGATAAGAATGGGAAGCACCAGAAGTGCAACAATTAACCGCATTTTCATTTTATCCTCCGACAGGTTCAATGGAACAGCATTCGGATATAGGACATGTGATCATGGTCCAGAATACCATGATCACATGACACTAAAATGATTTCTTTATAAACAATCTGACTTCAAAATACAGTTGATGAATACTGATGTAAAATTAATTAATTATCTGACCAGCAGCATTTTACGAATCTCCATAAAATCTCCAGCCTTCAGCTGATAAAAATAAATTCCTGAACCCACCGGCTGCCCGAATTGATCATGCGCGTTCCACATGACCTCGTATTCCCCGGCCGCTTTCTCTTCATTCACAAGGCATAAAATTTCACGGCCTGTTATGGTGAATATACGCAGGGCAACAAACGATTTTTCAGGAAGCGTGTAGGAGATCTTCGTTGCCGGATTAAACGGATTGGGGAAGTTCTGGGACAGGCTGAAACGCTCCGGTAATGCAGAACCTTCAATAGCGGATACGGGCAACACCTCAATAGACACAGTGGCCGTATCCAGACCTCCTCTGCCGTCACTGACAACATAATCAAATGCCGTGTTGCCTGTAAATCCGAGCGGCGGCACATAGGTCATGGAGGTGTCTCCCGAGTTAAGCAAAACCGTACCTTGAGATCCGACACCAATAATCTCTGCAATGGTCAGTGCATCCCCATTAGGATCACTGTCATTTTCCAACGGATAAATGGTCACTGTGCTGTCCTGCCCGATGGTCAGGTCATCATCCAATGCTACAGGTGGAAGATTTTCCAGTTGAATTTCTATGGTCACAGTGGCTGTGTCCAATCCGCCTCTGCTGTCAGAAGCCACATACTGGAAGTGATCCATACCCACGAAATCAACAGGCGGTGTATAGATAACAGACGTTTGTCCCGAAGGAATTATGGCAACGCCCTGCAATCCGTTGCTGATAATTTCACTGACCTTTAATTCATCTCCATTCGGATCGCTGTCATTGTCAAGAACCGAAATAGTGGCAACTGTATTTCTGAGGATATTTACGTTATCATCCACAGCCACAGGCGGATAATTGACTTCAATAACCTCCACTGTAACGGTTGCCGTGGATAAACCACCCCTGCCGTCCGTAATTGTATATTGGAACGAATCCATACCGAACAACTGGTTATCAGGGGTATAGGTTACAGTGATATTACCGGGATCTATTTCTACCGTTCCTGTTGCTCCTGAATCATCCACAGACTGAACACTGAGTGCGTCACCATCCGCATCGGTATCATTATCCAGAACCTCAATAGTAACAGGGGTCTCCTGATTCGTAGAGGCTTCGTCATCAACGGCCACAGGTGCTGTGTTGGGCAGCCGTTCAGTTACAGTTAGAAACTGATCGGCCGCAACATCCGTGGTGTCCCACACAATACCACTCGGCCATTCGATGCGGATCATATCAGCTGATACAGCATCACCAAGTCCGAAAGCTGCAACCATTTCATTCTGTCCGCAATAACCGGTCTGGCTGGATATCTGGCGTGTTTGCCAGTCCGACCCAATTTTCAATGAGACTTTTGCACCGATTCCGCTCTTGTTGGATTCTGTTCCTACACAGGATACGGATAGATAATGACTGCCGCTTCCATCATAAGTATAAAATTTGTTCACGTCATTATTATTGGCCATAAAAAGGTCAAGCCATCCATCATCATCATAATCGCACCATGCACCACCAACGGCCATAAAGGTGTCAATATAATAGTCGTTAAAATCTGTTCCCCGGGCATTGATAAAAACATGACTGGGGACCAGCTGATTGGCCACCATCAGATCCAGGTATCCGTCATTGTTCACATCCCCCCAGCCACTGCCCCTGGAATCCTGTGAAAAATCAGTAATATTATTATAATATACTTTTTCAAAGCTCCCGTCCCCATTATTTCTGTATAAATGATTCATCCCTGTCGCATTGGCTACATAGATATCAAAATAGCCGTCATTGTTGTAGTCTCCCCAGCTGCAGCCGCAGGATTTATCGCTATCCTGAACAACCGGATCACCGGTTACCTTTGTGAAGGTGTCATCACCGTTATTGTGATACAATTCATTGGCCGTGTAGTCGTAGTTGGACACATACAAATCAATATATCCGTCATTATCATAATCACACCAGGAAGCACCAATGGAATAGGAAACGGAGTTCACAATATTACCATCTGTGATTCTGGTAAAGGTGCCATCCCCGTTGTTCTGATAAAGGCAGTTGTTTTGTTGATAATTGGCTACAAATATATCAAGATGTCCGTCATTGTTATAGTCTCCCCAGCAGGCGCTTCGCGAATCGTATTTATCATTCACAATGTCACCGCTTGTGACTTTTACAAATGTACCACCATGATTGCTGTACAGGAAGTTTTTGGAATTTCCTGTGTTGGCAACATAGAGATCGGGATAACCATTGTTGTCATAATCGCCCCAGCAGGCACCGTACGATCCGCCGCCGTCATTGACTATATTGCCGCTTGTCACTTTGGTGAAAGTACCATCTCCATTATTCTGATAAAGAATATTATTTTCCTGTGTCCGGTTGGTGACAAATAAATCCGCATCACCGTCTCCATCCATATCGGCCCAGGACACACCATTGGTGTAACCCTGATCAATCTGAAAAGCGGCTTCCTGGCTTAATTCAAACGGCCAGTAACCTTTTACACGAATGCCTTCGAGATAATTCAAAACAATTTCATCACCTGTCAGATCCCGATTATATACCTTGATTTCATCCAGTCTGCCGTCAAAAGAATCGGTAATGTCACTGATAGACACGGTTGACCCGGCTGTAGAACCGGATGCCTCAACAAGACTTGATTTGACCTCACCATTGATAAATATTTTTTTGGTCACACCATTATAGGACATGGCCACATGCGTCCATTCTCCAGTTGTTACACCGGTATTGCTCGGGCTATACAAACAGACGCCGATCCTCATTGATACGCGCCCGTTATATAAGAGGAGGGCATGGGAATCCTTCTTACGATAAATATATCGAGAGCCGGAATGATAATTGTCCATCCGCACCCAGGCTTCTACGGTAATGGATCCTGTAATGTTTAATGCCCCGTCACTGTTGTCAATGATCACATAATCACCATTACCATCCAGATCCAGCCCCCTGCCCAACTGGCCTGAGCGGTACCGCGAATGACCATACAATGTCCCGAAATGATTATGTACACTGCTGTCTGCAGCATTGTCTTCAAATTTCCAGAATCCGACCAGTCCATTGGTCACAACAGCCTGCGTATTCTGCATACAAAGCAATACAACGGTAACACAGGCAAGCAAAATCCAAAATCTTTTCCTATTCATGATTACCCTCCATGGTTTAAGTATCTGAATATTAAAAAATATTGTATATAAGCCTGGTATAACAGAAAAAGCAGAATCACCTTTTCTGTTCATGTATTTCAATATGTCAACGTTTAATAATTAAAATGGGTGTAAAAAATAATACATATTTCTATTAACAGAATCAATTAAAACTTTTAATTTCTTTTTAGTAAATTAATCTTATACAGCCAGGCAACCGCACATAGTGCTTTCTTTCATTATATCTGCATATATAAGACTCAAATTTCTAAATAATTCCATACAATTATTATACATAATTTGTTCTTATAACAAGCAAAATAAGTACCACAAATTTTCCACACTCATCTAAGTGTTGAATATTTAATATTTTAAGAGGTCATTCAATCACAATTAAAATGTCGGAAAGAATGAATAAATCGTCGGAATGTCGGGTTTTCAATAAAAAAACCTGCCGGTATATAAGATCCGGCAGGCGGTTAATACTTATAAAAATTACAGATGCCATCCCTTTGAGGGATGGCATCTGTCTAGAACTATCTCACCAGCAGCATTTTCCTGATCTCAGTGTAATTTCCGGCGTTGAGCTGACAAATATAAATACCGGAGCTGACCGGCTGACCTGAACGATCCATCGCGGTCCATGTAACATCATACATGCCTGCCGGTTGCTCCTTATAAACCAGTGTGTTAATCTCACGGCCGGTTAAGCTGAATATCTTTATTGATACATGGGATTTTTCTGGAATGCTGTAGGATATCCTTGTTGTCGGATTGAACGGATTCGGGTGATTCTGGAAAAGCCGGTAAGATTTCAGAGTTTTACCATCATTCACGGCCCCGGAAAAACATTCATCCTCTTGTATGATCAGCATCTGATCTGCCGCAATATTGGTCATGTTACATACAAAACCGCCGGGCCATTCTATAACCATCTCATCCACGGTTGTGCTTGCACCTAGACCGAACTCCACAACCGGATCACTCTGACCACCAAACCCGGACTGCGTGTTGATTTCTCTGTACTGCCAGTCCGATCCGGTCCGGATCCTGACTTTGGCGCCCACCGCGTCCCTGTTTGATGTGACACCAACACATTTCACCTTCAGCCAGTGATTGCCCGTGCCCGTGTACTCCCAAAGATGGTTGACCTGATTATACTGACAGACAAAAAGATCCAGATCACCATCCAGATCGTAATCGCTCCACGCGCCGCCGTAGCCGTCCACAGCCGGATCGATCAGATAACTGCTGAATGTACCATCCCCGTTGTTGATGTGAATATGGGAATGCACGTTCCGGTTCACAACAAACAAATCTAAAAAACCGTCCATGTTCAGATCTCCCCAGCCGCTGCTCCGGGACCTGAGACCGTCGTTGACCATGACCCCGTCTGTGACTTTTGTGAACGTGCCGTCTCCGTTGTTATGGTACATTAAATTATCCTGTCCACTCTGGGGTACGTATAAATCAGGATATCCGTCATTGTCATAATCACCCCAGCTGCCCCCAAAAGCCTCTCCTCCATCAGACACAATATCACCTGTCGTCACTTTGGTGAATGTGCCGTCACCATTGTTGGTGTACAGAAAGTTGACGTTCCATCCTGTATTGGGTACAAACAGATCCATATCCCCATCCAGGTCATAATCGCACCAGGCCGCGCTCGTAGACGCGCCGCCGTCTGTTACGATGGCACCGGTGGTGACTTTTGTAAATGTACTGTTGCCATTGTTATGATACAGAAAGTTGTTCTCACCACCGTTGGCCACAAACAGGTCCAGGTATCCATCGTTATCATAATCAGCCCAGGCAGCCCCGTTGGAGTTGCCGCCGTCTGAAGTGAGCGGATCAATGCCCACCGCATACAGCACACCGTTTGTATTTTCATACAAAAGATTGTCCTGGCCATTGGCATTGCTCACAAACAGGTCCGGGTACCCGTCATTATTGTAATCACCCCATGTGCCGCCCTGTGAGCGGCCGTCGTCTGAAACCACATCACCGGATGTCAGCCCGGTAAATGTGCCGTCCCCGTTATTGATGTACATATTGTTGTCCTGATCTGCATCATTGGCCACAAACAGATCCGGATCACCCGCGTTGTCATAGTCGCTCCACGCGCAGCCGATGGAACGGTATGTATCCGTTGTCAAATCGCCTGCTGATATATCCACCAAATCCGAAAATATGGGTATGGTGTGATACACGGCCACACGGGAACAGGGAACAGTCCCCGCATGGTTAAAATACCCACCCACATACAAATCCACTCCGGAAGATACAAGGGTTCTGACCGATTTATCTGTATCGTCTCCGACAACCGACCAATTTGTCCCATCCCATTTGGCTATATGTTTTGTAGGGCTACCATCCGGATTTATGTAAAAACCGCCCCCTACATATAAATCATCCCCAAACCATGTCATACCATACACTGAAAGAGCAAGACCGCTGCCAAGCATTGACCAATTTGAACCGTCCCATCTGGCTATAGCCTCTATGGGTATTCCTCCTGCTTGGGTAAATATACCACCTACATATACATTATTTTCATGACAGGAAAGGGCAAACACCCGTTCATTGACACCACCACCCATATCTGACCAGTTTGCGCCGTCCCACTTCGCAACATTGCTCACTGTAAGACCGGTATACCCACCTGCTATTGTGAATCGGCCACCCACATATACATCGGTCCCTGAACAGGCAATGGCAGCAACAAAATGTAAATCTCCTGAGACACCGCCCCCCACATCTGACCAATTTGCACCATCCCATTTGGCGATATTAACTGAGGAAACCCCGCCGGCAATATGAAATTCACCTCCTGCATAAATATCCGTGCCGCAAGCAGTAATAACCCAGACAGTGCCCGGATCACCCATGGTACCGCCTCCCACATCGGACCAGCTTGTACCATCCCATCTGGCGATATGGGCAGCAGATGCTCCTCCTGCTTGGGTAAAAGCGCCTCCCACATACACATCATCTCCTGAACAGGCGATTGCATAGACACTATTATTCGTACCGATTCCCATTGCCGACCAGCTGTTACCGTTCCATTTGGCAATGTAATTGGCTGCAACACCGCCTGCATTGGTAAAATCACCGCCCACATAGACGTTCCCGCCCGAACAGGCTATGGTCCAAACAGTATTATTGGTACCTGTAGACAATGGCTCCCACTCTCCATCGCCATTGGTCTTAATGTGATTCTCCGGAACAAAATGGGGTGTGCCGTCTTCATCAGTAACCATTGAATAGCCTGCTGGATCCAGACTACCCTGAAAATTGGGATCAAGGTTTAATGTGCCGTCCGTATTGAGCATATCGCCAAGCGGCCGGTTTGCCTGCAGCCGACTTGCAGCCACACATAAGATAAACACAATCAGCGTCAAACAGATACATTGCTTTTTCATTTTCCCTCCCATATGAATATTACTGTTTTCTGTTATCTATTCAAAACATTTTAGATTTGAAACTAAATACACACACCTTCCCGTCGAAGGAAAAACGTCTATTAGGATTCTATCTGATCAACAGCATTTTACACTGTTTAGAAAATTCTCCTGCTGCCAAATGATAGACATAAATACCGCTTGAAACCATGGAACCCATATGGTCCCTTCCATCCCAGATTACACTGTAAGCACCGGCCTGCTGATGATGATTCACAAGCTGAACCACCTCTCTGCCCGTCATATCATACAATGTCAAACGAACATCCACATTTTTCGGCAGACCATACGTTATTTCCGTTTCCGGATTAAATGGGTTCGGATGGTTCTGGGCCAGATAAAATACTTTTGGTATGCCCGATCTATTCATAACGGCTGATGCGGGCTCCACTTCAACCGTCACCACAGCATCGTCCTGACCACCCTGGCCATCTGAAACAACATATGAAAATTGATCCGTGCCAGTAAATCCCGCAGCTGCTATATAGCTCACACTGGTGTTGCCTGAATTAATACCCACGGTACCGGTAGTTCCTGTATCATCAATGGATTCGATTACCAGTGCATCTCCATCCGGATCACTGTCATTCTCCAGAACCTCAATGATCGTTGTACCGTCTTCCTCTATGGTGACGTTATCGTCCACAGCAACAGGTGGCTGATTGGGAGCGGACTCATGCTCCGTGATGATGAGCATTTTATCCACATTCACATCTGTGGTATCCCACACTATACCGCTGGGCCATTCAATTACTACTTCGTCAATAAGAGCGTTTGCCGCCCCAACCCCGAATTCAACAACCAGATCGCTCTGTCCTCCGAATCCGGACTGTGTGTTGATTTCTCTGTACTGCCAGTCTGGTCCGGTCCGGATCTTGACTTTGGCTCCAACCCCATCCCTGTTGGATGTCACGCCAATACATTTTAGCTTAAGCCAGTGATTCGTCCCAGTGTATTCAAAAAGATGATTCACCATATTATACTGACAGATAAACAGATCCAGATCCCCGTCCAGATCATAATCGCTCCACGCCCCGCCGTAACCGTCTACTGCCGGATCGATCAGATAACTGATGAATGTACCATCCCCGTTGTTGATGTGAATATGGGAATTGACGTTCCGGTTCACCACAAACAGGTCCAGATGGCCATCCAGATTCAAATCACCCCAGCCGCTGCTTCTGGATCTGAGACCATCATTGACCATGATCCCGTCTGTGACTTTGGTAAACGTGCCGTCACCATTGTTGTGATACATCAGATTGTCCTGACCGCTCTGGGGCACGTACAGATCCGGATACCCGTCATTGTCATAATCCCCCCAGCTGCCGCCAAAGGCCTCTCCCGCATTGGACACAATATCGCCTGTGGTGACTTTCGTGAATGTGCCGTCACCGTTATTGGTGTACAAAAAGTTGACGTTCCATCCCGTATTGGGCACAAACAGGTCCATATCCCCGTCCAAATCATAATCGCACCAGGCCGCGCTTGTGGAGGCGCCGCCGTCCGTCACAACCGGCCCTGTATTCACTTTGCTGAATGTGCTGTTGCCGTTGTTGTGATACAGAAAGTTGTTCTCTCCACCGTTGGCCACGAACAGATCCAGATACCCGTCATTGTCATAATCCGCCCAGGCCGCCCCGTTGGAGTTGCCGCCGTCCGAAGTCAGCGGATCAAGTCCCACCGCATACAGCACACCGTTGGTGTTTTCATACAGAAGATTGTTTTCGCCATTGGCATTGCTCACAAACAGGTCCGGATACCCGTCATTGTTGTAATCGCCCCACGTGCCTCCCTGCGAACGTGCCCCGTCTGAAACCACATTGCCTGATGTCAGCCCTGTGAATGTGCCGTTTCCGTTGTTGACATACAGGTTGTTATTATTGTCCTGTAATCCTTCATTGGCCACAAACAGGTCCGGATCACCAGCGTCATCATAATCGCTCCACGCGCAGCCGATGGAACGATACGCATCTATTGTTAAATCACCAGCTGAAACATCTGTAAAACTTTTAAATATGGGTAAGGTATGATATACTGCCACATGGGGACAGGAAATACCGCCGGCATTCAAAAAATCTCCTCCGGCATAAAGATCAATTCCATCATAGGCAAGAGTCCATGTATAATCATCAGTACCACTTCCCAATGCTAGCCATAAACTGCCGTTCCATTTGGCTATGTGATTTGCAGGTACGCCTCCGGCTTGTGTAAAATAACCTGCTGCATAGATATATTCTCCGGAAACCGCAATAGCCCATGCATGACCGTTGAGACCGTTTCCAAGTGCTGACCATGAGCTGCCGTTCCATTTGGCTATGTGCCATGCCGATGAGCCTCCAGCATTGATAAAATCTCCTCCCGCATACACATCATTCCCCGAACAGGCAATGGAACAGACAAGTCCATCAACTCCGCTTCCTAGCGGCGACCAGCTTGTACCATTCCATCTGGCAATATGATTTGCAGGTGCACCACCTGCCTGGGTGAAATATCCCCCCGCGAACACATCATTTCCGGAAATATCAATAGCTTCTACATAACCCATCACACCACTTCCCAGAGCCGACCATGAACTGCCGTCCCACTTGGCAATATTCCATACTGATGTACCTCCAGCCTGGGTAAATTGCCCCCCCGCATATACGTCATGCCCAGAGCAGGCAATAGCTTTCACGACTGCATTTACACCATTTCCAAGGGCTGACCAGGTTGTGCCATCCCATCTAGCGATGCAACTAGCAGGCACACCTCCCGCTTGCGAAAACGCCCCTCCCACATAAACGTCATCTCCGGAAACAGCAATGGACCATACACCCCAATTTACGCCACTCCCCAGGGTTGACCAGCTGGTTCCATTCCATCTGGCAATATGGTTTGCAGGGATGCCGCCTGCTTCTGTAAAAGCACCCCCAATATATACATTGTGACCCGAACACGCTATTGCATGAACCACGTTATTAACTCCTGATGTTAAAGGTGACCAGTTTCCTATGCCATTGGTCATGTTATACTGTGCATGATGAACATGCATATCGGATTCTTCCGGAACAAAACGCGGTGTACCATCTTCATCGGTTATCATTGAATAACCTGATGGATCCAGACTGCCCTGAAAACCGGGATCAAGACTCAGCGTGCCATCCGTATTGAGCATGTCGCTAAGCGGTTGGTTTGCATCCAGCCGACCTGCAGCTACACATAAAATGAACAGGATCAGCGTTAAACAGATATATAGCTTTCTCATTTTCCCTCCCAAATGATTTTTACTTATTGATTAGAAATTCAGAAAGTGTTTGTTTCAAATTGAAAATAAGGATGCCTTCCCGACAATGGGAAGGCATCCATCAGGCTGCTATCTGATCAGCAGCATTTTACACTGTTTAGAAAAATCGCCCGCAATTATATGATAAACATAGATACCGCTAGAAACCATGGAACCCATATGATCCCGCCCATCCCAGATCACACTATATGATCCGGCCTGCTGATGATGGTTCACAAGCTCAATTACTTCACGGCCCATCATATCGTACAAAGCAAGCCGAACATCCGCATCTTTTGGTAGGCCATATGCTATTTCCGTTATCGGATTAAATGGATTCGGACGGTTCTGGGCCAGATAAAACACTTTCGGTATGCCAGCTCCCTCAAAAACTGCTGATGCAGGTTCCACTGTAACCGTCACCACAGCGTCGTCCTGACCGCCCTGGCCATCTGAAACAACATACGTGAATTGATCGGTCCCTGTAAATCCTGCAGCAGCAATATAGGATATACTGGTGTTACCGGAAAGGATACCCACAGTGCCAGCAGTTCCAGTGTCATCAATGGAGTCAATGACCAGTGCGTCCCCGTCCGGATCACTGTCATTATCCAGGACCTCAATGATCGTTGTACCGCCTTCCTCTATGGTGACGTTATCATCCACAGCAACAGGCGGCTGATTGGGTATGGGTGCATGCTCATGTATAATCAGCATCTGATCCGCTGCCACATTGGTGCTGTCCCACACAATACCGCTGCTGGGCCATTCTATTATAATTTCGTTCACACTCGAATTTGCACCAATCCCAAACTCAATAACCAGATCGCCCTGACCACCAAACCCGGACTGCGTGTTGATCTCTCTGGTCTGCCAGTCCGACCCTGTCCTGATTTTGACTTTGGCGCCCACCGCGTCCCTGTTGGATGTGACACCAATGCATTTCACTTTTAACCAGTGATTGCCCGTGCCCGTGTATTCATAAAGATGATTGACCCGATTATATTGACAAATAAACAGATCCAGATCTCCGTCCAGGTCATAATCGTTCCATGCGCCACCATAGCCGTCTACAGCCGGATTTATCAGAAAACTGTTAAACGTGCCGTCCCCATTGTTTATGTGAACATGTGAATTGACATTTCGGTTGACCACAAACAGATCCAGATGGCCGTCCAGGTTCAGATCACCCCAGCCGCTGCTTCTGGATCGGATGCCGTCATTCACCATGATCCCGTCTGTGATTTTGGTGAATGTACCGTCCCCGTTGTTGTGATACATCAAATTGTCCTGACCGCTCTGCGGCACGTACAGATCCGGATACCCGTCATTGTCATAATCACCCCAGCTTCCGCCAAAGGACTCACCCGCGTCGGATACCACATCGCCTGTGGTGACTTTTGTGAATGTGCCGTCCCCGTTGTTGGTGTACAAGAAGTTGACGTTCCATCCCGTATTGGGCACAAAAAGGTCCACATCGCCGTCCAGGTCATAGTCGCACCAGGCCGCGCTGGTGGAAGCACCCCCATCTGTTACGACCGGCCCTGTGTTCACTTTGCTGAACGTACCGTTTCCATTGTTGTGATACAGGAAGTTGTTCTCTCCGCCGTTGGCCACAAACAGATCAAGGTATCCGTCATTGTCATAATCCGCCCAGGCCGCACCATTGGAGTTACCGCCGTCCGATGTGAGCGGATCAATACCCGCTTCATACAGTACGCCATTTGTATTTTCATATAGTATATTGTCATCGCCATTGGCATTGCTCACAAACAGATCCGGGTACCCGTCATTGTTGAAATCACCCCACGTGCCGCCCTGGGACCGGGCCCCGTCTGAAACCACATCGCCTGTTGTCAAACCACTGAATGTACCGTTCCCATTGTTGACATACATGTTGTTGTTATTATCCACCAATCCTTCATTGGCCACAAACAGGTCCGGGTCACCGGCTGCATCATAATCGCTCCATGCACAGCCGATTGAACGAAAGGCATCCGTTGTTGGATCTCCGGCTGTCACATCCGTTAAATCCGTGAAAAAGGGTATGGTGTGATACACCGCCGCATAAGGACTGTCAAAACCATCCGCTTCAGTAAAATCACCTCCAACATAAATATCCGTCCCGTTGCAATCCATGTCCAGAATTCGGGCGTTTACTCCGCCTCCTACAGCTGCCCAGTTGCTGCCATCCCATCTTGCAATATAATTCGCCGGTACGCCCCCGGCAGTGGTAAACTGTCCTCCAACATACAGATCATCTCCTAATACAATCATATCAAATGCCTGGAAACTCAAGCCTCCACTGACTGTAGACCAGTTGGCTCCGTCCCATTTGGCAATGTAATTGGCAGGGATGCCTCCTATCTGTAAAAACAGACCCCCGGCATATACATGGTTGTCATAAAAAGCGATAGCATTGACAGACGAGACTGCACCTGATCCCAGAGCATGCCAGGAACCGCCGCTCCATCTGGCAATACGGTTCGCCGGGCTGGTAAACCATCCTCCTATATAGACATCGTTGCCCGAGATAGCAACCGTCTGCACAGCATTATTGGCACCAAATCCAAGCGGCCACCAAATGCTGCCATCCCATCTGGCTATACGATTTACAGATGTAAGCCCGGCAAATGTAAAGAATCCCCCTGCATAAACATCTGTCCCCGTACAGGCTATAGCCATCACATAATCATTTGTTCCCATACCCAGAGCCGACCAGGAATTACCATCCCATTTGGCAATGTGATTGGCCATGATAGATCCACCAGCCTGTGTAAACACGCCCCCCACATAAATATCATCCCCTGAACAGGCAATGGCATAAACATTATGGTTCACACCATTTCCCAGAGCCGACCAGCTGGTCCCGTTCCATTTGGCAATGTGATTCGCTGGTACGCCTCCGGCATTGGTAAATTCTCCTCCAACATATACGTCATTATCGGAACAGGCAACAGCAATTACTTTACCGTTTAATCCTGAGGATAAAGAGGCCCAGCTGCCCCCATTGGACATGATATGCTGTTCCGGTATAAACCGGGGTGTGCCGTCTTCATCGGTTACCATTGAATAACCTGAAAGGTCCAGGCTGCCCTGAAAATTGGGATCAATATTCATTGTCCCATCCGGATTAAGTACGTCTGTAATAGCCCGTGGCTGTTGATGCTGGGAATATCCACTGCAGGCAAACAAAACAACAATCAACAACGTTTCTAGGATACGTTTCATGCCATTCTCCTTTCAAAATGGATTATTAAAACACCAACTCTGCAGGAAATGGACGCCATCGTCGAAGAACTGTCGCCGTTCAATAACCAGCCAATCAGGAGAAAAATATAGTCAAATGACAGATAAGAAATGGTGGAGAGTTGAAATTCATTGTATTATAAGCATTCAAATAAGGAAAATCAACAGAATATTAAATATTATAAAATGGATGCCATCCCTTATAAGGAACGGCATCCGTATATTAATATTACCTGACCAGCAGCATCTTCCGGATTTGAGTGAACTTTTCAGCCTTGAGCCGATAAAAATAAATACCTGACCCGACATGCTGCCCCTCTCTGTCCAGAGCATACCAAACAACTTTATACATACCAGCTGATTTCTCTTCATCAACCAGTGTCGTTATTTCCCGGCCCGTGATATCAAATATCCTCAAGTTTACATGGGATTTCTCCGGCAGCGCATAGGATATGGTGGTTACCGGATTGAATGGATTCGGGTAATTCTGGAACAGGGCGTACGAAGACGGAACGGCCCGGTCCGAAATGCCGGATACAGGTGTAACGTCAATAACCACTGTGGCCGTATCCAGTCCGCCGTTCCCGTCGGAAACAGCATAATCAAAATCTGTGTTTCCGCTCCATCCGGCCGGGGGTATGTAGGTCAGAGAGGTGTCCCCGGAATTGATTATCGCCATACCGGTTATACCGTCAACCAGAATACCCGCAATGGTCAGGACATCCCCGTCCGCATCGCTGTCATTCACAAGCGGGAAAA
>Ga0272441_10004491_pt1 | contig 25179 bp, 19 predicted proteins | sample SSMProp6N_FD_193582 | JGI IMG/M metagenome (GOLD analysis project Ga0272441, IMG submission 193582) | Marine sediment archaeal communities from Little Sippewissett salt marsh, Falmouth, MA, United States - SSM-Prop-6N | ecosystem: Environmental > Aquatic > Marine > Wetlands > Sediment ...
GGTCGCTGCTGCGATCTCGGGGCTTCTGACGCGAGCGATGGATATCTTGCGGTGATCGATCTGGAGGCCGAACTCCGCGAGGAGCGCCGACTCGATGTTCCGGACGATCTGCTTGGGACCCAGCGAGGAACTGGAGAGGACATGGATCTCTTCGATGCCACCATGCCCATCAGGCACGATCTTGAGCGATCCCACTCCTTCGAGACCGTGGAGGAGCTTCTCGATCCGGCGGAGGCCCCACGGGTCCAGGCCCATCATGTCCCGAGCTTCATGTTCGCCGGATGTCATCTGACGAGCTTGCCTCCGATGGAGGGGTGAATCGTGTTTCCTCCCTGTGCCTTCGCGACGTACAGGGCCGCATCGGCTTCGGCCATCAGGTCCTCAGCCGACAACTCTGCCTGCGTCACACCCGAATGATACGCCACGCCTACGCTTAGCGTAACCCCTGCGTAGCCCTCATTTGTGGCGATTCTCATGTCGGCGACGCGCTCGCGGATTTGCTCGGCGACCTGTCCTGCGCCGTCTCGATCCGGGTTGACCAGGATGACGACGAACTCGTCGCCTCCGTAGCGGCATACGATGTCCGTGCTACGTGTGGCCTCCGTGAGGATCCGGGCCACGTTCTTCAGAATGAGGTTTCCGGCCGCATGGCCGTGCACGTCATTCACAGGTTTGAACTTGTCGAGGTCTACGAACAGCAGCGCGATGGATGTACCCGTACGGCTGGCGCGATTGAGTTCTTCCTCGAGCCGGGCGCTCAGTACCCTGAACGTGTAGGCACCGGTGAGAGCGTCGTGCATGGCGTCCCGGGAAGCCTGTTCGTACTGCCGCGCGAGGTAGATCGGACACAGCGACAGCGTGGATCTTCCTCGCGCCACGGCCTGGGCAAACTCAATGCAGGTCGCGTGACCGCACGACCCCGTGTTCCAGTATCGACCGTCGGGCGTAGTCCCGATCTTGGCCAGGATTTCCTCGACCTCGGCAGGGTCCGGCACTCCGAGGTCGACTCTCTTCGGTTCGAAGTACGTCCGCAGGTCCAGGTCTCCGACCGGGATAACGACAGCTTCTTCGGACCGGGGTGGTTCGGATAGTTCGGCGATCTCCTTCCGCCAGTACAGGTCGTCGCCGGGCCCGAAGGCTGGATGGCCCAGGTTCCCCTCGAAGGGGAGGATGTCCACGAAACCGAGCGGAGTTCCTTCCTCGAGCAGAGCGCGCGCCAGGGCCGGAAGCGCCTTCAGGTCGCGCTCCTTTCGAAAAGTCCGCGACGTCTGACGCTGTTCCTCCAGGATCTGACGGGGAAGTCCGCCCGACAGAGACAGGTGACGTCGCCTGTCGGGTGTAAGCCTGAAGAGGGTCTGCGGTTGATCGAGAGGCCTGGCGCCTCTGTCGGTCAGGAGCGTCTCCAGTTCCTCGAAAGAGATGCAGATGTCAAGCTCGTCCTTCGTGCCATTGGCTCCGGGTGCGCCGAAACCAGAGTAGACGATGTCCGTGTCCTCGCTCTCGATGCTGCGGATGTGGCGCGCGAGCGCTACCGCTGGGGTCACGACGGGGGCGAGGAACGGCAGAAGCTCGGGCGCCCGGGTGCGGCAGTAGTTGACCACCACCGGACTCGTCGAACGCAACCAGGAACGGTAGCCGCCGTCATTCCAGAGCCGCAGATACTCGGCGGCAACGAGCTCGTCACCGATCGCTTCGAAGTAGACGGTACGGAAACCGACGTCGAAGCAGGCATTCAGGATCTGCTCGGGGGTAGCGGGGAAGAAGAAGACGCTGATTTCGTTCGGTAGAATCAGGAGAGCACGGCCCTGCTCAATGGACTCGACACACGGGTCGATGTCGCCCACTACGTCGATCGCATCGTGGTAGCACGAGGGTACGCACAGCCCACACTCGATGCACGCACTGGCGTCGATGCGGAGCTGATTCCCGGACACGGCGATCGCCTCGACCGGACAGACCCGCACGCACGCCATGCACGACGTGCATTTCTCGTTGATCGAGAACCTGAGACTCACGTCCCTCCTGGACCGTTTGGTGACTCCGTCGGAGTCACGCTGAAGAGCCGGTACCCCCTCTTATAGCAGTGGGTAGGAGGCTTACAAGAAGCGTACCCCGAAAACGCGCGTCGATTGTGGCATTCGGCCAGTGTTGGGTTCGCTGGCCGAGAACCATAAAGGTCTATGGTTACTCACGTTTAGGCGACATTGCCGCAATGTGCGGCACGAACTCCGCCGAAAGTGCTCCGTGCGGGACATACTCCTCCTGTGGCGTCAGGGCAACGAGTCTGACGAGCCACCACCGCACAGGTTGGCAGAACCATGGGCGTGCAAGTAGCTTGTCGGACGGCCGTGAGGAGACAGCGAAATCGAGTCTGAAGCCCGCTCGATTGCCCCCCGGTCCCGCCGACGGTCCTCCCGTTGGCGTCCAGATGATACCTGTAACGGCGAAGGCGATTCATGGCCACTCAGGAGCCCAGTATCCTTAAGAAGCTCCTCTTCAGATACGATGGGGCGGCTGACAGTCAGAAGGTAAGATTCACGAGTGCTGGAGGGCAGGACTGGCAGGCGTCGCTCTGCCTCCACTCGGGCACGAACCCCCAGTCTCCGCGCCTGCTCGTGATGTTCCGGAATCAGAGCCGACCGAACGACCCGCAGCGCTATACGCTGGTGCCACCCGGCTACTCGAAGGTCCCCTCCGAGGCCGCGAAACAACTAAGCGAAGACGACCTGCAGAAGCTGCTGGCGTCGTCCGTAGAAGTGTGAGGACCGGCATGTCACGCAAGATCGCCGACGACAATTTCCTTGAGTGGGAAGTCTACGTATCAGGCGGCCAGCCCGACTCCGTCGAAGCCGCCCGAATATTCTTCTATTGCCTGGACGCTCCGATGAATCCGGCGAGGTTCGTCCGGCACGAAAGCGGAAACGTCGCGGTGGCCGAGGCGGCGTTGCTGGAGATGTCCGACGAGCAGCTCAGGGCGTTGCTCGCAGAAGCGATCGTCAACGAGTAAGGGGCGGTCGCGGATGGCGCGAGAGGGGCGGGAGGGCTCGATCGAGGTCATCACGGGGGTGATGTTCTCGGGCAAGTCCGAGGAGCTTCTGCGGCGGGTGCGTCGTGCCATGATCGCCCGCCGGACGGTGCAGGTCTTCAAGTCCCAGCTCGACGATCGATACGGCGGGATTCAGAGGATCAGCTCGCATGACGGTCGGGAAATCGAAGCCCGCCCGGTCTCCAACTCGCGTGACGTGGCAGAGTTCGTGGACGCCGACACCGAGGTCGTCGCCGTGGACGAGGTACAGTTCATGGACGACGGCATCCTCGAGGTCGCAAACGACCTCGCAGATCAGGGCGTACGCGTCATCGTGTCGGGGACAGACATGGACTTTCGGGGACTTCCGTTCGGCCCGATCGGATCACTCCTGGCGATCGCCGAGAAGATCGACAAGCTGCATGCGATCTGCGTGGTGTGCGGTGATCTGGCCACCCGGAACCAGCGACTGATCGACGGCCGGCCCGCACCGGCGGAGGGTCCCACGATTCAGGTAGGGGGCCTTGAAAGCTACGAGGCCCGGTGCCGGGCGCACCACCTGGTGCCTTCGAGCCTGGACGACCAGATGCCTCTCATCTCGGATCGTGAAGCCTAGGTCGCCTGAATGGTGAAGGCATGCAGCGCCGTCGCCTTTACCTGTACCCAGATTCGTGAACCGACCTCGAGTGACAGCTCGTCCCCTGCGGCACGCGTGATCACCGCCACCCAATGCCCGGTCCCTTCGAGGCGTACGCGCAGCAGGCTTCCCGATGACCGCACTTCCGTGACCTCGGCTCTGAATCGATTCCGGGGACTGGCCGAAATCTCGACCTTGGAGAGGAACAAATCTTCCGGTCGGTAGACAACCCGGACCTGGTCTCCTGTATGGGCTGACCCGGTGGCAATCAACTCTGCTTCACCCACTCGGATCGTCAGCAGGCCATCGTGCGAGGATGTGACAGAGGCCCGGAAGGACAGTTCGGCTCCGGTTACTGCCGCAATGAAGGGATCGGCTGGATTCTCGAACAGGTCTTCGGGTCGGCCCGACTGTACCACGCGCCCGTCCCGCAGGACCACGACCCGGTCAGCGAGACTGAAGGCATCTGCCCGGTCATGGGTGGCCAGTACCGTCGCGTGCCGTCCATCTCTCGCCACGTGGTCCAGGTCGTCCATGAGAGCGGTTCGGGCCATGGCGTCGAGGTTGGAGGCGGGCTCGTCCAGGAACAGCACGTCCGGCTGCAGAGCCATCGCCCTCGCGATCGCTACACGCTGGGCTTCTCCCCCCGAGAGGGACCTCGCGTCGCGCTCCAGCAGACCTTCGATGCCGAGTTGCGCGGCCGCCTCTTCGGCCATTGTGCGCGTCGACTCCGCAGGGTGGCGCCTGAGCCTCAGACCAATCTCGACGTTCTCCCGCACCGTCCCGGCCCACAGGTGAGGGCGCTGGAAGACTACGGCGCACTGTCGGCGCATCAGCCGCTCCGCCTCGCGTCCGAACCGCCCACGGAAGCTGACTGAACCCGACTCCGGCTGTTGGAGCATCGCGATGACCCGGAGCAGGGTGGACTTGCCGGCGCCGTTCGGCCCGAGGAAGGCCACGACCTCGCCGCCGCGTACGTCGACCTCGTCCACATCGAGCAGGAGCCGGTCGCCGGCTCGCACTCGCAGGTTCTGCCCGACGATGATCGTCCCGGCGGATGCGGCTTCGCTGGAGGTCACGCTAAGACTGGCCTGCGCAGGCCGCGGCCGTGGAACACCGTCAGGCCGAGGTTGATCAGGAAGGCTATCGCAAGCAGCACCATACCCAGCGCGATGGCGACGCCGAAGTTTCCGCGGCGGGTCTCCAGCACGATGGCCGTCGTCATGACGCGGGTTTCGCCCAGCAGGTTGCCACCGACGATCATGACCGCGCCCACTTCGCTGATCACGGCGCCGAACCCGGCGGCGACCGCAGCCACGAGCGAGGCCCGGGCCTCTCGCAGGTGCAGGAGGACGGCCTGCCACCGGCTGGCGCCCAGGCCGCGTGCCTGCTGACGCACGTCAGGGGGTACTCCGTCCAGGGCGGCGAGCGTCACTGCCGCGATGTACGGTCCGGCCAGAATGACCTGGGCGAGAATGATCGCGGAAGGCGTATACAGCAGGCCAAGGGGTCCGGCCGGTCCGGACCGGGAAAGCATGAGGTACACCGCGAGTCCTACGACGACGGGCGGGAACGCCAGGCCGGTGTTGACCAGAGCCACGACCGGCGTGCGCAGTCGAAAACGCGACAGGGCCAGGAAGGCTCCGAGTGGCAGGCCGATGAGGGTGGCCAGCAACAAGGCCGCACCCGAGATCGACAGAGATCGAAAGACGACCTCCCACACATAGGTGTCGGCCGACGTGAGAAGGGTCCACGCTTCGGAGAACGGATTGATCGTCAGGCGGGAGCCACGGTTCGTCGCGGTGACCTCTTGATCGAAAGGGACCAGGGTGAACAGGGCCCTGCCGTAACGCGTCTCTCCGTACGTCCGTACAATCCCCAGGGCCCCTTGCCCCAGCAGCCACGCGCGAAAGCGCGATGCCCCGGCAGAGTTAGCCCCCGCGGTCGTCTCGATCACCGAGTACAGGTTCTCGAGCATCGGGCCGCCGGACGCCAGCTCCTCCAGGTCCAGCACGTCCGACAGTACGGTCATGGTGGACCGGTCCGTCAGGACGTACGCGCGACGCTCTGAAGCCAGCATGAGGGTCGCGCCCATTCCCTGGCCCGCCTCCATGTACCACTCGCCGGCCGGTCTGAGACCGGCGGCTTCCCAGATGGAGAGTTCCTTCATGTGGGTGCCCGAGTCGTCGCCCCGGGACACGAAGGCGGCACCGACACTTGCGATGGCCTGTAGAGCCGCAGGGCCCCGATCGGGAACGTCCAGGGCCCGCAGGCCAGCAGGGTCGCTCTCCGGACCTGCCACCACGAAGTCGTTTCGCATGAACGTGACGCGGTTCCGACCGTGGCCGCCCTGCATGAACTCGAGTTCGGCCGCGGGTGCGTGAACCAGCAGGAGGTCAGCATCGCCGCGCCGTCCGAGTTCGAGGGCCTGGCCCGTTCCAACGGACAGAACGCGAACGTTGAGATCCGGATGCTCGGCCTCGAAGGCCGCCACCAGCGTGTCCAGGAGACCTGTGTCGTACAGCGAAGTGGTGCTTCCGACGACTACGGTACCCGGGCCTGCGCGTTCACTGCAGGCCGACACGCTGACCGCCAACCCCACCAGGGCCACAGGAGCCCACCGCCCGAATCTCCACTGACCCGTCATTTGCCGTGCCCTCATTCGAGTCAAACCGTTTCTCTCAAGGCGCGAAGTGTGATATACTTCCAGACTGTAGCGAGTGTCGGCCGCCAGGCTCCCGCCCGGCGATCCACCTGCCGCCGCCACCAGCACCCGTCCCGGAGGAGCGAGCATGGGAATCTACCGCGTCCTGTACTATTCCACTGTCACCGTGGGCAGCGGTGGCCGAATCACGATCCCACAGGATATGCGAGACGATCTGGATCTGCAGGACGGCGATACGCTCACGGCCCGCATGGAAGGCAGTGAGACGGGTCACAAGCAACTCACGATCTGGAAACAGCGAGAGAGTTGAGGCGGTCGGCGGTCAGCCGGGCGCCTGTCCGAAGTTGATCGCCATCGCGCCGAACACGAGGTCGATGTGCCCGCAGCGCACGAATCCGTGTCGCTGCATGAGTTCCGTCACTCCCCTCTGCGCAGGGTATTGGCGGAGCGATTCAGGTATGTATCGGTAGGATTCCACGTCGCGATGAAGAATCCAGCCGGCGACCGACGTGCTGAGATCCAGGTACTTGAGATACCAGCGGTCGAGCCAGGCAGGCTCGGCCCGTCCAAAATCGAGCGAAACGAACCGCCCGCCTGGCGCCAGGCACCTCCGGATTTCCCCGATGCACCAGCTCAGATCCGGGAAATTGCGCAATCCGTAGCCCACGAGCACGCGATCGATGCTTCCGTCGGGGAAAGGAAGGAAGGTCGCGTCACACTGCGTCCACTGCACTCCTCTCGCTTCAGGCCTCGACTTGCCCGTCACCATCATCTCCCACGTCAGGTCTGCCGCGATGACAGTCGCCGCCCCCGCATTTTTTGCAGCGCGAATGGCGAAATCCCCGGTACCGGCGGCGAGATCGAGCACCACGTCCCCCGGCTGGATCTCTGCCAGGTCGAGCGCCAGACGCTTCCAGGCACGGTGGCGGCCCATGGACATGAGATCGTTCGTCAGGTCATATCGCCCTGCAATACGGCCGAAAAGCGACCGTACATACCGCCGTTTCGTGGTTGGGGCGTCAATCTGGCCCTGTATTCGGGCGGCCATGCGGTCACGTTCCATGGCGCGCACGATCACGGCACAGCCCATGCGCTGTCAATGACAGATCGAATGGAACCATGGAACACGGAAACCGTAAGCCGAACTCAGTGTAGGAACGCCACGTCAGACCAACGAGAGGTTCACCTCGGAGGAGCCATGTCTGCCAGGAATCTGTGCATGCCACGCCGCGTGATGGGCGCTCCCATCGCCTTCCTTCTGCTTGCCCTCACGGTGACGGCGTGCAGCAACAAGCACGTCACGCGGGTCGATCCGAGTACGGTCACGGACCTCTCCGGTGCGTGGAACGATACCGATTCGCGCCTGGTGGCGAACGCGCTCATCGAACAGAGCATCTCCGGGCCGTGGCTCGAGAGGTACTACAACAACAATGGCGGAGAATCGCCGGCCGTCATCGTCGGTGAATTCCGGAACCGCACCTCAGAGCACATCGAGGTCACCGTCTTCGTGCGGGACGTCGAGTTCGCGTACATCAACTCGGGACTGGTCACCGTGGTCGCGAGTTCCGAAGAACGCGAAGAAGTGCGGGGTGAGCGGGACGACCAGCAGGACTTCGCGCGCGCCGACACGCGGGCCCGTCTCGGCCAGGAACTCGGCGCGAACTACATCCTCCAGGGTGACCTCACGTCGATTCAGGACGAAGAGGAGACCACGTACCTGGGTGCAAAGCGCAAGGAAGCGATCGTCTTCTACCAGGTCGATGCGCGGCTGATCGACCTCCAGACGAACGCCGTCGTGTGGGCGGGACAGCACGAAATCAAGAAGTACATCGAGAGGCAGCCGTTCGGGCTCTGATCTAGCGATCGGGCTCCAGACCGGGTCCCGCACGGGCGGGGCCCTCATACGGGAGAGAGCGATGAAACGGACGTTCCTGTTGCTGGCCCTCACGGCCCTCGCGGCCTGCGTGCCGAAGAAGGTGCACGAGGAGCCCATCATGGAGAACGACCAGCGAGTCGGGGATTCCTCGGCGGCGGTGGCCGCGGCGACGGCGCAGGCCGCTGACGCGAAAGCGAAGGCCGAGGAGCGGGAAGCGCTCACGGCCCAGGCCATGGCCGATTGCGCCCCCGAGGTGTGCGAGGCACTGGTCCGCGGCGAGCTCGCGATCGGAATGAACGAGACGCAGGTGCTGGCGGCCACGGGGACCACCGATGATGCCTGGGCCATCCGTCACGCGGGTGACGCGACGGTCATGATGCCGGCGACCTCGCTGAGTCCGCCGACGGACGTGGTAGGGGACCTCGCCGTGGTGCAGCTCGCCTCGAACACGGTGAGTCGGTACGCGTATCGTGAGGCCCAGGGCGTACGGGTGGTCGATTCGCCGTACGATGCCTCCACCGAAGGTCGGGCCGTGGCCCTTGCTGACGCACTTCTCCGCGAGGGCGACGACTACGCGGCGCGAGGCGACTTCGAGTCGGCCCTCAACCGGTACGATCGGGCCAGCATCCTGACGCCGGGCGATCCGATGATCGACTTCAAGATCGCCGAAGCGCTGGACAAGGCTCTCCGGCCCTACGCGGCACTGATCCAGTACCAGATGTTCCTGCACCAGATGAGGTTGGAGACCATCGAAGCACGGGGTGAGGCGGCGGCCCGGATGGCGGAAGCGATCGCCCTGGCCCAGCAGCGCATCCTGATCCTGGAGCGACAGGTACCGCAGTAATGGCGACCAACGGAGATCACGATTGGCCCCGACGCGGGTCTCGGATCTTCCGGCGCCGCCAGCTTCCGCCCGGGTTGGCGGTGCTGGCGGCGCTCCTTCTTTCGGGTTGTCACCTCATGGCGTCGCACAAGACCGGTCCGGAAGGTCGGTCGATGCACGACACCGATCTGCGCCAGCTGGCCCGGGACGAGGCCTTCGTCGAGGCTCTCGACCTCACCGATCCGGATGACCGCGGCGACATAGGAGATGAACTCCTGCGCCTGATGCACCGTGGACTTCTCCTTCACTACGCCGGTCAGTATGAGGAGAGCAACGAGGTGCTCCAGCGTGCCGAGGCGATCATCGACGATCGCTATACCAGGAGCGTTTCACTGGCGCTGCTATCGATCGTAACCAGCGATCGGGCACTGGCGTGGCTTCCGAGCGATACCGAGCGCCTGATGGTGAACTACTACGGCGCGCTGAACTACCTGGCCCTGGGCGACCCGGAAGAGGCTGCCGTAGAGGCACGCCGCCTGAGTCGACTCCTCGAGCTGGGCGACGAGGACGACCTGGAACCGGATGAGGTGACGATGCGGGAACTGCTCCGCTACTTCGCCGGCTCGGTGTTTGAGGCCTCGGGAAACCGCAACGATGCCGCGGTCGCGTACCGACACGTATGGTCGCCGGCTGAAACGATCGGCGACTCGCCGCTTCGGCCGCGCTTTCTCGACCTGTATGGAGAGGACTGGGTCGAGGAGAACCCTCCGCAGCCGAAGCAGGACTTCGACACGGCCCTCGATTCGATCATGGCGGAGCTGGCCGGGGGCGCGGGTCAGGGTGCCGCCGCTGACAGCATCGAGACAGTCGAGGACAGCCTGGAGAACGAGGAGCTGGACGTGGTCGCCGCGATGGGGCTGCCGACCGTCGAAGACGACGACCCTGATCCTGCCTTGCCGGACGACCTCCAGTTGACGGTCCCCTCGGACAGTGGAGAGTCGCCCGCTGTCCCGGACAGCCTGGTAGAGCCGCCCCACCAGCCCCCAGAGCGGGGAGGTGATGTGGTGGTCCTCCTCGAGCATGGGTTCGTGGCGCACAGAGTGGAGCGATCTTTGAACGTGCCCCTGTTCCCGGTCGAGGCGGACGCGCTCCACGACTCGAACTCCGACGTTCGCTTCGCGGCGGCGTCATGCGTCGCGTCGAGAGCGTTTCAGGGCCGCTACGACTTCTCGGAGATTCTCGCCGAGTCCGGGACCGACTGGCGGGGTGACTCGGGCGGGAAGTGCATCGTTCCAGGCGCCGCGAAGAGCAACGACTCGGATCCCGTCCGCGACCTGTACCTGATGCGGGTCGCCTGGCCGGAGATGACGTCTTCCGGTCTTCCGACGGATCTGCCGGTGCTCGGACTGTCGATTGCCGCGGATGCCAGACCTTTGCAGATGGCGGCGCTGGACTCGGGGCCAGAGACGACCACCACCACGCCGGACGACCTCGGCGCCGGGGTCCTCCCCGGCGGGAACGAGGCAGCAGACGCTCCAAACGGTACGCCCGCTTCACCGGGTCCGACTCCCACCGTTATGCAGCCGGGAATGCGGGGATCCGTCTCTGCCGCGGTCACCGATGAGTTCGAAGACAAGCTCGGCGGGATACTGATCAAGGCGGTGGCGCGAACAGCCCTGAAATACGAGCTGGCCCGGGGAATCGAGAAGGAAGTGGACAAGAAGAACGAGATCCTCGGCGAGATCGCGTTCCTCACCGCCAACGCTGCCGCCGCGCTGTTCGAGCGTGCCGACACGCGCTCCTGGCACCTGCTGCCTGACGAGCTGTCCGTGGTTCGTCTTCGTCTGCCTCCCGGCGTGCATCCCCTGACGTTGGAGGTCGAGACCGGTCAGGGGGACACACGGCTGATCGATCTCGGCGAAGTGAACGTCCGGGATGGACGCGTGCACGTGGTTTCCGCGCGAGTTTGGCCATGAGCCTCACTCCGGGTTAGCTTCCCGGCCTTCACGATACAGCGAGAGGCGGCGTATGAGCGGCATTTCCGCCGCGTGTCACCCTGACGAATACGGATTGCTGGCAGGCGAATGATAGGTATCGAGAGAGAAAAGGTCGGACGGCTTCCAGTCTGGGCATGGGCCGTCCTGTCGGGCTTCGCGATCTGGCTGCTGTACGTCTTCACCCTGGGGCCGTCGACGGCCTTCTGGGACACGTCTGAGTACATTGCGACAGCGCACATCCTCGGTCTGCCGCACCCCCCGGGGAACCCGTTCTTCGTCCTGTTCGGAAAGGGATGGCTGCTGCTCACGGGCTGGACCGGCCTGGAGGTCGCCACCCGGATCAACCTGCTGAGCGCCACGGTCTCCGCGGTTGCCGCCGTGTTCTGGTTCCTCGCGGTGATGCGGATATGGGCCCACTTCACCGAGAATCGGGCCGTCGCGTTGATGGCCGCATTCTGCGCCGTCCTCGTGAGCGGAACCGCGTACACGGTGTGGGCCCAGTCGAACGTGAATGAGAAGGTGTACACGGTCTCGCTCATGTTCGTGGCCGCGATCTCGTATCTGGCGATGCTGTGGGAGGACCACAGCGACACGTATCGCGGCGACCGGCTGATGGTGCTGATCGCGTTCCTGCTCGGCCTTGGATCGACGAACCACCAGATGTCGCTTCTTCCATTGCCGGCCCTGGCCGTGTTCGTGTTCTGGCACAACCACGGCCGCCTGCTGAACTGGAAGTCCATTGCGATCGTGGCGGGGGGACTCGTGGTCGGTGTGGCCCTTGGTGCGGCGCTCCAGGGACTCGGTTGGCCCTTGCCACGCCTGTGGCTGTATACGGGAGTGCTCGCCGTAGTGGCCGTCGTATTGTCTCCGCGGGTCGCGGTGGCGGGCACGGTATTCCTGCTCATCGGTTTCTCGGTCCAGCTTCTGTTCGTGCCCATTCGCTCGGCCCAGAACCCGATCATCGACGAGGCAGATCCTGAGTGCGTGGTGATCGGGGAGGACGGGTCGCCGAGCAACCGGATCATCGACGCGGTGATCCCGAAGCAGTACGAAACGGGATTCGGCGAGAAGAAGTTGGCCGTTCAGTGCGAGAAGCTTGCAGCCTCGATCGCGCGTGAGCAGTACCAGAAGCCGCCCTGGGCCGAAGAGCAATCTCCGCGGAAAGCCCAGTTCGCGATGTTCTGGCAGTATTTCGACTGGCAGTGGGCGCGAACGCTTCCGATCGGGGTCCGTGGACTGGTCACGATGCTGTTCCTGGCCTTCGGGATCGTCGGCCTTGTGCGCCACGCTCGCGGCGACATGGACAGCTTCGTCTACTTCGCCACGTTCCTGGCCACGATCACGGTTCTTCTGATCTTCTACCTGAACTTCAAGTACGGATACAGTACGTACGGTGACATTCCGCTGGATCGCCGCGAAGTGAGGGAACGCGACTACTTCTATGTGTTCAGCTTCAACGTGTGGGGACTGTACGCCGGAATGGGGATCGCGACCGTATGGAAGTGGATCGGAAACCGCTTCGCTGCCCCAGGTGATCCGACTCGGGGCCTCCGCCTCGCGTCACCGATCCTCAGCATCGCGTTTCTGCCGCTGATCTTCAATTTTGCCCTCGCCGACCGACGGGGCGACTACTCAGCGCGGGACTGGGCCTGGAACATCCTGCAGTCGATAGAGCCGTACGGGGTCGTGTTCACCAACGGAGACAACGACACGTTCCCCCTGTGGTATCTGCAGGAAGTGGAGGGAATCCGGCGCGATGTGACCGTGATCGTCCACTCGTATCTCGGCACGAAGTGGTATCCGAAGCAGCTGCGGGACCTGACGGCTCCGTGCCCGGAGGGCGTCGATCCGCTTGCCACGCCCACCGTGGTCACCTGCCAGAGGCCGTTCGACCGGGAGAACGCGATCGACCTGTATCGTGACTGGGACATCACGCCGCCGCAGCGAGCCATTCACTCGCTCTCGGACGCGAGAATCGACTCCCTCCCGATCTATCAGCCGATTCCCGCGGGCACGACCGTCCAGTTCACGCCGAACATCACGGTGCAGTTCGACCGGGAGACGTTCCTGATGCACCCGGACTTCCTGGTCTGGTTCATCGTACAGGAGTCCCTGGGAGACCGGCCGATCTACTTCGCCGCCACGGCGCCACCGGTATACGAGCAGTGGAATCTCGGCGCGCACCTGATCCGGCACGGACTCGCGCACAAGCTGGTCGAAGATATCGAGCCCACCGAGAACATCGTCCTGCTGGACCCGCAGTTCGTCATCCGGTGGGTAGACGTCGAGCGGACCGAGCACCTGCTGTGGGATGTCTTCCGCCTGGACTACCTGTTCGATTGGAAGCTCTGGCCCGAGCCTTCCACGCGGGCGAGCATCCCGGCGCAGTACTACATCGCCCACATCGCCCTGGCCGCCGCGTTGGACTACCTCGAGCGGCCGGAAGATGCGGAAGCGGCGGCGGTTCGTGGCGAGAGACTTCTCGAGCTGAGCGGCCGCGTCATTCCCTGAGGTCGGACCCGGAATCGCTCGAGGCCGTCAGGCCCGTGATCTGACGGCCCGATGCAGATACGGCTACGTATTGAGCCCTGCCTTCCGGCGTCAGCACGAGTTCCAGTTCGCTCGTCCCGGTGCTCCCCAGAAACCGGCCGAGCCGCGTATCGAACCGCACCAGTTGCTCGGCCGAGCCTCGCAGCGATGCTACTCCCCCACCCGTCCCGCCCGGGTCCGGGGAAGGCTCCCAGGTCGTGGTAACCGCGAGAAACGCCACGGTCGAACTGCCCGCCGACCGCACTTCGGTCAGACGAACCGTGCGTGTCTGTACCACGTCGTAATCTACCGCCAGACCGAGCGCCATTGCCGGGACAGGCACGGTCTCGGACCATTCGTCTCCGACCTCGACCGCGCCTTCCGGTAGCAGGGGAAAGCCCAGCCGACCGAGCCAGCTTTCCACCTGTTCGATCAAACCCGGCCCTGCTTCTGAGGACTCTCCCGCCAGGCGGAGGCTGAGGGTCCGTCCGGCCCGGCTGGCCGTGTGGTGGAACTGAAGTCCCTGGATACCACTGAGATCAGGAAGCTCGGCCGGAGTCGGGCGCACTTCGAGAGAGACCTCCTTGAGAGTGGTGACGTAGGCGATCACATCTGCCGAAGCCGACTCCACGACGTGACGCAGCCGGATGGTCGTGCGCGTGGTCGCCAGGCCGCCGAGATCGGGGGGCAGGTCCACCACCAGGTCGTTGCGATGGTTGTATTCCAGCCAGTCGCCCTGTGTCCCGGCGAGCTCAAGCCGGGCGGACTGCTGGGCACCGGCGTCTCCGGGCACCCCGAGCAGAACGAGCCCCGTCGCCAGGGCCGGAAGGCCGTATCGGCGATCGAAAGACGGACGGTTGACCATGGACGGACCGTAGTCGGGTACGTCGGATCTCACAAGCGTTGGTCTCAGAGGCGCGCGATCCAGTGTCCGTTTTTGGGCCAAAATGACGATGGCGCGACAAGGACGGGGGCCAGGAAGACACCTCTTTCGGACTCATTCGCCAGGCCGCGAGCATGCCTGCTGACCATACGGACACGTACCCGGTCGTCAGTGTAACCGTATCAGCCGAAACGTATTAGTGAGTTGGGCACCGTCCATGTCGCGCCGGGCATGAGAGCCGATCACCTCGGTGCGGCACACTACTCACGCTTTCCACACCGATTTCGGTTTCAATCTTGCTCGTATGGCACGCGGGTGGTCGCGCCCCGGCTCCGCCCTCCGAAGTGGGTATCGCGACCAGGCCAGACTTTCCAGCCCGGTGTCGTCTGATGAAGCAACCGATTGCACAACAGACCGAGTCAGCCGCTGCGCCGGTCGCGGATTTCGAATCCGCGGGCGCGATCGACGATCTCCGCAAGGCCGAGGAGCGCTACAGGGCGATAGCGGAAGTCGTCGCGGACTGGGCCTACTCGCTGCGCGTCCCGCCGGACGGCGAAGCCGAACTGCTGTGGACGAACATGGACACGGCCCGAGTCGTCGGATACAGGCCTTCCGATCTCGATGCTCGAGTCGGGTGGTTCGGCCTGGTCCATCCCGATGACAGGGCCGGACTTAAATCACACATGGCCGCGCTGCTCAAGGGCAGAACGGATGTAGCCGAATACCGGATCGTCACGCGAAGCGGCGAGGTCCGCTGGGTCCGCGACTATGCGCGTCCGTTGGAGGCAGGGAACGGCGCCATAAACGCGGTCGGTGGGGTCCGCGATATCACGGCACGGCGACAGGCGGAGCTGGACCGCGCCCGCTTGATCTCGGAGCTCGAGGCGACGAACGAAGAGCTGGAACGCATGGCCGCGTCCGTGTCGCAGGAGCTCGAGGGCCCGCTGGCCGCGGTCGCGGCGGGTCTCATGCGCCTGGACTCCCGTCTCGATGACAGCGACCCCGGTCTCGACGCCGACGTGCATAGAGCACACCGGGCCGTCGTCCACCTGCGGGACATGCTCGAGAGCCTGGAGGAGCTGGCGCGCATCGGTCACCTGCCTGAGACGCTGGAGACCGTCTATCTGGGCGAGCTGGCGGCGGAAGCGTTGAATCTGTGCGCCAGCCGCATCAGGTCACGCGACGTCAGCGTGGAGATCGGAGACCTGCCGCGAGTATTTGGCGACCGAATTCGCCTGCTTCAACTCCTCCGGATCCTGGTCGAGAACGCGGTCGCCTACATGGGCGACCAGCCCGAACCGCACCTCGAAATCGGAACGGCACCGCGGGCCGGTAAGCATGTGATCTTCGTCCGTGACAACGGAATCGGCATTGATCCGCCGGAACTGGAGCGCGTGTTCGACGTGTTCCGCCGCCTGGACCCGAGGGGCCTCGGGACCGGTGTGGGACTGGCCATGGCCAGGCGAATCGTGGAAATGCACGGAGGCCGGATCCGGGCGGAATCCGAAGGAAGGGGTAGCGGCAGCACCTTCGTGGTCGAGCTTCCCGCCTGATTTACCGGGTCAGCGGAACGATCTGCTGTGGAACGATGACCCCGGGGACTTCGGTGCGTTCCTGCAGACTGCGCACGGAGAGCTTGCGGAAGCGAAGCGCCATGATGGCGTCCGTGGCCGCCGACGCCGCGGACAGGGTCGTCGTGTAGGGGACGCCTCGCGTGATCGCGGCCCGCCGGATCATGTAGTCGTCCTGCTGGGCGTGCTTGCCCAGGGGGGTGTTCAGCAGCAACTGGATGTCGCCCGACAGAAGCAGGTCGATGATGTTGGGTCTTCCCTCGTGCACCTTGAGCACCGACTCGCACGGGACGCCACGTCCCCTCAGGTAACGGGCCGTCCCTTCCGTGGCCACGATCTCGAACCCGAGTTCGTGGAACCGACGTACGATAGGAGCGGCGGCGGGCTTGTCGCGATCGTGGACCGTCACGACCACGCGTCCCTCGAGGGGGAGCGATCCGTCAGCCGAGACCTGGGCCTTGGCGAACGCGAGCCCGAAGCTGTCCGCCCAGCCCATCACCTCGCCCGTCGATCTCATCTCGGGGCCGAGCTGTGGGTCGGCGTCAGGGATCTTGTTGAACGGGAAGACGGCTTCCTTCACCGCAACGTCGCGCACCACGGGGTCCTCGGGGAGGCCCATGTCCGCCAGGCGTTCTCCGGCCAGAACTCGTGCCGCCACCCGGGCCAGCGGGATGCCCGTGGCCTTGCTCACGAAGGGCACGGTCCGGCTGGCCCTCGGGTTGACCTCGAGCACGTATGTGCGCCCTTCATGCACGGCGTACTGCACGTTGATCAGTCCCTGGACGCCCAGGGCCCGCGCGAAGGCCCGTGTGTGGCTCTTCATTTCGGCAATGTGGTCGTCGCTGAGCAGGTAGGGAGGGAGAACGCAGGCTGAATCTCCCGAGTGGATTCCTGCTTCCTCGATGTGCTGCATGACGCCGCCGATCAGCACGGTCTCGCCATCGCAGACCGCATCCACGTCGGCCTCAAAGGCATCTTCCAGGAACCGATCGAGCAGAACCGGGTGGTCCGGTGAGGCGCTCGCGGCGACCGCGAAGTACTCCTTCAGCATCTCGCGGTCGTACACGATCTCCATGCCCCGACCGCCGAGCACGTAGCTTGGCCGCACGAGCACCGGATAGCCGATCCCTTCTGCCACATCCACCGCCTCGTCAACGCTTCTCGCCGTTCCCGCCTCCGGGCAGGCGATGTCCAGCTCGCGGCACAGGGCCTCGAACCGCTTCCGATCTTCCGCCCGGTCGATCGCATCCACGCTGGTCCCGAGGATGGGTACGCCAAGATCCTGGAGACGCCGGGCGAGCCGTAGCGGGGTCTGTCCGCCCATCTGCACGATGACGCCCTCCGGCTTCTCGTGCTCCACGATCTCCAGCACGTCCTCGAGGGTCAGAGGCTCGAAGTACAGCTTGTCCGAGATGTCGAAATCGGTGGAGACCGTTTCCGGGTTCGAGTTGATCATGATCGTCTCGATCCCCACCTCGCGCAGAGCGAGAGAGGACGACACGCAGCAGTAGTCGAACTCGACCCCCTGTCCGATCCGGTTCGGGCCGCTTCCCAGGATCACGACCTTCCGCCGGTCCGTGCGAACCGACTCGTTCTCCGTCTCGTACGTGGAATACAGGTACGGCGTGGCAGCGGGAAACTCGCCGGCGCACGTGTCCACCGTCTTGAACACGGGACGGATGTCGTGCTCCCGCCGGAGGTTCCGGATCTCGTCTTCGTTCACACCCCGCAGTCGGGCCAGCTCGCCGTCACCGAAACCGATTCGCTTGGCGGCCAGCAGTTCGGCGGCCCCGACCTCGGGAAGCGCCTCGAACTCCCGCGCTGCTTCCACGATCTGCAGCAACTGGTCGAGGAACCACGGGTCGATGTGGCTGCGCTCCGCCAGTTCTTCCACGGGGACGCCAGCGGCAAGAGCCCGGTAGAGCTGGAAAGGGCGCTCGGGCGTCGGAGTCCGAATGGCCGATCGCAAGGACTCGAGTTCGTCGTCGGGTAGCCGGTCGTCCGCTGGATGTTCCGCCGGCACCCACCCGCAGCGATCGTTCTCCAGGGCCCGGAAGCCCTTGAGCCACGCCTGGCTGAACGTCCGGCCGATGGCCATTACCTCGCCCACGGCCTTCATCTGAACGCCCAGCGTGGCGTCGGCCTGCGGGAATTTCTCGAACGCGAAACGCGGAATCTTGACCACTACGTAGTCCAGGACCGGCTCGAAGCAGGACGGGGTCTTCTGGGTGATCGCGTTGTCGATCTCGTCCAGCCGATACCCCACGGCCAGCTTGGCGCCGATACGGGCGATCGGAAAGCCGGTGGCCTTCGAGGCGAGAGCCGAACTGCGGGACACGCGCGGGTTCATCTCGATCACCAGCAATTCGCCGTCCGTCGGGCTGATCGCGAACTGGACATTGCAGCCACCCGCCTCCACCCCGATCTCGCGGATGATCGCGATGGCCGCGTCGCGCATCTCCTGGTACTCGTGGTCCGACAGGGTCATGGCCGGGGCGACCGTAATCGAGTCGCCCGTGTGCACGCCCATCGCGTCGACGTTCTCGATCGAGCACACGATGACCACGTTGTCGGCGCCGTCCCGCATGACCTCGAGCTCGAACTCCTTCCATCCGATCACGCTGCGGTCGATCAGGACCTCGGTGATCGGAGACAATTCGAGCCCGCGCCGCACCTTAGCCTCGAACTCCTCGCGGTTCCAAGCGATCCCGGCGCCCGTCCCGCCCAGCGTGAACGAAGGCCTGATGATCGCAGGGAAACCGGTGTCCTCGACGATCGTCAGCGCTTCGTCCACCGAGTGCGCGAACCCACCGTGCGGCACCTTGAGGCCGATGCGCTCCATGGCCGCGGCGAACTCTTCCCGATCCTCGGCCATGCGGATCGCCCGCGTGTCCGCCCCGATGAGCTCGACACCGTGCCGCTCGAGAGCGCCGTTGTCGTGGAGCTCGAGAGCCACGTTGAGGGCGGTCTGTCCGCCCATGGTGGGAAGCAGCGCGTCGGGCTTTTCCTTTTCGATCACCCTCTCCACCCACTCGGCCGTGATCGGCTCGATGTAGGTGGCGTCCGCGACATCGGGGTCCGTCATGATGGTGGCGGGATTGGAGTTCACCAGGATGACCCGGTAGCCCTCCTCACGAAGCGCACGACAGGCCTGCGTGCCCGAATAATCGAACTCGCAGGCCTGGCCAATGATGATCGGTCCGGAACCGATCAGCAGAATCGAGGAGATGTCGTCGCGCTTTGGCATCGCCGGAGAATACGGCGGCGATGCGGTGAGTCAAGTGAAACGCGGCACAATTGCTCGAGCCTCCAGGCAGATGAGCGAAGAACGGGCTGGAATCCCGCCGCCGGGCACAGGCCCGGCGAGACAGCGGGAACGGGTCAGGTGGTCGCGACCGTCTCGTAGAGGACCAGCGTCTCTCCCGCGAGCCGATCGAACGTGAAGTGTGCCTCGTAGTGATCTCGTGCCGCCCGACCCATCGTGGCCCTGAGGTCGGCGTCCTCGATCAGCTGCTTCAGTCGATCGGCGAGGAGGACATCGTCATTCTCCGGTACGACGAAGCCGGTATCCCCGTCGATCACCGCTTCTCGCACTCCTCCCACGTCGGATGCGACCACGGGCAGACCGCCCCGCAAAGCCTCCAGGATGCTGCGCGGAAAGCCTTCCCAGTGACTGATCAGCAGGTACAGCTGGGATCCCGCGATCAACTCGGGCACGTCCTCGCGCATCCCGAGGAACCGCACGCGCTCTGACAGCCCCAACGACCCGGCCAGTGCGCGAACCGACTCTTCCAGGGGGCCGGCTCCCACGAGATCCAGGGTCCAGTCGAGGTCCGTGAGGTTGGCCAGGGCACGGAACAGGGTCGCGTGGTCCTTCTGCGCCGCGAAACGGGCCACCATGAGAAGACGTGGCGGGACTGCAGACGGGTCCGCGCGGAAACTGTCGTCGACGTCCGGCATCGCGTTGTGGATGGTGACGAACCGGTCCGGTTCCGACACGCCGCTGTCGATCGCCAGCTGGCGGTCCGACTCGCACACGGTCACGATCCGACGGGCCAGGGGCGCCATGCTTCTCTCGATACCCCACACCGCCCTCTGACGCCGGCCCCTGATGGGGAGATCGAACAGCCATCCATGTGCGGTGGTGATCGTAGGAACACGCAGCCGTCGTCCGGCGATACGACCCAGGATTCCGGCCTTGCTGGAGTGTGTCGAGATGATGTCCGGACGGATGCGCCGCAGGTGGCCGACCAACTCACGAAGCGCCCGCAGGTCGCTGAGAGGCCTGACGGGTCGAGCCATGTGCCGCAGGGTGACGACCTCAACGCCGCGGTCTTCCAACTGACGCGCGAGGACGCCGCCTCCACCCGCCAGCACCACTACATCGTGACCCGACCCCTGGAGCGCCGAGGCCAGGTCGCGAACATGGATCTGCGCCCCGCCAAGGTCGTCAGACCTCGTGATGATGTATGCGATGCGCACTCAGTTCTCCGCACTCGAGCGCCGGCCCTGCGGCGCGCCGCCCGCGATCGTGACTACCAGTCCGCCATCATATTTTCGACCGCATAGCTCGGCCGGATGTCCACCGGTACCGTCTTCGCCAGGCGGTCCAACGCCCCCTGCATCTCGGGCGAAATCGTGCCGTACTGCTCGATGAAGGCGCCGGCCCCGTCGTAGTCTCCGGTGGCCTGCATCATCAGGTAAACATGCGCCATTTCGGCGATCGCTACCGGAATGATCTCGAGGTCGGCCGCGAACAGGCCGGTGGTCTCGTCATACGTGATGGCGCCCCGGTCCCGCAGGAAGTTGAACTGGGTGAGGCAACCGAGGCCGTGTGCTTCGGTGATCCCGAACCGGACGCAGCGGAACATGTCGGCCACGTGGTCGATGTACACTTCCTCGAGGAACGCCGCGTCATACAAACCCTTCCTCGCGAGCACCCGCAAGCTGTTGGTCCCCACCGCGTCGGCCTTCGCCTCTTCCATGGCCGCGTAGCGGTCCTTCAGGGCCTGGCGTGTCGTGAGGTCGGGCTGGCCGGTCACGTAGTCAGGTCCGAGTCCATGCGCCAGCTCGTGCATCAGCACACGCGTGAAATACGGGTCCACCGAGATCTTGGCGGACTGCTCGGGCACCAGGACCTGCTCCGCGATCGGCTTGAGGTTCGTCTCGAACTTCGCGTCGATCACGTTCCTGAGCATCACCTTCTTGGAACCCTCGCCCTCACGCACGCGCGGGTCGTTGGGCAGGTTGAACGCGATGGTCTGGATTCCGGCGCGCGTCTCACCGCCGGCGTAGATCAGGGTGACGACCGATATGGGCGACTCGAACGAACGATCCAGGTACTTGTGCTCGTCCGGAATCGGGAGCGCGGCCTCGAGAGCCGGCAGGTTCTCCACCAGCGAGGCCAGCCGCTCGCTCTCGACCGGGTCCTTGAGACCGATGAACGACTCGTACGAGATCTTGTAGCCGAAGAGCCGGTCCTCGTAATTCTCGTAGGGTCCGAGAGTGGGCTCGATCAGGTTGTCGGACAGACGCATCCAGGCGATTTCACTCTCGAAGAAATCGTCCGAGAGCAACGCTCCTGCTCTCAGCTCCAGGAATCGCTTCAGGGACGGGTTGTTGGCCCGCTCCGCGGCGGCGAGCAGGTTCTCGGATGCGGCTTCGAGATGAGCCGTATAGGCCTCCCGGTAGGGTACGGCCAGAAGGTGCCCGTCCACGGTCCGGTGGATGAGCGTGGTCTCGGACTTGAAGGCCTCTTCATCGTCCGGGTTCGCCGCGATCCACTCCTCGAACTCCTCACGCGTCATGTCCTCGGGATAGAATCCGGCGCCATGCGGCTTGTGTCCGACGCCCGGCAGGAACGGCTCTTCGCCGGTCAGGCGATCCCAGGGCCCGTACATGATCTGGTAGTACTCCCGTGTCGCGGCCGACTCGGGGTCGTCGCCGGCGGGGACCAAATCCGAGGGGTCCGCGTTCCCGGCCCAGGCCTGCAAGCGGAAGATGTCGTCCAGGTGCCTGGAGGCCTCTACGAGCTCTTTCACTACACGGCGCTGGTCCACGTCCAGCAGCGACGCGTCAAAGCCAAGGGTCACCGGCGCGAACTGCTCGAGCCGCGCCTGCATCTCGCCTCCGTCCGGTGGCACGGATCCGGATTCAGGGTCCGCATCGCCGGTGCAGGCGAGGGGCAGCAGCGCGACCAGGGTCAGGGCCGCGATCGGTACGCTTCCGATCGAACGCATGGTCAATCCCTCCAATCGCCGGCCGCCGGATCTCTCCCGGCCGCCTTCTTCTTTTCACGTTTTACTGCCGTGGTCACGAAGAGGGCGAATCCGCCCCATACGAACACGAGGACCACGACCATCGTGATGATTCCCTGGGTGGTCAGAACACCTCCTCGGTCCAATCGCTATCATCTGAATAGCCGGATTCTACCTCGCCGGGAGCGCCCGAGCGAGCAGACTGCGCGGGACGGCTATGGGGGAGCCGTGATGTGACGCCGGCGCCACGTGCCGCGTCTTGACAGGTGACGACCCGAGGCTGTCGTCTCCAGAACAAGATTTGAAGATCACGATGGAGGCCACATGAACCGGACGCTGCGTGCGTGCAACCGATTCGGCATGGGGACGACCGTGGGCGAGCCCGCCCTGGCCGACCCCCGCGGCTGGTTGCGGGAGCAGGTCCGGCCGTCCGCCGCGGTACTCGAGGACGGAACGCTTCCGACGGCATCCGACGTGGGCACAGCCAACCGCGCGCTGATCGAGGCGCAGCGGAGCCGCGACGAGGAAGCGACCCGTGAGGCCCGGGAGACGATCCGCAGGATCGCACGGCAGGAGGGGGCGGCCACCCTGCGTGCCCGGGTCACATCCGAGGCCCCGTTCGCCGAAAGACTGGTCGCCTTCTGGTCCAACCACCTTTGCATAGCCGTCCCCGCAAAGCCGCCACTCGCGGCCCTGGCCGGGCTGTACGAGCGCCAGGCGATTCGTCCGCACGTGTTCGGCCGCTACGAGGACATGGTGCTGGCTTCCGCGCGTCATCCGGCAATGCTCACCTACCTCGACAACGCCGTGAGCATCGGTCCGAACTCCGAGGCGGCGCGGAACCTGGCTCGCCGGGGGCGCGAGCGCGGGCTCAACGAGAACTACGCCCGCGAACTGCTCGAACTCCACACCCTCGGAGTGGACGGAGGCTACACCCAGGCGGACGTGGAAGCGCTGGCCCGGATTCTCACCGGCTGGACCGCTACCGGCTTCGGCTTCGCGGACCGCCTGGCGCGAGGCCGTGGCCGTGGCGACCCGGGGGCCAACGACGGCGTGGTGGCCTTCGCGTATCGGGACGTTCTGCACGAGCCGGGCGACAAGACACTCCTGGGTGTGAAATACCGGGGGGCCGGCGAGGACGAAGGCCGCCGCGCCATCGCCAACCTGTGCCGACATCCGGCCACCGCCCGTTTCCTCGCGACCAAGCTGGTCCGGCACTTCGTGGCCGACGAGCCGCCGCCCGAAGCCATCGATCGAATCGAGAAGCGCTGGGCCGAGACGGACGGCGACCTGTCCGAGGTTTCGAGAGAGCTGATCGACCTGGACGAGGCGTGGGATCCGGCACTCCGGAAGTTCCGCACGCCGCAGGACTGGATGACCGCCATGCTTCGCGCGGTTGGCGCCCGCGACGTGCCGGAACCCGTCGGACGCCTGTTGCAGCAGCTCAGGCAGCCGCTGTGGGCGCCGTCATCGCCCAAGGGATACGGCGACACGAAGGGGGAGTGGGCCGACCCGGACAGCCTGCTCAATCGGGCGGAGCTGGCCCGCAGCACGGCCGACAGATTGCTGGCGGCAACGGGGGGTCAAAGGTCCGGTGGTGAGCGAGTGGCCGCGCGTGTCGATCCCTCCAGGCTCCTGGATGTCGTGGACGTTTCGGCCGAGGATCCGCTCGGAACGCTGCTGGTTGACGACACCATTTCCGCTGACGAGCGCACGGCGCTGGTCTTCGGCGGTCCGGCGTTCCAGTGGAGGTGAGCATGCGAAGACGCGACTTCGTTCTCGGAATGTGTGCGGGCGGACTGGCGACTTTCTCAGCGCCCCTGGTCAGCTTCGCGCGGGTGCCAGGCCGCGGAAGACTCGTCTTCGTGCTGCTGCGCGGTGGATTCGACGGCCTTGCTGCCGTAGTGCCTTACGGAGATCCGGGGTATCGCTCGCTGCGGGGTGCGATGGCCTACGATCCATCGGATCTCGTGGACCTGGGCGCTGGCTTCGGGCTAGCTCCCGGCCTCGCCCCGCTCGCGGATCTGTGGGAGGCGGACGAGTTGGCGGTTGTGCATGCCATGGCGATCCCGTACCGAACGCGCAGCCACTTTGACGGCCAGGCGATCCTGGAGACGGGCCTCGGAAGTCCCGACGGCGCTTCCGACGGGTGGCTGAACCGGCTGCTGCAGGTGATGGACGGCGAGCGCACCGGACTGGCCGTGGCCGCTGGCCTCCCGCGGTCGCTTTCAGGCGAGTTTCCGGTGGCCACCTGGTCACCGGTGGAACTCGGAGTGCTCGACGACGGATACCTCGAGCGCCTGCATGTGCTCTACCGGGCTGACCGGGCTCTGTACGATCGATTCGAGGCCGGTCTGCAGATGCGCGAAGTCGCCTCGGACGACGAGATGGCGGCGGACATGCGTGGCCGCGGTCGCCAGGGGCGAATCGCCCCGGTGATGCGAGCTGCTGCCCGCTTCGTCAACGCCCCGGGCGGACCGAACGTGGCTGCCGTCGAGTTCGGCGGTTGGGATACGCACGCGAACCAGGGTATGGCCGGAGGAAACCTCGACCGGCTATTGAGTCAGTTGGCTGAAGGGATCATTGCGTTCCGGGAGGAAGCTGGCTCGAGCTGGGCCGATACGACCATGGTCGTGATGACCGAGTTCGGCCGCACCGCCCGGCCCAATGGGACCGGCGGTACGGACCATGGAACGGCGGGCGCGGGTTTCGTGATAGGGCCCGCGGTGTCACGAAGCAGTGTGGTGACGGACTGGCCCGGTCTGGACGACCGATCACTCTACGAAGGGCGGGATCTGAAGCCTACCCTCGATACCCGCGCCATTCTCAAGGGCGTCATCGGCGGCGTGTTCGATCTCACCGCCGGCCAGACCGCACGGGTGTTCCCGGGGTCGGACGGCGTGCGTCCTATCAACG
>Ga0272441_10004492_pt1 | contig 25174 bp, 20 predicted proteins | sample SSMProp6N_FD_193582 | JGI IMG/M metagenome (GOLD analysis project Ga0272441, IMG submission 193582) | Marine sediment archaeal communities from Little Sippewissett salt marsh, Falmouth, MA, United States - SSM-Prop-6N | ecosystem: Environmental > Aquatic > Marine > Wetlands > Sediment ...
CTCCCACCACGGGCTCGCGCCCGTGGCTACCACCAGCCGCCCTTCGGGCTGGGCGGAAGTCATCCGGCGGCTCACGTCGCCGGCCGTTCCCTTCCGGCCCTTCGGGCCTGCCACCTCCACGACGACCCGGAAGCCGACGGCGTAGCTGCGCTGGTCGGGAGGTTTGCCCCCGCGGTTGGCCGAGCGGCAGTTGGCGGCGTTGTTCAGCCAGCTCCCGCCGCGGACGACGCGCTCGGCCCCCGCCGGCGGACCCGTGGGGTCCGCCCGCGCCGCGCCCTCGTAGCCGCGCTCGTCGTACCAATCGCCGCACCACTCCCAGACATTGCCGTGCATGTCGTGCAGGCCCCACGCGTTCGCCGGGTACGACCCGACGGGGGCCGTGCGATCGTGCCCGTCGTTGTGGTACTCGTTCCGCCACGGGACCAGGTCCGTGTTGGCCAGTTCGCAGTAGTTGGCGTGCTTGTGGAGGTGCCGACTGCTCTTGCCGAACCCGAACACGCCCGCGCTGCCGGCCCGGCAGGCGTACTCCCACTCCGCCTCCGTCGGCAGGCGCACGGTGCGCCCCGTCCGGGTCGAAAGCGCCTCGCAGAACCGCCGCGCCTCGGCCCAGCTCACCCGCTCGACGGGCCGGGCGGACCCGACGAGGTCGCTGGGATTCGCGCCCGTCACGGCCTCGTACTGCGCCTGCGTCACCTCGCAGACGCCCATGTAGAATGCCCGGGAGACCGTCACCTGCCGCCGGGGGCTCTCGTCTTCAGAGCGGCACCGCTCGCTGCGGGGCGAGCCCATCTGGAACGTTCCCGCCGGGATCAGCGCCAGCCGCATCGCCACGCCGGATGGCTCCAGCGTGTCGGCAACCGGCAGACCCAACTCCGCCGCCGCTCGCCGCTGTCGCTCGGCCGCCTCGACGGCCCACGCCGGGCGCGGGCCGAGTTGGACCGGCTCCCTCGCGCCCGGCCGCGCCGAGTACCAGCCGATCGCCAGGAACGCCCCCCCCGCCGCGGCCGCCAACAGCACCCACCGCCACGCGTGCCCGCCCGCCGAGTTGTTCCCGTTGGCCCGGTCCACTGGTCTCTTGCCACGTCCTTCCCCCCTGGCGTCTCACCTCGATCACACTAGACCGATCGCGGGCGCAGAACAACACCGAACCCGGCCCGCCAGGCGGAAGGTGATCCCGATCGCCAGCCCGATAAACAGCCCCGTGATCACGCCCATCGCAATGCGCTGCGGCAGCAGGGCGTTCTCAAACGTGAACGCGACGCCCTCCTCCAGGTAGATCTGACACCACACCCACGACACGCACGCCGCCAGCAGGGGGCCCAGCGTCCAGAACAGCACGTTGACGATCTTGCTGCCGATCGACCCGCCGCCGAGGGCCCACCCGGCGACGAAGCTGAAGACCAGGCCCGTCACCGCCCCGGCCCCGGCCGCGTACGCCAGGCCAAACCCGTCCGGGTCGAACCCGACGAAGAAGTCCAGCCAGACCTCGCGAACGAACAGGTACACCGCCGCGTACAGCACCCACGGCCCGGCCAGCAGGGGCAGCCAGCCGAGCGCCATGCCCCGTCGGGTGACGCGGGGGGCGGGCTCGCCCGGCCGGTATACCACGCGCACGGATCTCCGCCCCGCCCACACGAAAGCGAGGGTCAGCAACAGCCCCGGCGCCAGCGCCCGCCAGAGCGGCATCAGCCAGTCGTCGAACCCGGCTTCGTGGAGATGGAACGCCTCCAGCGCGTAGCACGCCCCGAAGACGACGATCCCCAGCAGCATCCACCGGCCCACCGAGGCCGGCCGGGGCGGGGGCGCCGAGCCCACGGTCCCGCCGAAGGCCGACTCCGGGCGGACCACCGGCGGGGCGGCCGGGCCGGCAGGCGCCGGCACCGACGGCGGCAGGGGGCGAAGCGTGACCGCCTCGCCGCGGCCGGGGGCGGCCTGGGCCCCGGCCCACAGCGAGCGCCAGTCGGCGGGCCGCTGCCGGGCGTTCTTCGTCAGGCCCGCGGCGAGCAGGCGATTGACCCCCTCCGGCGCGTCGGGAAGGGGCTGGAAGGGCTTCTCCTGGATCTGCCAGGCCAGCGACCCGCCGGCATCGACGAAGGGCCGGCCGGCGAGGGCCTCGTAGAGCACCGCGCACAGCGAGTACAGGTCGCCCCGGCCGTCGAGCGGCTCGCCCCGGAACTGCTCGGGCGACATGTACGGCAGCGTCCCGGACGTGTCCTGCCGGCCGGTCACGCGCGTGATCGAGTTCCGCATCTCCCGCGCGATGCCGAAGTCCATCAGGACCGCCCGCCCGCCGGGCGTGACCATGATGTTGCTCGGCTTGATGTCCCGGTGCAGCACCGGCGGGGCCAGGCCGTGGGCGTAGTCCAGCGCCTCGCCGATCCGCCGGGCGATCGGCCGCAACGCCTCCCAACTCATCCGCCCGTCGGGCCGGGCCGCGAGGACTTGCTCCAGCGTCTGCCCCTCGACGTGCTCCATGACGAGGAACTTCGTCTCGCCGTCGGAATGGAACGTGTGCAGGCGGCAGATGTGCGGGTGGCTCAGGCGGAGGGCGATTCGCGCCTCCCGCCGCAGACCCTCGATGCTCTGGGCGTTCCGCGAGAGGACCGCGGGGACGACCTTGATCGCCACGGCCATGTCCTCCATCTCGCGGTCCTCGGCCTTCCACACCTCGCCCATGCCCCCGCTGCCGAGCCGCTCGGTGACCGCGTACCGCCCCGCCAGCAGCTTGCCCGCCCGGATCGCCTCGGCGGAGATCGTCCGCCCCATCTCCAGCGTGTCGGCCAGGCGGGCCACGTACAGCGTGCCCCCGTCGGTCGCCGTCGGCCGGCCCTCGCCCTCGCTGCCGTCCAGCAGCGAGCCGCAGTAGCGGCACTTGACGGCGGCGTCCTGGATCTCTTCAGCGCAGTAGGGGCATCGCTTCATGGCTGGCACGCTTGCGGGGGTGCTAGAGCTTCTTGCCGCACTCGGCGCAGAAGGCCGCGCCGGGGTCCGTGGGCTGGCCGCAGTGCTTGCAGGTCGCGGCGGGGCCGGGCGGGGACTGCGGGTTAATGACCACCGGACGGCCCGCCCCGCCGCCGGCGACGATGGTCTGCTTGGGGTCGACCGGCCGGGCGGCCGTGGCGGCGACGGCGCCCATCTGCGACATGGCCGTCTGCATCAGGCGCTCCATGCGGTCGGCGTGGGCGTCGGCCAACTGGCGCTGGTCGTCGAGCTGCTTGGTCAGCAGATCGACCTGCGCGTCGGAGACCTGCCCGTCGGCTGTGTACTTCGCGGCGAGGGCCTTGGCGGCCTCGGGAGACGCTTCGGCGGCCAGGGCGAGGATCTGCTCGGGGCTCATGGACTCCCGGGCGCGGAGCGTCTCCAACGCCGCGATCCGGTCGGCGGCGGGGCCGTCCACGATCGTCATCAACGCCTGGGCGGTGGCCTTGCTGCGGGCCTCGAGCAGGGCGGCCTCGCGCCGCTGCTCGCGGTCCAGCGTGTCCTGCTCGGCGGCGGAGACTTCCTTCATCAGCGCGATGCCGTCTCGGGCCTCCTGCATATCCCGCTCGTGCTCGAGTTGGGCGATCTCCAGCTCGATGCGACGCTTCTCGGCGTCGCCGGTCGCCTCGGCCAGTTGGCGTTTCAGATCGCGGGCGTGTCGCTCGTCCCGCTGGTTCTCCGCGGCGAGCAGGTCCTCCCACGCCTTCTCGCGGGCCGCGTCGTCGGCGATGCCCTCGACCTCGATCCGCCGCAGCAGGGCCTCACGGTCGCGCTGGTGCTCGAAGCGGGCGCGGAGCGTCTCCATCTCGTCGGCGCGGATGACCTCCTTGAGCCCCAGCTCGTGCTCCGTCTGCCGCACGTAGGCCTCGAAGTCCTTCGCGCTCTGGAACTTCTCCAGCTTCTGCTGGGTGAGCGTCTCGCGGAGGCGGGTTGCGAGCTTGGCGCGCTGCTCGACAAGCCCCACGCGGCGGGACTCGACGGCCAGCTCGCCCTCCTCGCGGCGGACCCGGTCGTAGGCCTCGCCGGCGAAGTCGATGAAACGGAGCTGCTCCAGCTTGATGCCGAATCGCCGGAGCGTCTCGGCGAGGTTCTCGTTGAGCGAGGCCTGAATCGCGCCGCGGATCGACACGTCGGAGAACAGCCGCTCGGCCGGGTGCTGGGCGACAATGCCCGCCAGCAGCATCTGCGCCTCGCCGGCCAGCTCCTCGCGCAGCGCGGCCACCGTCACGCGATTGCCGCCCTTGAAGAGGTTGACGTACAGCGCGTCGGGATCGCTGACCTGCACGACGACGCGAACGACGCAGCCGACCTCGAACCGGTCCGCCGTCCACAGCCCCCCGGCCTCGAGGTCGACCGACACGTCGCCGGCGTCCATCAGGATCACCGTCGCGTTGAGGTCGGCCAGGAAGTGGTTCAGCCGCTTGAGGAACCCGCCGAGGTCGTACTTGCCCTCGCGGGCCTCGCCCTTGAACTTCCCGGCCTGGAAGATCAGCGCCCGCGTGCCGTGCTCGATAATCAGCGGCTTGCGGAGCCAGCCCTGGATGTCCTGATCGTCGACCCGCACGGCGAAGTCGCCCGGGCTACGCGCCCAGCGGTCGTCGAGGATGGCCGGCTTGCGCACGGCGGCGAGGTCCGATCCGCATCGCCAGCAGAACTTGCCGGCGGTGCGAACGTCCGCGCCGCACGCGCCGCAGGTCGTCTGCCCTTTCGGGGCCGCCGCGCCGCAGGCGGGGCAGAACTTCGCGTTCTTCCGCACCCGCCGCCCGCACTCGGGGTTCGTGCACTTGTCCGTAAACAGCCCCATGGTTCTCTCCTTCTCTTCAGCAGTCGGCTGCCGCCGGTCGCCAGGGAATCACCCCAGAGGCTCAGAGGACGCAGAGAGCAGAGGGAACAGTGCGACGTCCACGATCTGCACGCTCTGGGCTCTCCGAGCCTCTGCGGCTATCCGGTTGCTTCGTAGGCGATCAATTCTGTGCCTGGTGCCATTGGGCGTAGCGCGCGAGCTGGTCGGCGGTGACCTCGGGCGTCGCGCCGGCCAACTCCGATTCAAAGTCCGCCATCGTCAGCGGACGGAGCTTCAGCGTGTAGGACTCGACGGCCTTTCGTCCCGCGTCGACGCGGCGGAGCAGGTCCGGGTTCTGCTCGACGGCCATCCGCCGCACCGCCGCCTCGCACAACTGCGCGATTCGCCGGCCGGACAGGCCCGCGGTGGCCCCGACGAGCTGGGAAAGGTCCCCGTCGAACGCGTAGCCCTGGCGGCCGACGTGCAGCTCGACAATGCCGCGCCGCACCGTCTCGTCGGGCAGGGGCACGTAGACCCGCCGGTCGAAGCGGCTCAGGACGGCCGAGTCGATCGCCCACGGCAGGTTCGTCGCGGCCAGCGTCAGCAGGAAGACCTCGCCGCCCTTTTCGGCCAGGCCGTCCAGCTCCGCCAGCAGCGTGGCCATCATGCGGCGCTCGGGCCCGCCGCTGTCGGGTCCGTCCCGCCGGGCCGAGAGGGCGTCGAACTCGTCGAAGAAGATCACCGACGGCGCCTTCTCCCGCGCCACGGCGTACAGCGCCTCGATCAGCCGGGCCGACTCGCCGAAGTACTTGCTCAGGACGTTCGCCGTCTTGACGTTGAAGAACGTGGCCTCCAGCTCGCGGCTGGCGGCCGCGGCCAGCAGCGTCTTGCCCGTGCCCGGCGGGCCGAAGAACAGCAGGTTCCGCCCCGTGTTCAGCCGCACGCCGTCCGGCCGGGCCGCCATCGCGAAGCCGTAGGACATGCGGATCTGGTCCTTCACGTCGGCCAGGCCGGCGATGTCCTCCCAACTGACGGCGGCCTTCTCGATGAGCGCCGCGGCGGCGGCGCGGTACTCGTCGGTCTCATCGGCGGTCGCTTCGGCCGGTGCGGGCGGGGCGTCCGCCGGGCCCCGCGCCGGCGCGAGGCCGTGCTCGCGGAGCTCCGCCGCCCGCTGGCGGTACTGGGCGGCCAGGGCGGCGCGGCGCTTCCGCTCGGGTCCGGGGACGGCGTACCCCGCGTACCGATCGGCCAGTTGGGCACAGCGGTCGAAGGCCTCCCGGGCCGCGGCGGCGTTGCCCGCCTCGACGAGCGCCCGGGCGCGCTTCAGGCCCTTCTGGAGGGAATCGTAGATGCTCTTGCTCAGGTCGATTGCCATATCGGGATCATCCTGGAGGGCCGCGCTCCGCAACGGTCGCGGCTCGCGGGAGGCGGGCGATCAGACCTCTTCCGACGGTTCGGCCGCGTCGGCGCCGAGGATGTCGTCGACCTTCTTGATGCTCTCCGACACGGCGGCGTCGGGGTTCTCGATCTCCGCGCCCTTGGCCTCCTGCATGGCCGCGACAATCGCGAGCGTGTCGGCGTCCTCGCCCTCGCCGAGGCCCAGGTCCTCCCCCGTCTCCATGGTCTTGAGGATCTGGGCGAAGCGCTCCATCTGGAACTGGCCCTCGACTGTCGCCTTGTCCACGTAGGACTGGAGCTCGTCCATGTCCATCTTGCTGACGATGCTGCTGACGCCCAGCTCCTGCACGAGCGACTGGTTCTCCTTGATCGCCGAGAGCCCCGAGAGGATCCGGATCTGCCGGGAGACCATCGCCAACTGGCGGTCCTTGGCCTTCGCCGTCGCGTCCAGCTCCTTGATCTTCCGCGCGATGGCGATCTGCTGGCGCTGCGACTGCTCGTCCTTGCCCTTGAGAAACAACTGGCCCTTGCGCTTCTCCAGGTCGTCGATCTCCCGCCCGACGCGCTGCTCGATCTGCTCCATGCGCAGCCGCTCCTTGCGGAGCTCGTCGACGGAGATCTTCTCCAGCCGCTTCTTGCCGGAGATCATGCCCTTGATCTTGCCCAGAATATCCATGGTGACGTCCTCTCTGATTGGCCCGACGGGGCTCACACGCAGGAAATGACCAGTCCGATCTCCGGCAGCTCTTCGGTGACGAACTCGCCGGTCGCCTTCAACTCCGAAAACGCCGCCCGGACCCAACTGTCGTCCGCGGCCAGCCGGCGGGCGGCGTCGGACAGCGAGAGGCTGTCCCTCTCCACCAGGGCGTCGCGAACGCCGGCCACGCAGCGGGCAACCTGCTCGGCGAAACGCCGGGGTGCCAGCAGCGGCCAGAACGGCCGGAGACGCTCGTCCGACTCGTCCAGGATAACCCGATCCGAGTGCAGGTCGCAAAGGGCCACCGCCACGCGGCGATCGTGGAAGCCCTTCGCGCCGGCGCGGTCGGTGACCAGGGCGGCCGCCGCCTCCGTCCAGCCCGTCGGCGAGCCGACCCACACCACGCGGAAGCACTCCGACCGCTGCGCCGGCTCGGCCAGGTCGTTCAGCAGGCGGGTCAGCTCGGCCTCTCCGACGGCCTCGTCGTCGTAGCCGGCGCGGGCGATCGCGTCCGGCCGGGCCAGGAACCGCCCTTCAACCACGAGGCACGCCTTGGGCTTGCCCCACCCGCCCGCGCGGAGCGTGAAGCGGCTGATGCGGTTGCGCGGCAGCGGCTTGGCGGCCCGTTGCGTCGGCTCGATCTCGTGCTTGACCCGGGCGTCCCGCAGACGAATCGTCAGCCCGCTCAACGGGTCGGGCAACGCGTCGACGTGCTCCAACCGCTGGGCGAAGGTGCGGAGGAACGTCTCCTCGGCCAGGCCGGACTCGTCGGCCGTGATGACCGCCCTGCCTTCCGCTCGAAGGCGCGCGATGACCTCTTCGGTCGTCTCGCCCGTCGTTGTGGTCGCCGCGGCGCCGGGCGCTGCGGTCAGCAGCACCTGCGCGGCGCTGTCCCCCGCAGGGTCCCGTTCCGTGTCCGGCATACACGTGCGGATCTTCTTGATCGACCAGCACGCCTGGCAGATCGGCTGGTCCGTCACCTCGCACCGCCCGCCGATCGACAGCTCACTGAGGACCTGTCGGCCACACGCGCCGCAGCGGAGACCGTCCGCGGCCGACTCCCGTTGTGCCTCCGACGCGATCTTCTGCTTCTGCCGCTCGAAGTACTCCTCCAGGTCCTCTTCGCGAATCCGGTAGACCCGGCCGACCTTCCCCGCCGGGACCTGCCCGCCCCGCACGAGCCGGTAGACCGTCTTGTATTCCACCCCCAACCGCTCGGCCGCTTCTTCCACTGTCAGGTAACCGCCCATGGCACTCGTCCTCGATGGGTTCTCGATGACGCGATCAAATCGATCGTACGACCATTAGCATTCTATATCCTTATCGTCTTTTTTCAATACTTTTGCTTACTTAAATTTCCACACAGAGTTAGGTTCTTTGCTTCTCTTGTCGTAAAGACCAATAAAAAGAGCACTTATGGAGCTATTGCTCGGAAACGGGATGGGCGTGATAGCAGGCCAAGAACCCCGCTATGCTGGCAGACGGTTGGTGAATCCCATGACGCAAAGGGCCTTTTTATCACCTTTGTTTACCTGAATTGACACAATATTTCGAGGGGTTGCCGTGACGAAGGGCGGCTCGGCAAGCGGGAAAGGAGGGCTTCACAGCCCGATCTGGCTGAATTGCTCGAAGGCCAGTGCCATCGGTCCGCACTGGATCATCGCGCCGGCGGCCAGCGGAGCGGCCCGCCCGGAACCCAACGGCACGGTGTCGACGCGAACCGATCGCCCGTCTTCCAGGCCCTACAGCCAGAACTGCCCGCCCAGCCGGAGAATGCGTATCTGTGCACCGGCCTCGGGAAGCGGGACCTCGCTGTCGATCCGCCGGCCGAACAGGGCCCAGCGGTAGACAATGAGATACTGCTCCCGGTGGGCGAGGTTCTCCAGGCGCTCGATCCGCAAGGAGCGGAGGCGGTGCGAGCGGGCCATCTCCCAGAGCTCATCCGGGCGACCGAGGTTCTCGTATCGCTCGGCCGAGAGGTCCTCGGCCTGCGGGTCGTCCAGGAAGGGCACGAATCGCAGGCGCAGCGCGCGGGCGACGTAGATCTCGCTGGGCCGGTCCAGCGGCAGGGGCACCTCGCCGTTTACGTCCCGGCCGTTGACTTGCGTTCCATTGAGCGTGTCCTGATCGGCCAGGAACAGCCCGTCGCGGCGAAGCGAGACAACCGCGTGCGGGCGGCTGGCCGAGATCTGCTTGCTGAGGGCGTCGTTCGCCTCGTTCCGCGGGTGGAGTCGTAGGACGATGTTGTTCTTTCGGCTGCGGCCCATTCGGACCGTCGGTTGGCCCAGCAGCAGGACGCGCCGGCGCGGGGGGGCGTCGCCGGGCCAGTAGACCCCGGCCGAGGCCATCGGCCCGCGGCGGCCCGCCATCTCCGCCGGCACGTGCACGGTGCGTGCGGCCCGCCTGCCGACCCGGCGGAGCTTGACCGGCCGCCACACCGGCGGGAGGGGGCGGGTGATGAGCTCGTTGACGTCGAAGACGAAGGCGTCCTTAAGCTGGTCCGGCACTTCGTTGCGAACGACGAAGCCGAAGCCAATCTTCGCGGCGCCCTCGCCGATGACCCGCTGGTCGAAGACCACCTTGCTCGGCGTCTTGGGCTGGGCCAGGATGTTCAGCATCGCCTGGGCGGCCCACGTCCGCCGCCGCCCGTCGTGGCGGCAGGACAGGCGGATGTCCAGGACGTGCACTCCCGCCTTCTCAGGGACGATCTGGAGCTTGACCCGCTCGGCCGCGCCGGCGGCCAGGTCCACGCGGCGCTCGTCGACGTCGCCCAGCAGCTTGGCCCGCACCGAGACGTCCACGTCGTACAGGTCCTCGTCGGTCCGGTTGGCCAGGCGGAAGTCCAGCACGCCCGCGAACGGCGCCATGTAGAACTGGTTGGGGTTGATCTCCAGAACCACCGGCGTGTCCGCCGCCTTGCCGGGCGCCGCCGTCATCTCCGACGCCACGTCGCCGAGGGCCTGCTCCCTCAGGTCCCTCGCCTCGGCCTCCGTCAGGTTCAGCCGCTCCCGGGCGTCCTCCAGGAACTGCCCGTCCTGCTCGTCCAGCACGCCGTCCGCCAGGGCGCTGCGGACCTCGCCGACGTACTCCTCGCGGGTCTCCTCCACGGTCGCGTCGGGATCGCTCGCCGGGCCGCGGACCGCCCGCCCACATTGGGAGCAGAACTCCGCCTCGACGTTCTCCAACTCCGCGCCGCACTCCGGACACGTACTCATCTGCTGCCTCCCCAGGCGAGGGACTGCATGGGCAGTTCACAGTCTAGCGCCGCCCCGGGTGTCCGACAAGTCACTCGTCCGGCGGCAGGAAGGCGGGATGCCGGCCGCGACCGCCCCGCGGCCGCTCCATTCGTGCTTGTCGATCACGAACAGGTCCGCCGAGCCGGCGAGGTTGCGGCGTGCGGAGTACGCCAGGGCCGCGAGGGTCATGTTCCAGCCGCTGCGGCCCTTGGGCACGTAGGCAAGGTCCGGGAAGCCCGCGCGGAGGAGCCTCTGGTTCTTCTGCCAGTCCGTCTCGGCGTCGGGGCCCGTCGGGATGGGGATCGCGTCGGCCATGGCAGGGCTCCGAATGCTCCTGGGCGCTCGCTTGGCGGCCGCCGGGGGCCTATCATCACGCCCGAGCGACGCGTACGCAAGGTAAGGGAGCAGGCCGATGCAGATCGAGCGGCGGAAACCACTGACGGCGAACGTCGGCGTCGTCGGCGTGGGGCACGCGACGTACTGGGCGCAGTTCCCGGGGCTGAGGGAGGAGCTGCTCGGCTACCTCGACACGTTCGAGCAGCGGATCGCGAACCGGCAGTGCGAGACGGTCTGCTTCGGCCTGGTCGACGACGCGCCTTCGACCTACGCGGCCGTGCGGCGGATGAAGGCGGCCGGGCTGGACCTGCTGTTCTGCGACATGCTGACGTACGCCACGAGCAGCACGTGGGGCGTGGTCTGCCGGGAGCTGGACGTGCCGATCGTTCTCGTCGCGCTCCAGCCGGCCAAGGCGATGGACTATGCCCGCGGCTCGACGCGGATGCAGTTGGCCAACGACAACATCTGCTCGCTGCCCGAGTTCGCCGGCGTGGCGGTTCGGATGGGCCGGAGGGTCCCGCCGATGGTCATCGGCACGCTGGACGACGACCCGGCCGCGGAGGCGGAGGTCGCTCAATGGTGCCGCATCGCCCACGTCCTGCACGACCTGAAGTCCGCGAGGATCGGCCAGATGGGCCACGTCCTCGAGGCCATGCTGGACATGCACACCGACCCGACGGCCCTGACGGCACAACTGGGCCTGCACGCGGTGCAATTGGAGGCGGAAGCGGTCGTGGCCCGCTACCGGGCCGTCCGCGACGCCGAGGCCGACGCGATGAAGGCCCGCGTCCTGGAGTTCTTCGACACGCCGGACCCCGTCAGCGACCCGATCACGGAGAAGCTCACGGCGGCGGACCTGGACACGGCCGCCCGGGCCGCGGTGGCCCTGGAGCGGTTCGTGGACGCCGAGGCCCTGGACGGGTTGGCGTACTACTACGAGGGCGAGGCCGGCTCGGAGCTGCGGCGGGTGGTGACGAGCCTGATCGTGGGCAACTCGCTGCTGACGGCGGCGGGGTTTCCGATGTGCGGCGAGCTGGACCTAAAGACATGCGTGGCGATGCTGATCCTGGACCGCCTGGAGATCGGCGGCAGCTTCGCGGAGTTTCACCCGGTGGACTTCCACGAGGGCTTTGTCCTGGTCGGTCACGACGGCCCGCACCACTTGAACGTCGCCGAGGGCAGGCCCGTCCTGCGGAGCCTGAAGGCGTATCACGGCAAGCCGGGGCGGGGCGCGTCGGTGGAGTTTCAGCTCCGGACGGGCCCGATCACGATGCTCAGCATCGGCCAGACGTTCGACGGGCGGCTGAAGTTCGTGATCGCCGAGGGCGAGAGCCGCCCCGGCCCGATCCCGCCGACGGGCAACACCAACACGCGGGGCTTCTTCCGCCCGGACGCGGTGACGTTCCTGAAGCGATGGCTGGCGGAGGGCCCCACGCACCACTTCGCCCTCGGCGTCGGCCACCGCGCCGCCGAGATCGCCGCCGTCGCCGAGTGCCTCGGTATCGAGCACGCCGTCGTGTCCGCCGAGCCGGCGTAGCGCTTCGAGGAGTCCGGCAATGAGAAACGTCAAGATCGTCATCGCCGTCCTGGCCGGCATGGGGGCCGCAGCGGCCGGCGCGCGGATGAATCTGCCCTTCGTCCCCAACGTGTCCATCCAACTGGACGTGCCGGCCGAGCTCGCCAACCGCAAGCTCGCGAGGCTGGGCTACGTGGACGTCACGGCCGCACCGTTCTCGGCCGACCCCACCGGCAAGGCCGACGCCACCAAGGCCCTCCAGGCGGCGATCGACTTCGCCCGCGACCGGCAGATGGTGGCCTTTTTCCCGCCGGGGGAGTACGTCGTCGGCGACACGCTGCGGTGCATTCACGGCCGGCACGATCCGGTCACGCGGCGCAGGCGTCGTGACGGGCGAGATTGGCCCTGCGTGCTGGTCGGCTCGCGGCGTGCGGGCCCGCGGCCTCGGATCGTGCTCGCGCCTCGGAGCGAGGGCTTCGGCGACCCGAACCGCCCGCGGTACGTCGTCCACTTTTGGGCCCGCGCGGTGGACGAGGGGGACTACGACGACACCCAGCCGAACATCAACATGAACCAGATGCTCGTCGGCATCGACGTGGTGACCGGCGAGGGCAATGCCGGCGCGGTGGGCATCCGTCACCGGGCGGCCCAGGGCTCGTCGGTGCAGGACTGCACGATCGACGCCCGCGGGGGCCTATGCGGCCTGGAGGGCGGGGCCGGGTCGGGCGGCAGCCATATCGGCGTGACCGTCCTGGGCGGGCGGATCGGCGCGGACCTTCGCCAGACGCAGCCCGCAACGACGATCACGGGCTTCCGCCTGCTCGACCAGACGCACACGGCCCTGCTCGTCGAGGGCCGGCAGGCCGTCACGGCCGTGGGATTGCACATCCGCACGGAGGCCGCCGGGCCGGCGATCGTCACGCGGCAGAGCTACCCCCACCACGGCCAGCTCTGCCTCGTGGACGGCCTGATCGAGTTCGCCCGGGGGGGCGAGAACCTGGCGATCGACGCCCGCGCCAGCCTGACGATGCACAACGTCTTCCTGCGCAACGTCGCCCGGCTCGTGCGGGCGCCGGGCGCGCCGGGCGTGGAAACCACGGCCGAATGGTCCCGCGTGGACGAGTACGCCGTCGGCGTCGATCCGCCCCAGGCGCCGCGGTGGCTCTCGAAGCGGCCGCTCCAGTACACCTCGGGCGCGTGGGTCGACGGCGTCCGCGCCGCGGGCCGGTCCCTGGTGTCTCTCGGCATGACGACGCGACCGCCGGCGGACCTCGTCGACCGCCACCTCTGGGCGAGGGGCTTTCCGACGTTCGAGTCGCCCGGCTGCGCGAACGTCAAGGACGCGGCCTTCGGGGCCGTCGGCGACGGGGAGGCCGACGACACGGCCGCGATCCAGAAGGCCGTGGATACGTCGGAGGTCGTCTTCCTGCCCAAGGGCGTCTACCGCGTCACGCGGACGCTGACGCTGCGTGCGGACACGAAGCTGATCGGCATCCACCCGAGCTTCTCGGCGATTCTCGCGGCGGCAGCGCCCGGGGGTGATTTCGTCGACGCGGGCCACCCCCGCCCCGTGGTGCAGACCGTCGACGACGCCGACGCGGAGACGGCCCTGGCCTTTTTGAAGATCGCGATCACCTACCGCACGCCGGGCGCGTACTGCGTGGATTGGCGCTGCGGGCGGCGGAGCGTGTTCCGATCCGTCCACACGATCCTGCCGCACTGGTGGTGGGCGAAGGACGCCCCGAAGCAGCCGGTCAACCACCCGCTGGTCGTCGTGCGGGGCGCGGGCGGGGGCAAGTGGTACAACTTCCACGAGGCCTGCCGCCGCTGGCACGGGGCCGACTATCGCCACCTGCTGATCGACGGCACGGCCGGGCCACTGCACCTGTACCAGTGCAACCCCGAGTACGGCCGGGGCGCCGCCGAGATGGAGATCCGCCGCTCGAAGCACGTCAGCATCTACGGGCTCAAGGGCGAGTACAACGCGCCGATCCTCCTCGTGCGGGACAGCGACCACGTTCGCGTTTTCGGCTACGGGGGCAACGCCGCGGGATGGCCGGGCAAATCCCTCTTCGTCGTCGAGCGGACGCCGAACTTCCTGCTGGCGAACCTGGCCGACTCGCCGCGCCTGGGCGGGCGGGGCAAGCCCGACGAGGCCCCCGGCATCGGCGTGGACCCGGAGAAGTGGCACATGCTGATCGAGCGCCCGATCGAGGGCGGGGAATTTCGCACGCCCCCCCGCGAACGCCCCGCCCTGTACCGCCGCGGCAAGCCGAAGGCGAATCCGCCGGCCCGTCCGGCCGGAGAGGAGCCCGCCGGATGATCGCGTCACAGGAACCACCGCCCGTCGTCGGCGTCCACCTGGACCTGAAGTACCACATGCCGAATCGGGCGTATCTGAGCGATTGGGTCCGGGAGCTGCCCGCCCTGGGAATCAACACGCTCCTGCTGGAGTACGAGGACAAGTTCCCGTTCGCCGCCCGCCCGTTCCTTCGCGACGGCGAGGCCTTCACGCCGGCCGAGCTGCGGGCGTTCCTTGCCGCGGCGCGGCAGGCGGGGCTGCGGGTCGTGCCCCTGGTCCAGTCCCTTTCGCACCTGGAGTTCGCCCTCGCCCACGAGCCGCTCGCGGGCTTCCGCGAGGCACCGGACATCCCCACGCAGATTTGCCCCAGCAGCGACGAGGCCGTGGCGTTCGTCCTCGCCCTGATCGGCGAAGTGCTGGCCTATCACGAGGCCGACGAGCTGGTCCACTGCGGCGGCGACGAGGCGTGGTTTCTCGGCGCCTGCCCGCGGTGCGCCGAGTGGAAGGCCCGCGCCGGGGCGATCGGCATGTGGGCCGGGCACCAAGCCAAGATCGCGCGGTTCGTCCTGGCGGCCGGCAAACGCCCGATTTTCTGGGACGACGCGCTGTGGCGGCAGCCGGAGGCGGTTGCGACGTGCGGCCTGCCGGAGGGCGTCATCCTGATGTCGTGGGACTACGGCGCGACGGACCCCGTTGCCGACGGCAAGAAGCTGCGGCGGACGCGGGCCTACCGCCGCGCCGGGCGGGAGGTCCTCGCCTGCCCCTGCCTGAACGCCGGGCAGCTCCTGCCGCCCGTCTCCCGCTCGATCGCCAACACGCGCCTCTGGGCGCACAAGGTCCGCGACGAGTCGATGCTCGGGCTGATCAACTCGTCCTGGGCGTGCTTCCACGTGCCGCTGGCGCCGCAGCAGATGCTCGTGGCGGCGACCGGGCGGCTGGCCCGCGACCCGGACGCCGACGTGGGGCCGACGTGGCAGGCCCGCTGGCTGGGCGAGCGTTTCGGCTGCGACCCGGCCGGCGTTCCGCGGGCCCTGGAGGCGCTCGGCGCGCCGTTCGAGGTCCACATTCCCGGCCTTCCCCGGCCGTTCTCTCCGCTGCCCTACGGCTACATGAACCTGATGCTCCACTACCGCGGCGCGCACGAGGAGCGGCGCAGGCGGGGGGCCTATCCGCTGGACTGGGAGGAGATCGACTTCGCCGATATATACAATAGGGGCGTGGAGCAGGTCCGGTCGGCCGGACCGGCGGACAACACGTCGGCCCGCCTGGACGGGGTGCTTGCGGCGTACCCGCCGGCACGGGATGCGGTGGTCGGTCTGGCCGGGCGGGCGACGCGCCGCCGGGAGGAGGCCCGGTTGGCGGCGGAGTTGGCGGAGCTGAAACTGCTCAGCGCCCGCGTCTTTGCCCACGGGCTGCGGGGCGAGGGCGATGCGGCGGCACTGCGGGGGGCGCTTCGGGCCCGCCGAGCGCCGCTTGCCGACGCCCTCCGCACCGCCTACGAGCCGGGCGGCGTCGCGCGGCTGATGCGGGCGTGGTGGGAGCCGCTGCATCGGGCCGTCGGCGGGTGAGTCGCGCGGCAAACCGATATCCGCCGGTGACATCCACCGCCCGAAGCGGTTACATATTCCATATCCGAACCCCCAAGGAGCTTTCGATGAGACGCAGTACGATGACGAAACCCGTAGTGATGTTGGCGTTTCTGGCGGCCGTTGCGGGCGCCGTCCTACCGGCCTCGGCAGCCGGTCAAAAGGCCCCGGGCATGTACGCCACCGCGGCCGAGGCCCGTACGGCCGGGCCCGCGTTCGACATCCAGGGCGAGTACGAGGGCACGATCGGCGGGAACGCCAAGAAGAAGGTCGGCGTGCAGGTGATCGCGCTGGGCGGCAAGGAGTTCCAGGCGGTCTTCCTGGCCGGCGGGCTGCCCGGCGCGGGGTGGGACGGCAAGACCAAGGTGCTCTGCCAGGGCACGCTGGAGGGCGGCAAGGTGACGTTCGCCCCCGCGGCCGGGAAACGGAAGTACATGGCCGGGCGGCCGAGCGAGTTCAGCGCGACGGCGACCTTCCCGCCGAAGACCCAGAAGGACTACACCGCCGCGATCGAGGGCGAGGCGCTCACGGGCAAGACGGACACGGGCGAGGCCATCGCGGCCAGGAAGGTCCACCGCAAGAGCCCCACGCTCGGTGCCAAGCCCCCCGCCGGCGCGGTGGTGCTGCTGGCGTACGAGCCGGGCAAGGCACCGTCGCTGGAGGCGTGGAAGAACCAGAAGTGGCACCGGGACCCGGAGGGCTTCGTCCGCGTCATCCGCCGGTCGGGCGGCAACAGCTCCACGCAGACGTTCGCGGGCCCGTGGAGAATGCACGTCGAGTTCATGTCGCCCTTCCAGCCGACCGCCCGCAGCCAGGGACGAGGCAACAGCGGCGTCTTCCCGCCCGGCGGCCGGGAAATCCAGGTGCTGGACAGCTTCGGCCTCGAAGGCAAACCCAACGAGTGCGGCGGGATCTACAAGAGCCATCCCCCCCGCGTCAACATGTGCCTGCCCCCGCTGAGCTGGCAGACCTACGACGTGGAATACCACCCCGGCGGCAAGGGCGCCGACGGCAAGAACGAGCCCGCCTGGTACAAGGTGGTCCACAACGGCGTGGTGATCCACGAGAAGCTCAACCTCGGCCGCGCCCGCACGGGCACGCTGAACCTCCAGGACCACGGCAACCCCGTCAGCTACCGCAACATCTGGTTCGTCGTGAGAAAGCGAGACTAGCCGCAACGGCGAAGCTGAGTCCGTTTCGTAGCCCGTAGCCAGTGACCCGTCGCCCGTTTTGGGAACCGGGAATCAGGTATCGGGAGCGGCCGCGGATGGCCGCCTTGCGCAAGCCCAGAATGGGTGAGAGGACATGGTCGGAGATACCAGCCCGCCGGTCGCCACCAACCAGAAGCGCAGGCAACTTCCAGCCGATCCGTAGCGCCCTGGGAGTTCAGGATGGTGGAGAACCAGGAGACCGCCGAAGTTGACCTGCGGGCGAGTGATCGTCAAGGTCTGCTGTCGACGGAAGGGCTGCTCCTCCAACTCGTGTTGGCCGCCGTTGTCGGAGGGGCGGCCAACACGCTTCTCACATGGGCATGGATGTCGCTTGTGCCCCACGGTCTGCAATGGTTCTCTCCCAAGGTCCTGGAGGGCATGCTCATTCTCCGGGGATCCCTCGCCGGGGCGGCAGTGTGGATAGCGCATACCGCCGCCATCTCCCGTTCCACCATCGGCCGGGCACTGTGGGCCGGCCTTCCCGCTGCACTCGTGCCGCTAACCGAGGTGCTCTCCGTGGCAGTGTGGAAGTACATCCACGAGACTGGCAATCCCGATTGGTTCCCTCCGGGCTCAATCCACCACATCCTTGTCTTCGGCTCCGTCGTCTGGGCGATCGTGCTGTTGGACTACTTCCTGCCTCGCTGGGGCGGTGTCATCCTCGGTGGAGCGGTCCTTCTGGCTTTGGCTCTGTGGCAAGGCCATGACATTGGGAGGTCCGCAATCTCCCGCGGATGGGACAGTGGTATCGCTTTGGCGATGGCCGGCCGAGTCGTGATCAACTCGTTTGCACCCGTATGGCCCCCCTTCGTCGTACTCAAGTTGACACGACGCCTAGTGGGGCGATAGCCATCCCCCGTCTTCAGAGCTCGCTCAACGCAGTTGGGCGCGCGCGCCGGACACTGGACACCTGATTCCTGATTCCTGGCTCCCGATTCCAGCTTACGGCACGGGCTACGGGCTACGGGCTACCCGTCACGGCCTTAATACCGCCCGTACTGCTGGATCGCGGCCATGATCAGGCGCATTCCCGTCAGGCGGGAGCCGTTGTTGATCGAGCCGGCGGTGGCGAGGTAAAGGCCCCTGGCCTCGCGGGCCATCTCGAAATCGCGGAGGCACTCGGCCACGAGGTTCACCTCCTCGTTGCGGCTGAAGGTGAACGGCGCGATCTGCCCGTAGATCACGGCGTCGGGCAGGTGCCTGCGGATCTCGCGGACCGCGACGGTCGGGCCGAAGTTCGTGCCCGTCAGCCCCAGCCGGCCCAGCAGCGGCAGAAGATGGGCCATGTCCGAGTCGGAGTGCTGATACCGCCGGTCGCCGGGGTTGGGGCTGTAGGCGGCGAAGACCGCCTCCAGAATCGGGTAGCCGAAGAACTCGTACATCTCGGGGTTGAGCAGGCACGAGTTGTCGTCGCACCACCCCCACCCGGGCCGGTCTGCCGCCGTGACGCCCGCCTCGGCGTCCAGCACGCGGGCGTACGCCAGGATCGCCCGGGTCAGCACGTCGCGGAATCGCCCGGCCAGCGCGGGGTTGTCCAGGATCAGGAAGATCAGGTTCTCCGAGCCGTAGACGCTCATCGCGAACGTTACCGGGCCGCGCATGCCGCGGAACAGCGGCGGGTTGACGCCCTCGGCCGTCAGGCGGGCCTTCTCCGCAGCCCAGTTCTCCGGCAGGATGAACTCGGCGAGATTCTCCAGGCGCCGCTCGACGCGGTCCAGCAGGGCCGCCAACTCGTCCTCGTTACGGGCAGATTGGCGAAGCCAGTACGACCCCGCGCGCCACTCGTTGACCGCCTCGAAGACGTCGTGGAGCTGCTTTCGGGGGGGATAGCGTTTGGCGAGATCGCACCTGGTCTCCCGCAGCACCCGCCGGCCGACGATCCGCTCGGCCTTGTCGTTGTAGGCCTTGGCGTGGGTCACGCGGTAGTCGTCGTCGTGGGCGAGGCGGTGGTAGTCCTCGGGAATGCCCAACTCGTCGAAGACGCACTCGCCGGACATCATCACGCCGAGGGGCACTTGCGGGCAGTCGTCCGCCCACGGGTCGGCGGCCGCCTTCGCGTGATCGGCCCAGAACCGCTCGACATCCACCGGCGCGAGCCCCCCGTTCCGCCGCGCGGCGGCCACCAGCTTCTCCGCCTCGCGGACGTGCTCCTCTTTCAGGTATACGCTCACAGATATCTCCTTGGGCCCGGCTACGGCTCGGGCACGATCGCGCCGTGTTCGCGGAGCAGGGCGCGGAGGTCGGGCAGGGGGACGTCGGCGGGATCGAGGTCCTGTCGGGCGGCGAGGGCGGCGGCGGCCCCGGCGGCCTGCCCGGTGGCCATGCACGGGGCCTCGACGCGGTAGGAGCTGTTGGACTCGCGGTCGCCGGCGACGCAGCGCCCGGCGACGAGTAGGCGCCGGCTGCCGGCGGGGATCATCGCGCCCAGCGGGATCGTCGGCGTCCGCCCGCGCTGCAAGTGCCGGTGGAAGACGTCCGTCTCGCGATGGATGTCGATGGAGTAGTGGCTGTAGCAGACGGCGTCTTCCCAGACCCGCCCGGACTCGTAGTCCGCGGCGGTGATCCGCTGGAGGCCCCGGATCACGACCGTCTCGCGAATGCCGCACTCGGTGGCGAAGAACGTGATGCGGAGCCCCTCCAGCCCCGGCTGGCGGCGGCAGAACCGCAGCAGCCTCCGCATCGCCCGCCGGCCCTCGACCTCCGCGCGGGTCTTGCCTTCGGAAGTGCGTCCGTCCACGCCGGGAATATGCGCCCGGTTCCCGCCGCCGCTCCGAAGGAAGAACGCGATGTCCCCCTTGCCCCACCCCGGGTCGCTCGCCTTCATCTCGCCGGCGCAGACGGCCTCGTCGAACGCCGCCTGGATCGCCTCGTAGTCCAGCGATTCGGGATCGTACCCGCCCGCGCGGAAGACCAGCGTGGCCGGCTGGAGCACGTCCGGCCGCTCCACCTCGAACCCCGCCAGCGTCACCGCGTTGGCGTCCCCGGTGCAGTCGACCAGCACCTTCGCGCGCACGTCCCGCAGGCCTTCTTTCATGCACAGCGACAGGGCCCAGGCGTCGCTGTCGAACCTCGCGACCGCGAGCATCGTGTGCAGAAGCATCGTCACGCCGGCGTCCAAGACGGCCTCGTCGGCGAGGGCGGCGAACACGGCCCGGTCGATGCCGATGTGGTACGACCCCGCCTCGGGGTTGGCGCGGGCCGGGTCGGGCGGCGGGTCGCCGGCCTCGGCGCGGGCCGCACAGACCAGCTCCCAGCCGATCCCGCCGATGACCTGCCGCTGCCACGCGTGGAAGCTGGCCGGGTAGTTGACCGCCGCGGTGATCATCGTCCCGCCGAGGACGCCTTCCTTCTCCACCAGCAGTGTTCGGGCCCCGGCACGCCCGGCCTGGATGGCCGCGATCGCCCCGGCCGTGCCCCCGCCGATCACCGCAACGTCGTACGTATCCGCCATCGTTCGCACTCCTTCGCGGGGATTGTGTCAGGCCCCGCGCGGCCGCACAACCCCGAACCGTTTGTCTCCGCCGGCTTGATCCGCTAGACTTCCTGTAGGACGTGGGTCGAGATGGAGACCGAGCAGGAATGGGCTTCCCCGAGGAGACAAAGAAGGTATTCGTGGCCGCGACGGGCCAGGACCAGGGCAAGACGACGGTCTCGCTCGGGCTGATGTCGGTCTTCCAGGACCGCTACGGGCCGGTCGGGTTCATCAAGCCGGTCGGGCAGCGGTACGTGGAGATCGACGGGGTCCGCGTGGACGAGGACGTCGCGCTGATGCGCACGATTTTCCCCGCGCAGTGCAAGTTGGCCGACATGAGCCCCGTGACGGTGGGCCGGTCGTTCACGCGGGACTACATCCACAGCCCCCAGCCCGACCGTCTCGGCCGGCAGATCAGCGACAGTTTCGCGAAGGTCGCCAACGGCCGGACCTTCGTGGTGATCGAGGGCACGGGGCACGCGGGGGTCGGCTCGTGCTTCGACAACTCCAACGCGGACGTGGCCAAGCGGCTCGGCGCGAAGGTCGTCCTCGTCGCCGGGGGCGGCATCGGCAGGCCGATCGACGAGGTCCTGCTCAACCAGAGCCTCTTCGCCGACCGGGGCGTGGAGCTGGTGGGCGTCGTGCTCAACAAGGTCCTGCCGAAAAAGCTCGACGAGATCCGCGAGATCGTCACGGCCGGACTGGCGCGGAAGGGCATCGACCTGCTCGGCTGCGTCCCCTACGAGCCGAAGCTGGCGAACCCGTCGGTGCGGCAGGTGCTGGAGGAGATCCACGGCCAGCTCATCCACGGCGAGGAGGGGCTGGGCAACAGTATCGAGACGATCATCGTCGGCGCGATGGCCGCCCACCGGGCCCTCGAGTACATCTCGCCGGGCTGCCTGCTGATCACGCCGGGCGACCGGGACGACCTGATCTTGGCCGCCCTCACGGCCGCGGGCGCCGACGAAAGTCATCGCGTGGCGGGGCTCCTGCTGACGGGCGGGCACTCGCCGCACAAGAACACGATGGAGTTGATCCGCCGAACGGAGATCCCCGTGATCCTCGTCAGCGGTGAGACGTACTCCGCCGCCTCCGCGGTCAACAAGCTGAAGGTCAAGATTCAGCCGGCCGACGAGACCAAGACCGTCCTCGCCCGGCGCCTGATCCGCGAGTACGTGGACGTCGACCGCATCGTCGAGCACCTGTGACGCCGGCTACCGCCGCGCCTTTCCCCCCGCCGATGCGGCGTGGATCACTGCGCGGCGGCCGTCGGTCCAGGGGATCATCTCGCTCGCCCCGGGAACCGCCAGGATCCGGTGGCGTTGGCGTGCCACGGCGTCCTGGAGGCGAAGGGGCTGATCCGCCGATGCCGGGCCGAGAAGCCCCTGGGGATCGGTCGCAGGGGGGCGAGACGCACACACACACCAGGATTGACCCGATCGGGGGCCTAGAATAGGGCAAACGCCGAGCCGCCGGGTCAGCCGGATTGTCGCGGGCTGACGGCTTCGAGGCGACTCGGTTCGAATGCCAAGCATGGCCCGGAGATCCACCATGGACTTGACGGAATACTTCGAGAACACCCAGGGAGTCGGCGTGCTGGCCACCGCGGGCGCGGACGGCGAAGTGGACGCGGCGATCTACGCCCGGCCGCACTTCCTCGACAACGAGACGGTGGCCTTCATCATGGCCGACCGGCTCAGCCACAACAACATCGCGTCGAATCCGCACGCCACGTACGCGTTCATCGAGCAGGGCGAGGGCTACAAGGGCCGTCGGCTGTACCTGACGAAGACGCGCGAGGAGACGGACCCGGAGAAGATCGAGGCGATCCGCCGGCGGCCCCTGCCGGCCGAGTGCACCGCCGGGTCCGAGCAGCGGTTCCTTGTGCACTTTCACATCGATCGCGTCCGCCCGCTCGTGGGCGAGTAGGGCCGGGCGAACCGGGCCGCAAGTGCGTAGAGGAGCAGCGAGATGGCGAAGCAGGCGATCCAGGTTGGCAAGAAGGCCCCGGCCTTTTCGCTGGCGAACCAGGCCGGCGAGAAGGTCGCCCTCCAAGACCTCGGCGGGCAGTGGGCGGTGCTGTACTTCTATCCCAGGGACGACACGCCGGGCTGCACCAAGGAGGCGTGCGAGTTCACGGGCGAGCTCAAGCAGTTCGAGCAGCTCGGCGCCCGCGTGGTCGGCGTGAGCCCGGACTCCCCCGAGAGCCACCAGAAGTTCATTCGAAAACACGCGTTGAAGCTGGACCTGCTCAGCGACCCGGACCACAAGGCCCTGGCCCGCTACGGCGCGTGGGGCGAGAAGAGCATGTACGGCAAGAAGTACGAGGGCGTCCTGCGCAGCACGGTCCTGCTGGACCCGGCCGGCAAGGTCGCCCACCACTGGCCGAAGGTCCGCCCCGCCGGGCATGCCGAGGAGGTCCGCAAGAAGCTGGCGGAGTTGAGCGGGGCGTAGGTCTCGACGGCCCGGAGAACGAGCAATGTCGCCGATCGCGCTGCCACTGGTGGGCTGGGCGGGCATGGCCGGCGTGATGGCGGGGTCGTACCTCGTCGCTCGCGCCCGGCGGGACGCGGGGATCGTCGACGTCGTCTGGTCGTTCGGCGTCGGCGCGTTGGCGGTGTTCTACGCGGCCGCGGCCGACGGAAACCTGGTTCGCCGCCTGCTGCTGGGCGTCCTGGCCGGGGGATGGAGCGTGCGGCTGGGCGTGTACCTGCTGCGGGACCGCGTTTTTCGCGGCGCCGAGGACGGGCGATACCAGATGCTCCGCGCGGGGTGAGGCCCCCGCGCCGAGTCCTTCTTCTTCGTGTTCTTCCAGGTCCAGGCCCTGTGGTCGGTCCTGTTCTCGCTCCCGTTCCTGCCCGTGGCGTTCAGCCGGGCGGCGGCCCCGGCATGGTACGACGTGGCGGGGGTGGCGGTGTGGCTGGTGGCGGTCGGCGGCGAGGCCGTGGCGGATCGGCAGCTCGCCCGCTTCCGCCGCCGTCCCGACAGCGGGGGCACGACCTGTCGTGAGGGCCTGTGGCGCTACAGCCGGCACCCGAACTACTTCTTCGAGTGGGTCCACTGGTTCGCGTACGTCTTCCTGGCGCTCGGCTCGCCGTACGTCTGGGTGGCGCTGTGGGGGCCCGTGGTGATGCTGCTGTTCCTGTTCAAGCTGACCGGCATCCCGTACACGGAGAAGCGGGCGCTCGCCTCGCGCGGCGAGGACTATCGCCGCTACCAGCAGACCACCAGCGTCTTTGTGCCCTGGCCCCCAAAGGAGGCGGACCGTTGCGAAGAACAATCGACCTGATGGAGCGTGGCCTGCTGCCCGACGCCCTCATTCGGCGGGGGATACGCCGCCTGGACCGGACGCGCCTGCGTCGGGAGCACGCCGAAGATCCGGCGGCGTTGACCCGTGCCAAGATGGACCTGGTCGCCCGGCTGCGCGAGAGCCCCATCGCCGTGCACACCGAGGCCGCGAACGAGCAGCACTACGAGGTGCCCCCGGAGTTCTTCCAGCTCGTCCTGGGCCCCCGGATGAAGTATAGCTGCTGCTACTGGCCGGCGGGCGTCTCCGCGCTGGCCGAGGCCGAGCAGGCCGCCCTCGAGCAGGTCGCGCAGCGGGCCGAGCTCCGCGACGGGCACCGCGTGCTCGACCTCGGCTGCGGGTGGGGCTCGTTCTCGCTGTGGGCCGCGGAGCACTTCCCGAACGCCACGATCCTGGCCGTGTCGAACTCGGCGGGACAGAAGGGCTTTATCGACGCGGCCTGCGCGAAGCGGGGCCTGTCGAACGTGCAAACGGTGACGGCGGACGCGAACGACTTCGATCCCGACCGGCAGTTCGACCGTATCGTCTCGGTGGAGATGTTCGAGCACATGCGCAACTATGCGGAGCTGCTCGGGCGCGTCGCGGGCTGGCTCGATCCGGACGGCCGGCTCTTCGTGCACATCTTCACTCACCGCGAGTGCGCGTACTTCTTCGAGACGGAGGGCGAAGACGACTGGATGGGTCGGTACTTCTTCACCGGCGGGATCATGCCGTCCGACGACCTGCTGCTGTACTTCCAGGACGACGTCGTTCTGGAGGACCACTGGCGCCTCAACGGCGAGCACTACCGGCGCACCGCGGAGGCCTGGCTGGAGCGCCTGGACGCCGCCAGGGCCCGGGTCATGCCGATTCTCGCGGACACGTACGGCCCCGACGAGGCGGGGAGGTGGCTTCAGCGGTGGCGGGTGTTCTTCCTGGCCTGCGCGGAGCTGTGGGGCTACCGCCACGGCCGGGAGTGGGGCGTGAGCCACTACCGCTTCCGCAGACGCTGACGGCCCGACGGCCGCGATGGAGACAAGCGATGCTGTTTTCCAGAATCCTGCTGGTTCTGCTGGGGCTGATGTTCCTGGGCTTCGGCGTGGCGTTCCTGCTCCGTCCGACACAGATGGCGCAAATGGTGCGGATCGAGCTGCCCGAGCCGACGGCGAGGACGGAGATCCGCGCGTTCTACGGGGGGCTGGAGATCGGGCTGGCGGTGTTCCTGTTCGTCTGCGCCGCGACGGGCGCGTGGGTCCAGCCGGGGCTGCTGGCGGCGGGTCTGGCCTGCGCGGGCCCCGCGCTGGGCCGGACGGTCGGGCTCGTCCTGGACGGGCGGCCCCAGTCCGTGATCTTCACCATCCTCGCGGTCGAG
>Ga0272441_10004493_pt1 | contig 25171 bp, 20 predicted proteins | sample SSMProp6N_FD_193582 | JGI IMG/M metagenome (GOLD analysis project Ga0272441, IMG submission 193582) | Marine sediment archaeal communities from Little Sippewissett salt marsh, Falmouth, MA, United States - SSM-Prop-6N | ecosystem: Environmental > Aquatic > Marine > Wetlands > Sediment ...
CTCTGCGGCGTCTTAGTACCCGTAGCGCTCGCGGAAGGTTTCTGCGAACCTGCGCGACCAGGGCAGCGAGTTCCCGGCCTTGCCCGCGCCCTTGTAATTCGGCTCGTCCGTGAAGACGCCCGGCACGACCGAGCCGAACGCCTCGCCGGCCGCCTTCGCGTACGGCTCGTAGCCGACGCGGATGAACTCCGCGACGGCCTCGGCGTCCATCGTGTCGAGGTACGAGGCGCCGTTGTACCAGCCGCGCGTGCGCGCAGGATGCGTATAGAAGGAAAGGCGCCTTCCCTCGCGCGCCTCCTCGCCTTCGGCGAGACGCCGCAGGTGGACGAGGCGCCCGGTCTCGCCCTCCTCCACTGCGTCAAAGGCGACGAGGAACTCGGCCCCGTCGCGGACCTCTTGTCCCGGCCACGCGCGCACCACGCAGCGCGCGCGGAACTCGGGGTGCGGCCCAGTCGTGAGCGACCCGGCCGCGCCCGAGGGCCAGCGATCCTCGTCGTAGAGCCAGGCTTGCATGTCGAGCTTCGTTGCCTCGTCCACGCACGCGCGCACGACATCCATGAACTCGTCACCGAGGTACGGGGTCTCGAGGCCGTAGCGCGCGTGCATGAAGAACCCGCCCATGCCGGCTGTGCGCATCGAGCGGACCTGTCGGCGCGCCTCCTCCGGAGTGAGGCGGTCGTTCCACGACCAGAAGGGTGCGCTGCGCCACTCGCTCCCTGGATGCGTGAAGGTCTTCGTCCACTCGGCGGACATGATGATGGCTCTCCTCTGATGGCCTGCGCCGCGGCGTGCGGCATCCGGGGAAGTCTACCCGAGGCGCGGCCGAAAGGGAATGGAGCGTTTTGCGAAAGACCTGGACGAATTAGCGATGGCCCCGGGCGCGGCGGCGGTACGCGGTGGGGCTCTCGCCGACCGCCCGGCGGAAGACGCGCGAGAAATAGAAGGGGTCGCGGAAGCCGACCGCACGGGCGACGCCCGCCACGTCCTCCTCCGTGGCCGCGAGGAGCGCCTTTGCCCGCGCTATGCGCAGCCGCTCGACGAAGGCCGTGACCGAGAGGCCGATCGCCTCGCGGAAGGAGCGGCCGAAGTAATACGTCGAGAGCCCCGCAGCGGCCGCCACGTCGCCGAGGCGCACCGGCACACGGTAGTGCCCGAGGAGGTACGCCAGGCCTCGCGTGATGGCCTCGGGGTTGCGGCCGCCGCGCGCGGCGAGCCGCGTGGTCAGGCGCTCCATGTTCCGCAGGAGCGCGCGTGGCACCCCGCCGCCGGCCAGGGCCGCCGTATTCTCGGCGTAGGTAAGGAAGGCCGCGGCCCGCGCCTCGGGATGCGCCTGCGGCCGGGCCGGGCGGTGGAGGAACGGCCCCTCGGCCTCGGCCACGTACCGGGCGACGAGGCCGAGCACGCGCCCCACGGCCTCGATCTGCCGCTTCGAAGCTACGTGCAGGCGGCCGAAGGCGGCGCGCAGGAGTTTGCGCCGGATCGGCAGATCCGCGACCCGGCTCCACACCTCGGCGAAGAGCGCGTTCCCAGGTTTCCCGAGGAGTGCCTGGCCGCAATTGACGCACGCGGCGAGCCGACCGCGCACGTAGAGCGGCGCGATCACCTCGGTGAGTCCGGCGTGGCAGGTGTAGGCCACGGCGCGGCCGGCGCGCACGCACAGCCGGATCCCGCGCCGGTCCGAGACGTCGCACCGGGCCGAGCCCTCGGGCGTGGAGCGCACGAGGTCGCAGAATCGCCACGCCGAGCGAGGTCGCCGCGCTAGGTCTACCGGAAGACTGTGGCGCTCGAGGTTGATCAGATTGATACGGAACCCGGTCGTCTCGGCCGCGAGCCGCTGAAACTCCCGGAAGGCGGGCAGGCTCCGAATCGCCTCGCAGACTGCGCCGGTCCCTCCACCCCCTCCGCTCCGGCGCTTTTTTCGACGCATTTTCCGCATTCTCCCCTGCGTCCGATAACATTATGCAAGAAGAACCCGGTGGGGACAAGGGTTTCTTCTAACCTCTGGGCCGGCAGAAGCATAGGAAAGGAGGAATTGGCGGGGGAGCAACCCATGTTATCGGCCCGCCGGCCGGCCGACTTGAGCTTTCCTTCGGATTTTCCTCTCGGTTTTCTTGACAAGGGAGTTCTGACGGGGTAAGATACTAGTGAGGCGCAAGGAAGCCCTCAGGGTCATACAAGGGCGATTCGAGCAGGCAGGGAGTCAGCTCGGTCGCTGCTGGTTTATCCGGACCCTGCGCGGACAGGTGTGCCGCCTGCCCTCGGAGGGTTTTCTTTTTGCGCGGCGGGGGGGCCGCCAACGGCCGGCCGCGCGCACCGCGACCCGGGAGGAGGAGGAAGACGCCTATGCGGAATGGGTGATCGGGCGGCCGCGCCCGGACGGCCCTGAACGTCCGAAGCGGCCAGGAGGGGAAGACTGCACCCCTCCGACCGGACGGGGAAACCCTCCGGAAGCAGCACGGCCGGGCATGGATGCCCGGTCGGGAAACGGCAAGGAGGATTACCATGGCGCTGAGGATTAACCATAACATTGCTGCGATCAACACGCAGCGAAACCTCCAAAGGACCACCTTCGACCTCTCGAAGTCCCTGCAGAAGCTCTCGAGCGGATTCCGGATCAACACGGCTGCGGACGACCCGGCGGGGCTCGTGATCAGCGAACAGCTGCGCGCCCAGGTCGGCGGTCTCCAGGCCGCGGTCCGGAACTCGCAGGAGGCCGCGAACCTCATCGGCATCACCGAGGGCGCGCTGCAGGAGATCAACGACACCCTGGTGTCGATCCGTGCGCTTACCCTGCACGCCGCGAACACGGGCGTGGTTGGCGCTGACCAGATCGCGGCCGACCAGGCCGAGGTCGACAACGCGGTCAACTCGATCCAGAGGATCGCGGAGACGACCCGGTACGCGGGGGACCGAATCTTCACCGGGAGCAACCGGAACTTCCACGTAGGCGAGGGCACATCGGCCGGCGACCGGGTCTCGATCATCATCGTCGAGATCAGCACCCAGGTGCTGAACCTGGATTCGATCAAGGACGGCGGGGCGCTGGACCTCGGCACGAGTGCGGGCGGTGCGCTGAGCGCCATCGACGGCGCGATCAGCTACATCTCCGGCCTGCGTGGCGATCTGGGCGCGTTCCAGAAGAACACGCTGCAGACGAACATCAACAGCCTGTCGGTGGCGATCGAGAACGTGACGGCGACGGAGAGCTTCATTCGCGATGCGAACATGGCCGTGGAGACGAGCGAGTTCACCAAGAACCAGATCCTCGTCCAGGCCGGCACCGCGGTCCTCGCGCAGTCCAATCTCGCGTCGCAGAACGTGCTGCGGCTGTTGGCGTAGGGTTTCGGCAGAGAGGCCAAGGCTTCTGGTCAAGGAGGGCCAGACATGTCACTGAGGATTAACCATAACATCGCTGCGATCAACACGCAGCGGAACCTGATGAGGACTTCGTTCGATCTTTCGAAGTCGCTGCAGAAGCTCTCGAGCGGATACCGGATCAACACGGCCGCGGACGACCCGGCGGGGCTCGTGATCAGCGAGCAGCTGCGGGCCCAGATCGGCGGTCTCAAGGCGGCGGTCCGGAACTCCCAGGAGGCGGCGAACCTCGTGGGCATCTCCGAGGGCGCGCTCCAGGAGATCAACGACACGCTGGTGTCGATCCGTGCGCTTGCGCTGCATGCGTCGAACACGGGCGTGGTTGGCGAGGATCAGGTCGCTGCCGACCAGGCCGAGGTGGACAACGCGGTCCAGTCGATCCAGCGCATCGCGAGCACCACGCGGTACGCGGGGGACCAGATCTTCACCGACTCGACGCGCACCTTCCACATTGGGGAGGGCACGGCGGCCGGTGACTCGGTCACGTTCCAGTTCGACTCGCTCAATGTGAGCGGGACCGGCAACCTCAACATGCTCAGCGGGATTCAGGGCGGCGGGGGCGATGCCCTCTCGAACGATCCGGCTGGAGCGGTCAGTGCAATCGACCAGGCGATCAGCTTCGTCTCGGCGTTGCGCGGGCGTCTGGGCGCGTTCCAGAAGAACACGCTGCAGACGAACATCAACAGCCTGTCCGTGGCGATCGAGAACGTGACGGCGACGGAGAGCTTCATCCGCGATGCGAACATGGCCGTGGAGACGAGCGAGTTCACCAAGAACGCGATCCTCGTCCAGGCCGGCACCGCGGTCCTCGCGCAGTCCAATCTCGCTTCGCAGAACGTGCTGCGGCTGTTGACGTAGGTTCGGACATGGAGGTTGGATCTCTGGTCAAGGAGGGCCGGACATGTCACTGAGAATCAACCATAACATCGCTGCGATCAATACGCAGCGGAACCTGATGAGGACTTCGTTCGATCTTTCGAAGTCGCTGCAGAAGCTCTCGAGCGGATACCGGATCAACACGGCCGCGGACGACCCGGCGGGGCTCGTGATCAGCGAACAGTTGCGCGCCCAGGTCGGCGGTCTCAAAGCCGCGGTCCGGAACTCCCAGGAGGCGGCGAACCTCGTCGGCATTGCCGAGGGCGCGCTCCAGGAGATCAACGACACATTGGTGTCGATCCGTGCGCTTGCGCTGCACGCGGCGAACACGGGCGTGGTCGGAAGCGATCAGGTCGCTGCCGACCAGGCCGAGGTGGACAACGCCATCACGTCGATCGGGCGCATCGCCGCAATCACCCGCTACGCGGGGGATCAGGTCTTCGACGATGTGAGCCGTGGTTTCCACATCGGCGAGGGCACGGCGGCCGGTGACTCGGTCACGTTCCAGTTCAACTCGCTCGCCGTTTCGACGGGCGGCAACCTCAGCATGCTCGGCATGCTTACCAGCGACGTGCTGGGGACGCTTACGCTTGCCTCCCACGCAGGATCGGCCGTCGGCGTGATCGATGACGCGATCAGCTACGTCTCGGCACTGCGCGGGCGTCTGGGCGCGTTCCAGAAGAACACGCTGCAGACGAACATCAACAGCCTGTCGGTGGCGATCGAGAACGTGACGGCGACGGAGAGCTTCATCCGGGATGCGAACATGGCGGTCGAGACGAGCGAGTTCACCAAGAACCAGATCCTCGTTCAGGCCGGCACCGCGGTCCTGGCGCAGTCGAACCTCGCGTCGCAAAACGTGCTGACGCTGTTGGCGTAGGGTTCGGACAGGGAGGTTAAGGCTTCTGGTCAAGGAGGGCCAGGCATGTCACTGAGAATCAACCACAACATCGCTGCGATCAACACGCAGCGGAACCTGATGCGGACCTCGTTCGACCTGTCCAAGTCGCTGCAGAAGCTCTCGAGCGGATACCGGATCAACACGGCCGCGGACGACCCGGCGGGGCTCGTGATCAGCGAGCAGCTGCGGGCCCAGGTCGGCGGTCTCAAGGCGGCGGTCCGGAACTCCCAGGAGGCGGCGAACCTCGTGGGCATCTCCGAGGGCGCGCTCCAGGAGATCAACGACACGCTGGTGTCGATCCGTGCGCTTGCATTGCATGCGGCGAACACGGGCGTGGTCGGCGAGGATCAGGTCGCGGCCGACCAGGCCGAGGTGGACAACGCCGTCTCGTCGATCCAGCGTATCGCCGATACCACGCGGTACGCGGGAGATCAGATCTTCACCGATGTGAGTCGCAGCTTCCACATCGGCGAGGGGACGACCGGCGCCGACTCGGTCAAGTTCCAATTCGACTCGCTCAACACCACCGCGGGCGGGAATCTCTCGATGCTGGACGAGATCACGGGAGCTTCCACAGCGGCCCTTTCGGCGGACCCGTCGGGGGCCGTGACCCGTATCGACCAAGCGATCAGTTTCGTCTCGGCGCTGCGGGGGCGTCTGGGCGCGTTCCAGAAGAACACGCTCCAGACGAACATCAACAGCCTGTCGGTGGCGATCGAGAACGTGACGGCGACGGAGAGCTTCATCCGGGATGCGAACATGGCGGTCGAGACGAGCGAGTTCACCAAGAACCAGATCCTCGTTCAGGCCGGCACCGCGGTCCTGGCGCAGTCGAACCTCGCGTCGCAAAACGTGCTGACGCTGTTGATCTAGGGCTGGACGGCTCAACCGAGCCGCGAACGCGCGCGGGGCGGTCCTTCGGGGCCGCCCCGTTCGTTTTCCGGTGCGGCGTGCCTTGCGGCCGCGCGCGCTCCGGCGTAGGATGATCGCCGGACGGGAGCCAACCCTCGTGCGACGCGAATCGACCCTTCCTCCGGACCTGGAGTCGACCGGGCCGCGGGTCTTCCTGACCGTGGACGCGGCCCGCCCGGCGGCGGAGGCGGGGCGCCCGGCGGCGAGCCCGGTCGTCCTGCGGCTCGCGGCCGTGCGTTTCGAGGCCGGCCGGCCGGTCGGGCGGCTCGATCGCCGAATCAGGACGGACGCGCCGGTCCCGCGGGCGACGCGCGTGCGGCTGGGTCTCGACGGGCCTGGCCTGCCGGCGGCCGTGAGCCTGGGAGAGGCCGCGGGCGACCTCGTTGCGTTCATCGGGGACGATCCGGCGGCCGCGCACGACGGGCCGGCGACGGGCCGGCTTCTCGCGGACGGGCTCGGCCCGTGGTGGCAGGTGAAGCTCCTCGACGGCGTGGCGCTCGGACGCATCGTGCGGCCGGGGTTCGCCTCGCACGGGGTCGAGTCCCTCGCGTCCGCGCTCGAGATTCCGGTCCCATTTCCGTCTCCCCTCGGCGCGCCCGGGCGTGCGGAGCTCGCCGGCCGCGTCTGGTTCGCGCTCGTGCGCGAACTCCTCGAACTGCCGCCCCCGATCCTCTCGGAGCTCAACTGGATGATCGCGCCGACGAAGCACCCGTTCGTGCCGCTTCTGCACGCGGCCGAGCGGGCGGCCATGGACCGCGGCCTTCGGCCGGGCGAGACCGGCTACGAGAAGCTGCTCGCCTCGCGCGTGCCACCGGCGGAGCGCCCCGCCGAGCGGCGCGCCGCCGACGGCGAGATGGTGCCCGAGGAGGTCGCGGGGTTGCTCTCGGCTGGCGGGCCGCTTGCCGGGAGGCTCGAGGCGTATGAGGACCGGCCCGAGCAGATTGAGATGGCGCGCGCGGTCGCGGGCGCCATCTCGGACGGACGGCACCTCGCGGTCGAGGCGGGCACGGGGGTGGGCAAATCCCTGGCCTACCTCGTGCCCGCGTGCCTGCACGCGCACCGGGCCGGTCGCCCGGTCGTGGTCTCGACCTACACGAAGACGCTCCAGGCACAGCTCTTCGAGCGGGACCTGCCGCTCGCGCTCGAGGCGCTGGGGCTGAAGCTCCGAACGGCGCTCGTGAAGGGCCGGCGGAACTACCTGTGCGTGCGGCGGCTCCTCTACCTCATGCGCGAGAGCCCGCGGGAGCTGGCGGGGGGCGAGCGCGCGGACATGCTGCCTCTCATCGTCTGGGCGGGTCGCACGCGGACCGGCGACGCGGCCGAGTGCGGCGCGCTCGCGGGCCTCGCGCGCGGGGACGAGCTCTGGGGCAAGCTCACGGTCGAGGGGCACGAGTGTCTGGGGCGCGCGTGCCCGCACCGGCGCCGCTGCTTCGCGAACGCGGCCCGCGCTCGCTCGCTCGCCGCGGACGTCGTCGTTGCCAATCACGCGCTCGTCTTCGCCGAGCTCGGCCGCGAGGGCGCGATCCTTCCGCCGTATCGGGAGATCGTCTTCGACGAGGCGCACAACGTCGAGCACGCGGCGACCGACCACCTCGCCTGCCGCGTCTCGCCCGGTCGCGTGGGGCGGCTCCTGAACCGCTTCTTCCGCCGCCGCCGCGGCCGCCGCCGCGCGCGCGGGGGAGACGAGAGCGGCACCGGTCTCCTGCCGAGTCTCCTGCACCAGCTCTCTCGCGCGCGCGGAGCGGAGGGTGCCGACTGGGCCGGGCTCGTCCGGCGCCTCGCGACCGAGGTCGTCGAGGCGGTCGTGCCCGTTTCGGAGGCGGCGCGTGAGTTCTTCGACACGGTCGCGCTCCTCGCCGAGCCGCGCGGGGACCGGGCCAGCGGGCGGGGGCGCGGCGAGAAGACGCGCTACGAGGCGCGCACGCGCGAGGCGCAGGTGTGGGAGTCGGTCGAGTCGGCCAAGGGCGAGCTCCTCGCCGCGCTCGGACGCCTCACGACCCCGGCCGTGCGCCTCGTCGAGAGGCTCGAGGACGTCGGCGACGGGCGGGTTCCCCGCGCGCGGGAGCTCGCACGGGATCTCGCCGGCCAGGTCGAGCGCGCACGCGAGCTCGCGACCGACCTCGAGTTCCTCGTGCGCGGGGACGACGAGGCCTACGTCTATTGGATCGAGCCGCCGGGGGGGCGGCGCGCGGTCGAGCTCTGGGCCGCACCGGTCGAGGTGGGGCCGCTCCTCGCCGATCAGCTCTACCGGCAAAAGCGGTGCGTTCTCCTCACGAGCGCGACGCTGACCGTGGCCGGCTCCTTCGACTTCCTCGCCGGCCGGCTGGGTCTCTCGCTCCTGGAGCCGGACGCGGTCCGCTATCTTCGCGCGGGCACGCCCTTCGACTACGAGCGTCAGGCGCTCGTGCTCGTGCCGAGCTTCCTGCCCGACCCGTCCGCGGGCGCCGCGTTCGAGGAGGCGCTCGCCGGGCTCGTCGAGGGGCTCTTCCGTGCGACCGAGGGCCGGGCCATGGCGCTCTTTACCTCGTACGCCTCGCTCAATGCGGTCTACGGTCGCGTGAAGGCGCCGCTGGAGGAGGCGGGGCTTCCCGTGCTCGGGCAGGGCCTCGACGGCCCGCGCGAGCGGCTCCTGGACCGCTTCCGGAGCGAGGCGGCGAGCGTGCTCCTGGGCACGCACTCCTTCTGGGAGGGCGTGGACGTGAAGGGCGAGAGCCTGAGTTGTCTGGTGCTGGCGAAGCTCCCGTTTCAGGTCTTTACCGAGCCGCTGGTGCAGGCGCGCTGCGAGCGGGTCCAGGCCGCAGGCCGTGACCCGTTCGCGACTTATACGGTTCCGAGCGCGGCGCTCCGGCTGCGGCAGGGCTTTGGCCGGCTCATCCGGTCGCACGCGGACCGGGGGGTCGTGGTCCTGGCCGACCGGCGCGTGGTGACCCGCCGCTATGGCCGCTTCTTCCTCCGCTCGCTCCCGGCGCCGTGGCGATCGGTCGCGACGCTCGAGGCGCTCCTCGGAGCGGCCCGGGACTTCCTCTCGAAACGGCCGGAGGGCCCGGGGGACGCAAAAAAACCGGCGAAAAAAGGCTTGACAGGTTTGGCCGAGGGTCTATGATTTCGACGGTTCTCGGCGATTTCGCTGAGATTGGGTTGGATAACCCACAGAGAAGGGGAGGTGGAGATGGCGAAGAAGGAGAGTCTGGTCGTCGGTAGCAAGGTCCGCGCTTACATCCGGTCCAAGAAGTGCCTCGTGAGCGGGGAGCTTCTGGGCGCGGTCAGCGACGGCGTGTACGCCGCCCTCGACAAGGCGGTGGAGCGTTGCAAGTCGAACAAGCGCTCGACGGTCCGTCCGCAGGACGTGTAAGCGTCGATCCGAACCGACTCAGCCGGCCGGCGGCCCGTTCGGGTCGCCGGCCGGTTTCTTTTTCGGGGCGCACCTTGACGCGGGCGCGCGCGGCGGATAGGTTCTTCCTCACGGGATGATTCCGCGTAAAAGGGAGGTCGAGCATGATCGTCGTCATGCGGCGGGGGGCCCCCGAGGCGCAGCGCCTCGCGGTCGAGGAGCGCGTCCGGGGGGCCGGCCTGCTGCCCCACCCCATCGTCGGCACCGAGCGCTCGGTCGTCGCCGTGGTCGGCGACGAGCGCGTGGTCGAGCCGGAGTACTTCGAGGTCCTCGCGGGCGTCGAGAAGGTACTGCGCGTGCTCGCGCCCTACAAGCTCGCGAGCCGCGAGGGCCGGCCGGAGAAGTCCGCGGTCGAGGTCGCGGGCGTGCCTGTCGGCGCCGAGGCCGTGGTGCTCATGGCCGGGCCGTGCACCGTCGAGGACAGGTCGCAGCTTATCGAGACCGCGCACGCGGTGAAGGAGGCGGGGGCGCGCCTCCTGCGCGGCGGCGCGTTCAAGCCGCGCACGAACCCCTACTCCTTCCAGGGGCTCGCCGAGGAGGGGCTCGCGCTCCTCGCCGAGGCGCGCGAGGCCACCGGCCTCGCCGTTGTCACCGAGGTCCTCAGCGAGCATGACGTTGATCTTGTCGCCAAGTACGCGGACATGCTCCAGATCGGCACGCGAAACATGCAGAACTTTCTGCTGCTGCGCGCGGTCGGCGCGCAGAAGAAGCCCGTGCTCCTCAAGCGCGGCATGTCCGCGTCGCTCGACGAGTGGCTGCTCGCGGCCGAGTACATCCTCAGTTGCGGCAACGAGCGCGTCGTGCTCTGCGAACGCGGCATCCGGACCTTCGAGGACCACGTGCGCAACACCCTGCCGCTCGTCTCGGTGCCCGCGCTGCGCGAGCGCACGCACCTGCCCGTGGTCGTCGACCCCAGCCACGGCACCGGCCACGCCTCGCTCGTGCCGGCCGCGAGCCTCGCCGCGGTCGCGGTCGGCGCCGATGGTCTCCTCGTCGAGGTCGCGCCCGACCCGGCGAGCGCGGTCACCGACGGCGCGCAGACCCTCTCGCTGCGCCAGTTCGCCGAACTCGCCGCGAGCCTTCGGCCCGTGGCCGCGGCCGTGGCGCGCTCGATATGACCGCTCCCGCCGGACATCCGGCCGAGCACGGCCAAGCGGCCGAGCATTGGGAGCCGCTCGAGGGCGGCGCGGTCCGGTGCGCCCTGTGTCCGCACGAATGCCGCGTCGCGCCGGGGAAGGCGGGCCTCTGCCGCGCGCGCGTGAATCTCGAAGGCCGTTTGATAGCAGCGACTTACGGCCGCGTCTCGATCACGTGCATGGACCCGATCGAAAAGAAGCCGCTGTATCACTTTATGCCCGGCCGCGCCATCCTCTCGCTCGGTTCGCTCGGGTGCAACTTCCGATGCCGTTTCTGCCAGAACTGGAACATCTCGCAGGACGGCGCCGACGCCGCGGGCGGGCTCGCGGCCGTCGAGCGGCTGGAGCGGCTCTCGCCCGAGGAGGCGGTCGCGCTTGCCGGGAGGCGGGGCTCCTGCGGCATTGCCTACACCTACAACGAGCCGCTGATCTGGTTCGAGTACGTGCGCGACGCGGCGCGGCTCGCGCGCGCGAAGGGGCTCGCGAACGTGCTCGTCACGAACGGCTTCGCGAACGAGGCGCCGCTCGCCGAGCTGCTCGAGGTGGCCGACGCATTCAATATCGATGTCAAGGGCGACGACGCGTTTTACCAGAGGCTCTGCGGCGGGCGGCTCGAGCCGATGCGGCGCACGGCCGAGGCGGCCGCCAAGCGCGGCGCGCATGTCGAGGTCACGCACCTCGTCATCCCGGGCGAGAACGACGGCGCGGGCGCGTTCGAAGAGATTGCGAAGTGGGTCGCGGGTTCCCTCGGGCCGGCGACGCCCGCGCATCTCTCGGCGTATTTCCCCCGCTACGAGTTGGGCGCGCCCCCCACGCCGCCGGAGACGCTGCTCGAGGCGCGCGAGGTCTTTTCGAAGCACCTCTCCTTCGTCTACCTGGGCAACGTCATGCTCGCCGAGGGTTCGGACACGGTCTGCCCGAAGTGCGGCGCTCTCTGCGTGAAGCGCCGCGGTTATGAGACGAGCACGCTCGGCCTCACCGAGGGCGGCCGCTGCGCCGCGTGCGGCGCGGGGCTCAACATGCGCATGGCGCCGGGGCGATAACCTCTAGGTCGATGCCGTGCCTCGCCCGGCGAGGCGCAGGTAGATCTCGCGGCAGACCCACGCGTCGGTCGCGGCGTAGGCGATCTGCGCGGGCGAGAGGGGGACGCGCGCCCAGTTCGAGGTCTTCGGGCCCTTGCCCACGCGAAAGCCCAGCACGATCGCGGCGAGCGGACGCAGGCCGTTCGCGGCGATCCCGGCCTTGTCGCTGAGGCCTTCGAGGTCCGCGAAGCCGCGCGGCTCGAAGGGGACGAGCGCCCGCAGCTCGCGCAGGTCGTAGGCGACGGAGACGCCGGCCTTGACGACGCGCGGGTTCGCGAGAACCTTCTCGAGTCCGCCGAGTCTGCCCCCCAGCGCGGCGAGACGGAAGACATACACCGCGTCCCCGGCGGCGAGCTGGACGAGGCTCGGCGGGTAGGCCTCGCCCTTGCGGAAGGCCGCGCGCGTCTCGGTGTCGAAGCCCAGCACGCGCTCGCGCGCGAGGCGCTTCACCGCCTCCTGCGCGTGTTGCATGTCCTCGACGAGCCGCACGGATCCGGCGTAGCGCGTGAGGGGAAGGCGGTTCACCTCCTCGGGCGAGATGGTCTCGGGGAAGGGGGAAGCGCTGGGGGGAACGCGGGGCGGGGGCGGGGTGTGCGGCGAGGAACCCTTTCGCGGGGCCGCCCCCTCGTCGTGCTCAGGGCGCACTCGCGCCCTCTTCCAGGTGCGATCCGTAGGAGTATTCGCTTTCTCCCTTGAAGGGTACGAGCAATTCCGCGTTGCCGACCCAGAGCGCGAAATAAGGCATTTTGGCCGTTCGCCTCTGGAGCAGAACCAGGAACGGCTTGTCGAAGATCAGGCTTTGTGCGACTCCCAGGGCGACTATTGCCTCAGACTTGAGCATCGCCCCCGTCTCGTCCAGTTTGAAGCGGATGTTCTGCGTGGCGATGGCGAGGCTAGATCCGGCAAAATGAGGATCCTTCGCGAGAATCTTCCTGCCGCAGAGTTCGGTGTATTCACGCGTGATGTCGAAGTTCAAGACTGGGACAATAAGGTCGTTGCCTTCTTGGAGCTTCGTCGGAGAGCCGCAGGCGACACGCTCCTGCACGGATTCGGCCGTTGCCTCGAGAGTTGCACCGGGCGGGACCTTCGCGAGGATCAGCCGGTCGTCCCTCGCTCGGGTCTTCAGTTCGATGATGAAGTCGTCTCCGTTGCGGAAGTCATAGATGAAAATCTGTTCGGCCGCGCGGGCCTCCTTCTCCTGGGAAGTAAGGAACTGCTCGATGCCGAAGCACTCGACCCTGGCATCGCCGAATTTGAGTGATCCTGTCAGATCGAATGCCCACATAAAAGGGAGGTTCTTGGAAAGATAAGAATAGGTGACCCACGGGCCCACGTCGGATCCCGAAGCCGGCAGGAGTACGGGACTCGCGGCCCCTCCAAACTTTTTCTCCAGAGCCGCCTCGATCTTTTCCAGGATTCCGTCGCTCGTCATGCCCGCCATGGCGACATAGGAGGCCTCGTCGAGATCGTCGCGCGTTACGCTCTTCTTGTTGAGATGCTCGACCATCTCGGGGGCGTTCTCGATGCGCACGTCTTCCCTCGCGAGGCGGCAGAGCTCGTTCCACGCGATCTGTGCCGTGGCGCACCAGAGGACATTCTTGCCCTGCGGGATGGGGGCCTCCAGGTGGGGCGTTACAAGCGTCTGCTTCAGTTGACTGGCGTTCGCTTTGAGCGAGGGCGCCCCGGCAATCTCCTCGTGCGAGGGAGGACTGTGGTGGCTTCCCAGGTAGACGATGCCTATGAAGAAGCCACCGGTCAGAACCGCCACAATGGCGTGAGAAACGAGCCTCTTGGCCGCCATGCCTACTCCGCCTTCCGCCCCTCGTCCACCCGCCGGATCTTCTCGGCGATGCGCGGGCGCGCCTCCTCGAAGAAGGGGCGGGCGAAGTCGAGCGTCCAGGTGCGGTCGGCGAACTCGCGCTTGGCCACGAGCTTGAGGAAGCCCTCCTCGAAGTGGTCGCGCCGCCGGCCGTAGATGTGGTAGGAGTCGGAGAGGTCCACGTACCGGCCGAGCTTTACCTCGCGGCCGGTCTTCTCCGCGAGCTCGCGCGCTACGCGCGCCTGCAGATGCACGAATGCGAAGCAGTTCATGTACGCCGCGTCGTACGCGTCGCGGCTTCGGAAGCGCACGTTCATGTTGAGGTGCGCCACGCCCGCGTCGTCCGGCAGCACGCGGAACCAGAGGCTCTGGAGGCACGCCGGGTCGTCGCAGCCGTAGTCCTCCCAGACCTTCCAGGTGATGGCTTGCGCGCGGCGCGAGTGCGGCGCCTTGGCGAGGCGGTCCACGGCCGCGGCGACCTGGTCGATTTTTTCGTCGCGCCCCGGCAGCGTGTAGGCAAAGAGCCGCTCGTGGTAGGTGTACTCCCAGCGCTGGTCGGCCGGGTTCGACGGATCGCGGACCCAGTGGTCCTTGACGCCGTCGAGCACCTCCTGCCGGTACTCCTCGAGGTCCTCGAGCCCGCCGGGGAAGGCGCGGTGGATGACCGGCTCGCCCAGCGGCTCGGCCACGACCATGACCATGGTCGCGTCGAGGCTGGGCCGGTCGCCCTCCTTGTCGTACTCGGTGGGGAGCTCGCAGCCGTGCTCGTCCAGCGCGAGCAGGCTCTTCTCCCAGGTCTCGGCGAGCGAGCGGCCTTCCACTTTCAGGACCGGAATGGATCCGGACATGTGATTCTCCTCACTCCCCCCGTGCTGCGTTACGTATTGTAACCGGCTTGCGCCTGGGCCGCGTCGATAAAAGCGAGCATGTTCTCGAGCGGCACGTCGCCCTCGACCGAGTGCGCCGGGGCGAAGATGTACCCGCCCCCGGCGCCGAGCGCGAGCAGCCTCTCGCTTTCGCGCCGGACGTCCTCGGGCGAGCCGTAGGGCAGCGTCTTCTGCGTCGAGAGGCCGCCGAAGAAGGCCAGGCGCCCGCGATATTGCTTCATCAGCGCCTCGACGTCCATGACCTCGGGCTGGAAGGGGTTGAACGAGTCCAGGCCGATCTCGACGAGATCGTCAAAGAGCTCGTCCACGTCGCCGCAGGAGTGGATCGAGACGAACTTCCCCGCCTCGCGCACCGCGGCGTACATGCGCGCCAGCGGCGGCTTGAGGAACTCGCGCCAGATCGCCGGGCCCATCTGGAGCCCGTGTTGCTGGCCCCAGTCGTCGCCGAAGTGGACCGCGTCGATGTCGTACTCGAGCGCCTTCCTCACCTGCGCGATGTTGTAGTCGGCGATGGCGCCCAAGAGCTCGCGGACGAAGTCCGGGTGGTCGTAGAAGTCCATCATCAGGTTCGTCATGCCGCGGAGCGTCCACGCACGCTCGTAGAGCGAGAAGCCGATGTTGAAGACGCGGAAGCGGTCGCCGTGCGTCTCGATGAGGCCGGGGATGTTCTCGAAGAAGCGCGAGTCGAGCGGGTCCGGGAGGTTGTACCCCGCGAGCGTCGGCTCGGGAAGGAGGCAGCCGGTGACGTTGCCGATGTCCTTGTCGATCGAGCGGTCCCACTCGACGCCGAAGACGTCGCGGACGCGGTCGTTCCCCAACTCGTCAAAAAAGCCGATGGCGCTGCCGAGACCGAGAAGGTGGTTATCGAGCGCGCTGGCGAGGTCGTCCGTGCCGTAGTGCGCGTGGAGCTTCGCGCGCGCCTCGACCGTGAAGCCGAACGACCAGGGCACGTAGGGAGGCCGCTTCCCCTCGTAGACGAGCCGGACGACCTCGCGCTTGGTCATGGGCACCTATCCCGGCGGACGCCTACCCCCGCGCCTCGGCGATGAGGTCCACGTACCTCTTCGCGAGCGCGGTGAGCCCCGCGAAGTCGCCGGACGCGATGAGCTTCTTGTCGTAGAGGTTCCCGCCCGCGCCGAGCGCGAACGCGCCGGCCTTGATGAAGGGGGCGGCGGTCTCGAGGTTCACGCCGCCGGTCGGCATCATCGGGATGTGCGGCAGCGGCCCGCGCAGCGCCTTGAGGTGGCCGGGGCCACCCACCGAGGCGGGGAAGATCTTCACCACGTCCGCGCCCGCGTTGTAGGCGGTGACGACCTCGGTCGGCGTGAACGCGCCGGGCATGACCGGAACGCCCATGCGCTTGGCGACGCCGATCACCTCGACGTTCGTGTTGGGCGAGACGACGTACGTCGCGCCCGCGCCGACCGCGGCGACCGCGTCGGACGGGTTGAGGACCGTCCCCGCGCCGAGGATGACGTCGTCGCCGAAGCGCTCGGCCACCTGACGGATCACGCTCACCGCGTCGGGCACGGAGAAGGTGATCTCGATCGCCTTCACGCCGCCCTCGGCGATGGCGCCCAGCGCGCTGAAGAGCGTCTCGTCCGCCTTCTCGGCGCGCACGACGAGGACGATGCCCACGTCGTGGATCTTCTTGAGCGTCGGGTTCCTCAACGGATCGGTGTGCGGCATGTCTGCTTCTCCTTTTCTTGTCCCTTAACGGTCCGTCGGCCGGGGGCGGTGCCGCGCGATCGACGCGCACGCGTACCCGGCCCCGAACCCGTTGTCGATGTTCACCACGGTCACGCCCGCGGCGCAGCTCGAGAGCATCGCCAGGAGCGCCGCGAGGCCTCCCAGCGACGCGCCGTATCCGATGGACGTCGGGCACGCCACGATCGGCACGCTCACGAGCCCCGCGACCACGCTCGGCAGCGCACCCTCCATGCCCGCGACGACCGCGACCGCATCGGCTTTCTCGAGCCGCGCGCGCTGGTCGAGCAGCCGGTGCACCCCGGCCACGCCCACGTCGTAGGCGTGCTCGACCGCGGCGCCCATGGCTTCGGCCGTGACGCGCGCCTCCTCGGCGACGGGCGCGTCGCTCGTGCCCGCGGCGAGGACGAGCACGTGCCCGGCGTCGGGCCGCGGGCTCTTCGGACGGTTCACGACGATCGCGCGCGCCCTCTCCTCGCGCTCGGCGCCGGGCACGGTCGCCAGGATCGCCTTTGCGGTCGTGTCGTCCGCGCGCGTGGCGAGCACGGTCTCGCCCGAGGCGGCGAGCTTCTTCACGATGGCCGCGGCCTGGCCCGGCGTCTTGCCCGGGCAGTAGACGACCTCGCTAAAGCCGCGGCGCAGGGCGCGGTGCGTGTCGGCCTTGGCGAAGCCGAGCTCCGCGTACGGCAGGTCGCCCAGGCGCGCGATCGCCTCGGCGGGGGAGAGCCTCCCCCCTGCGACTTCATCCAGGAGTTCGCGCAGCCGCTCGGCGTTCACGGCGACATCCTACACCCGCGAGCGCGGGCGTTCAAGTCCGGCGCGGATCGCGAGTGTGAGGCCGCGGTGCTCCGGCGCGTGCCCGGGCGCGGAGAGGACGTGGAACCCCAGCCCCGCGACTGGCGCGCCCGAGTCGGTGCAGAGCCTCTTCGGCGGGAAGAGGCACGTGAGTCCTTCGGCGGCCGCGCGCGCGGCGAGCTTCTCGCGCAGTCGCCCGTTCGCCGCGACGCCGCCCGCGGCGGCCACGCGCTCGAGGCCTTCGGCGAGCGCCGCCCCGACGAGCCGCTCGACGAGCGCGTCGGCGACCGCCTCTTGGAAGGAGGCGGCGAGGTCCGCACGGTCTTTTTGCGAGAGATCGCGCGGTGCGCCCGGCGCGCCTCCGCGCTCGGGATCCTGCGGGCGGATCGCATACAGAAGCGCGGTCTTGAGACCGCTGAAGGAGAAGTCGAAGGGCCGACCCTTGAGCCGCGCGCGGGGGAAGGCGTGCGCGCGCGGGTTCCCACCGCGCGCGGCGCGCTCGACCGCGGGCCCGCCGGGGAAGCCCAATCCCAGGAGCGCGGCGGCCTTGTCGAAGGCCTCGCCGGCCGCGTCGTCGTCGGTCGAGCCGAGGATCTCGTTCTCGAGCGGGGCGCGGCACGCGTAGAGGCTCGTGTGCCCGCCCGAGGCCACGAGCCCGAGAAAGGGATAGACCTCCGGGCCGTGCGCGATCGCCACGGCGTAGAGGTGCGCGAATAGGTGATGCACGCCGACGAGAGGTTTCTCCCACGCGAGCGCGAGCGCCTTCGCGCCCGAGGCGCCCACGACGAGCGACCCGGCGAGGCCCGGACGGCTCGCGACCGCGAGACCGTCGAGCGCGTCGGGGGCGACGCCCGCCTCTTCGAGCGCGCGCTCGACCACGCGCGTGAGGCGCTCGACGTGCGCACGGCTTGCGACCTCGGGGACCACGCCCCCGAAGGGCGCGTGAAGCTCGGTCTGGCTCGCGACGACGTCGGATTGAATGTCCAGGCCGTCCTCGACCACGGCCGCGGCCGTCTCGTCGCAGGTCGTCTCGATGCCGAGGACGCGCATCGCTACCAGCGGCCGCCGCGGGCGACTTCGCAGAGCGCGCGCACGTTCTCGCTCGGCGTGCCGCGCATGAGAGTGTTGGAGCTGCCGAGGATGAGCCCCCCGCCGCGGTGCGCGTCCGCGATCGCCTTACGGGCCGCGGCGCGGACCTCGTCCGCCGTGCCGTGGTGGAGCACCGTGCCGCAGGGGACGCCGCCCCAGAGGACAAGTCGCGGAAAGCGCGCGCGCAGCTCGCCGAGGTCCATGCCCGCCTCCTGATCGATCTCGCCGTAGCCGTGGCAGCCCGCCTCGTTGAAAAGCATCTCCGCGAGCGGCCAGGTCACGCCGTCGGTGCGGAAGAGGTACCAGAGCCCAAGCTCTTCGCACTTGGCGACGAGCTTTTTCAGTCGCGGCAGCATGAGCTCGCGGAAGGTCGCGGGCGAGTAGACCGGCCCGGCGCCTGCGCAGCAGTCGCCGCCGGCCCAGACCGCGTCCACGCCGAGATCTTTCTCGATCTCGAGATCGCGCAGCCCGCGCTCGAGCTGCACGTCCAGGTACCGGGCCACGAGCTCGGGCTCGAGCAGCGTCGCCTCGAGCCACTTCGGCTGCATGGGGATCGCCATGAAGCCGGCCTTGCCGACCCGGGCGAGCTTCGGGCCCGCGGCCTCGTAAAAACGCCGCGCGAAGGCGAAGTTCTCGACCGTGGCGCGCTCCTCGGCGAGAGAGCGCTCCGCGCGCTCGACGAGCTCGGCGACCGTGGGCTCGGGCCCCTCGCTCGAGGCGCAGCCGTAGGTTCCCGCCTCCGGGTCGTAGCGCCAGAGTTCCCGGCGGCCGGTCTGGGCGTCCTCATAAAGGAAGCTCTCCTCGTCGGGCCGGCTTGCGGGGCACGCCGAGCGCAGCCACGGCACGCCGAGGGCGTCGAGGCCGGTCTCGCGCGCGTAGGCGACGAGGTCCCCCACGACGCGTTCGAGGAAGTCGTCGTAGCGCCCCTCGTGCAGGGCCACGGCCGCGTGCCAGTGGAGCTCCATCCCGCCGGTGTGGGCTTCGCGGCCGAGGAGGCGGCTCGCGACGGATGAAGTGATGCTCTGCTCGAAGAGGGGGACGCGGTCGGTCCCCACGCGGGGGTCGCCGACCCCGCCGAACTCGAAGGCCGCGCGGAAGCGCTCGCGCCCGGTCGTCATGGTGTCCTCCCCTCCGGCGCCCTCGCGCCGGTCCGGGCGGAGAAAAGGCGGCCCGGGGTTACTCGCTCGCGTTCAGGAGCTCGATGCGGTTGATCTCGCACGGCATGTTGTGCGTGTGGATCGCGGCGCGGACGTCGAGGGCGTCGGCGCCGGGGGCCTCGAGAGAGGCGCGCTCGGCGCCGTTCACGTCCAGGACGAGCTTCCCGCCCCTCACCGCGAGGCGGACCTTGAGAGGCCCGCCGCTCTTCGGCCGCCAGTCGCTCCTCTTCGACAGGCTCGCGCCGCGGATCGTGGCGAAGATCGTGCATCCGGCCTCCGGGTCGAGGATGCAGGCCAGGGAGTTCTCCTTGTCCTGGCGCAGCTCGAGGGAGAAGACGCCCTCCGGCGCGCGGAGCTTCACGTCGATCGCGGCGCGCAGCTCGTGCGTGGGCCACGTGCCCCTCACCAGCTGCGCCTCGGCCTCGCCGCCGGCCGACTGGACGAGGCGGCCGTCTTTGTGGTCCCAGGCGCCGCCCTTCATCTCGAAGTCGAGCAGGTCCAGCCCGTCCTCGAACGCGTAGGTCCGCAGGTTGAGCCGCCCGGTGAGGCGTGCGAGGTACCGCTCGGCCGCCTCGGCCGTCCCCTCGACCTTCGTCGCCGCGCGAAGAAGCCGCTCGGCGTCGGCGCGCGCCAGGGCGGCGTCGGTCTTCGACTTCAGGCGCGCGCTCGTGCGCGCGAAGAAGACGCCCTCGCCCAGGCACGACGCCCCCGCCGGCGGGTAAAGGCGGTGGACCGCGGCGAGCTCCCCGGGCGAGAGATCCTTCCAGGGCCGTGTCATCACGGCCCGCCCCACCTGGAGCCGGATGCCGTCCGCGCTCGCGCCGACGATGGGGCGCCTCGCCTCGGTCCCGGTCATGGGGCTCTTGACCAGGAAGGGCGAGGTCTTCGGGTTTCCGGCCGAGAGGCGGATCGCCCGGCGGAGGCGCTCGTGCGCGGCCTCGACGAGGCGGATATCCTCGATCTCGCGGTTGATGCGGTTCACCCAGGGCGTGCCCAGGAGCTCCCCCCGGACCTTCAGAAGGTCGAACACGGGCTCGGTGAAGTCGAGGGCGTGCACTTTGGCCGCGGCGTTCTCCTGGGCCTTGTGGTAGATCTTCTCGGTGGAGGCGCGTATCCCGTCGAGGATCTGGGTCCCCTTCTGCCCCCACGGGCCCTTCGGGTCCTGGGTGATGAGCCGCGAGGCGTCCCGGTTGGCGATGGTCCATTCCCCGGCCTTGGCCGCCTTCCCGGCGCTCTCGTGGAGCCCCTTGAGGAACTCCTCGCGCAGCTCGACGAGGGACGCGAGGTACTTCTTGGCGTCCGCGGCGTCCGCGGCGCTCGGATGGGGCTCGAGCCACGCGCGGACCGCCTCGATGGCTGGATTGAGCTCGTCCCGGTTCTCGAACTCGCTCGCGCGGCGGCGCGCCCCGAGCCAGGCGTCGTGCGCCCTCCGCACGGCCTCCGCGTCCGTGACGGTCGGTGTCAGGGCCGAGGTATCCTTCAGGGTGTCGCCCAAAGCGCGGGCCTCGGCCGTGCGGCGTCCCTCGGGCCAGTCCTTGAGGAACCGGTCCAGCCGTCGGCGCGCCTCCTCGGGCTGGTTCTTGCCGTGGAGGAGGGCGAAGTTCCGGACCTCGGTGAAGGCCTTCTCCATGCGTTTTCGGCGGGCCGCGGAGCGCCCGTGTCCGCAGCGGTTCCGGAGGCGTTCGGCCTTGCGGGCCTCGGGGCTGTCGGCCGGGACGCGCCCCAGGAACGTCCCGATCCGGTCGAGCGCCTTTGCGTACTGGCCGGCATCGACGAGCGACTCGATCTCCCTGAGTCGGGCGGCCCGCTCGCGCTGCATCCGGACCTTTGGGTCCTCGGGTCCCCCGGGCTGCCACAGGACGAAGAAGGCGAGCGCGCCGGCGGCGAGCGCCATGGCGAGCGCGGCGAGGGGCCAGAAGACCGAGCGTCGGCGCCGCCGCGCGGCGAGCCGCGGGCGCGGACGCGGCGGCATGGTCTCCTTGCTCGAGGCGCGCCGCGCACGGTCCTGCTCGAAGCTCTTGGCCAAGCCCGGGCGGAGGCGCTCGATCTCGTCGATGAGCGCGGCCGCCGAGACCGGCCGGCTCGAGGGGTTCTTCGCCATGAGGCGCTGGACGAGCTTCGCGACCGGCGGGGGAATCGTCACGTCGAAGGCGCACGGATCCGGCACGGGCGCGCGGACGTGCTTGGTGAGGACCTCGATCGAGTTCTGGCCGTCGTAGGGCACGCGGCTGGTCAGCATGCGGAAGGCCGTCGCGCCGAGGGCGTACAGGTCCGACCGCTCGTCCGCGTTCTGGCCCCGCGCGATCTCGGGCGCCATGTAGTGCGGCGTGCCCATTACGGGCCCGGCCTTCTGGCGGACGCGCTCCCGGCCGATGACCTTCGCCAGCCCCAGGTCCGCGAGCTTAATCGCGCCCCCGTGCACGCGGTCGAGCATCACGTTGCGCGGCTTGACGTCGCGGTGGATCACGCGGTGCCCGTGCGCATGGGCGAGCGCGCGCGCCACTCCGATCAGTACGTCGAGGGTCCGCTCGGCGGTGAACTTCCCCTCGCGGTCGAGCACGTCCTGAAGGGTCTCGCCCTCGATGTATTCCATCGAGAAGTAGTACATGCCCTCGTGCTCGCCGAAGTCGTAGACGTGGATGATGTTTGGGTGGCTGAGCTGGCCGGCGGTGCGGGCCTCGTTGAGGAACTGCACCACGAACTCGCGGTCGCGCGTGAGGTCCCGGTGCAGGATCTTCAGCGCCACCACCCGGTCCATCGAGATCTGGAGCGCCTTGTAGACCGCGCCCATCCCGCCCCGGCCGAGGAGCCCCAGGATGCGGTACGCGCCGCCGAGGAGCTCGCCCTCGAGCCGGTCCGAGGGCGCCTCGTCCCGGAAGACGAGGTCCACCCCGCCCGCGCGGATGCGGTCGCCGTCGGCGAGGATGCGCCGCGCGACGCGCTGGCCGTTGACAAAGGTCCCGTTGGAGCTGCGCAGGTCTTCGAGGACGAAGGAGCGCCCCGCCGGGAAGATGCGCGCGTGGACGCGGCTGGCCTCCTCGGTCTGGATCTGGATCTCGTTCGTGCTCCCCCGCCCGAGCGAGACGACGCTGCGCAAGTCGAACCGGCGCGTGCGTCCGCCGCCCTCCACCAGCTCCAGGTGCGCCACCGTCAGTTCCCCGTGCGCCGGCCGCCCGGCGCTCCGCCGCCGCCCGCCCCCTCCGTCCGGCCGTACCAGAGGAACGAGACGCCGATCCGCCAGCCGCCCGCCCCGCTGGGGCCGTCGCCGTCGGGCACGACGCGCGCGATCTTGGCCAGCGCCTCGATCGAGTCGGTGGGCAGGCGGATCACCAGGTGCGCGAGCGCCCAGACCGGCATGGAAGAGGCGGAGCGGAACTGGAGGCCTCCCTCGGAGATGTCGAGCACCTCGTTCTCGACACTCGGCCCGGGGCGGCCGTGCTCGTCGTAGAGCGAGACCTCGACGGCGCTGGCGACCTCGATGCGCGCGTGCCGCCGCTTCTCCGAGTCCCAGAGCCGCTGCTCATCGAAGACGCGCACGACGGCGGCGTCGTAGAGGCGGCCCGCGTTCTCGCGTATGTGGGCGAGGGCCTCCTCGTCGGTGAGGCGCGCCCCATCGCCGCCGCCGGGCATGAAGCGGAGGTGGTCGAACGCGCAGGCCACCATCAGGATGCGCGCGCCGATCGAGAGCTCCTCGCCGCGCGCGCCCCGCGGGTAGCCCGAGCCGTCCACGGCCTCGTGGCAGGCCAGCGCGATCTCCGGCACGCCCGCCAGGCACGGCGGGAACTCGATGTTCCGCAGGACCGCCTCGCCCACGAGCAGGTGGTGGCTCGTCGCGCCGCCGGTCCCCATGCGGGGGGCGCCGGCCCCCTCGGGCGGGCGGGTGCTGTCCACGCGTCCCACGTTGTGGAGCGACGAGGCGATGGCCAGCGCCCCGAGCGCGTCCTCGTCGAGGCCCATCGCCTCGCCCAGGCGCAGGGCGAGCTCCGTGGTGCGGCGGCTGTGGCCGCCGGTCGAGGCGAACTTCGCGTCCACCGCGCCGCCGAAGGCCGCGGCCATCGAGAGGGTCAGCTTCCGGTCCTCCTCCCGGTGCTCCGCGCGTGCGAGCGCCAGCGCGGCCTGCTCGGCCAGCATCGCGACCACCGCGGTCGTCTCCTCGCCGAGTGCCTCGTCCGCCGCGTTCTCGAAGGCGGCGACCCCGTGCAGCCGCTCGAGCTCGACCACGGGCAGGACCACGAGGTTCCGCGGGGGCACTCCGTCGAGGCCGTCCACGGCCTCGAGGTAGGCCTTCTCGCGCCCGGGGCGCTTCGTGACCAGCGGCGCGCGCGTCTCGGCGACCCATCCGAGGAGCCCCTGCCCCGCGGGGAAGCGGATCTCCTCGCCGCCGCCCAGCGGCACGCCTGCGAGGTCCCGCCACTTCGGCTCGTAGCGGAAGAACGAGGCGTGCTCCGCCTCCAGGATGCGGCTCCCCACGCGCAGGAGCGCGGCGCGGACGCCTTCCACCCCCACGGCGCGGTGGATCTCCAGCAGGGCGGCATGAAAGGCTTCGGGTGCGACAGGATCGCGGGCGCGTCGACCGAACACGGCGTCCTCCTCTCCCGGGGGGATTTTAGGGCATACCTTGTGCTCCGTCAAGGTTTTGGTAGGATGGAGGCGGTGTCCGGCCGGCGGTTCGCCAAAAGCGTGTCCCGCCCGGCCGTGCGCGGCCGTACTCGATACGGCCGATGCCGAAAGGAGCCTTGCACATGAACAAGATGCACCTGGTTCTCGTCCTTGCCCTTTTCTCCCTTCCCTGCGGCTGCGGCCGCAGCGGCGAGTTCGAGAAAAGGCCGTACTTGCAGGCTCCCTCCCGACGCGCGGTCACGCTCATGTGGACGACGCGCAAGCCCGGCCCCTTCACCGTGCGTTGCGAGACCGAGGGGGAGCCCGCGCGGACCACGCGCACGCGCGCCGAGATCGAGACGGTCGAGTTCCTCCCGGCGCCCGAATCCACCGAAGGCGCGGTGGAGATCGCCCCGCCCGTGAAGGAGTACGTCTACGCGGTGCAACTGAGGAACCTCTCGCCCGGCAAGCGCTACGCCTACCGCGTGGAGTCGGGGGCCGTCGCCGCCGAGGGTACCTTCCTCACGCATCCGGCAAAGGAGCGAGCCTTTACGTTCATCGCCTACGGCGACAGCCGCACGCAGGCGGAGGTCCACCGGAAGGTGGTCTCCTGCTTCGCGCAGCACCGGCCCGCGTTCGTCGTCCACACCGGCGACTTCGTGACGACCGGCGCCTTCCGCGAGTGGGGCCGGGAGTTCTTCGCACCGCTCGCGGACGTGATCCGCAACGTACCGGTCTGGCCCGCGCGCGGGAACCACGAGGGGTCGGAGGTTTTCCGGCAGTGCTTCTCGCTGCCCGGGAAGGAGCTGTGGTACTCCTTCGACTACGCGAACGCGCACTTCGTGTGCCTTGATTCGGGCACGGGCGGGGCCGACCGCGCGGAGATGCTCGCCTGGTGCGAGCGGGACCTCGCGAAGAGCAAGGCGCGGTGGAAGTTCGTCTACCACCACCATCCCTCCTACGACGTGGGCTCGCACCACACGCGCTGGGGCCGCGGAGATTTTGTTCCCCTCTTCCGCAAGCACGGCGTGGATGTCGTCTTCAGCGGGCATAGCCACTCCTACCAGCGGTTTTACCCCATGATCACGCCCGGTGAGAACGACGCGCATCCGATCACCTATGTCACCTGCGCGGGCGGCGGCGCGCCGCTTCACCGCGTCGAGATGGACCCGCACTGCGCCGTCGGCGCGCACAAGTACCACTACGTGGTCCTGCGCGTGGACGGCGACGTGCTTACCGCGCGCGCGCTCACGCCCGAGGGCGACGAGATCGACGCCTTCACGATCCGCAAGCCCGAGGGAGTGCACGAAAAGGCCTACCTCGCCTCGGCGCTGCCCGAGAGCAGCTTCGGCGAGACGAGCCGGCTGCTCTTCGCCTCGCTGCGGCGGGGCTTCACGCTCAGCGAATACCCCACGCCCGAGCGCGCCGGCGTCGCCGAGATCGAG